>NPIG01000490.1_pt1 | contig 15377 bp, 16 predicted proteins | sample 8637441 | NCBI WGS metagenome assembly NPIG01 (sample SAMN07420675, study PRJNA396082) | bioreactor metagenome | isolation source: sample BR6 brine-fed electro-methanogenic bioreactor BR | place: Japan: Kochi | collected 2016-06-14 | reverse complement strand
CAAAGCAAGGGAGCGGTTCGACCACTCGGGAGCAGAGGGGACACATGGGCGGAGGCTCCCATGATATGTCTCGTGACACACCATTTGTAAAACCGCTCTAACCCTTAGACCTTTTCGAAAAGCTCCTCCCGGGAAGAAATTTCGGAGATCTCCGAAGCCTCGGTAACGTTAAAAGTCTTCCTGTCCTGAAACTCCTCCCGTTTGCCCTTGTTCCACTGGGAAAGGGGGGTCAAAAACCCCACCACCCGGGAATAGACCTCGCAGCGTGTACGTTTCTGCTCATTCATGGCATGTACTCCTTTCATCCTTTGTTGTTCTTCATCATTCTCGCACTATCACCCTCGCCGCATAGGGGGCCGCCACTTCTTGAAAGGCCTCCATCTCGGCGCCTGTAAAGGTTCGTTCTCCCTCCAGAGAGGGATCCAGGGTCTTGCCGGGGCGGAACCGCTGCAGCACCCAGAGGGGGACTCCCTGAATCCATCGTCCCATATCCTTCAGAATCTCCCTGGAGTGGAACCGTGGGACCAGGGTGCTCCGGCATTCGAAGGGAACCCCGCTTTTTCGAAGCGCCTCCAGAGAGGCCCTCACTTTTTCGGCTGATCCAGGAAAGCCCGAAAGGCCGTCATACTCCCCGGGGGAGGTTTTTATGTCCAGCGCCACGTATGCCACCAGCTCCTCCTGTAAAACTTCCCTCAGCCGTTCCGGAAAGGATCCGTTGGTGTCCAGCTTGATTTCGAACCCCCGGCGTCGAATCTCCCGCAGAAAATCCAGAAGATCCTCCTGCACCAAGGGCTCTCCCCCGGTGACGCATACCCCGTCCAGAATCCCCCTTCGGCTCTCCAGAAAATCCCAGAAGGAGATGAGATCTTCCGGCTCCTCCTGGGGAAGGGGAATTAGTTCGGTGTTGTAGCAGTAGGGACACCGGAAGTTGCACCCCCGGGTAAAGACGATACAGGCCAGGCGATCCGGAAAGTCGAGAAGGGTGGTTTTCTGCAATCCCCCGATATACATGCTCTGCTACTGTTCCATCCCCTGGGGCATGGCTTCGGGGATTTCCCGGGAATTCGAATTCGCTCCTTCCACGTACCCCATCTCCTCATCGCATTTGGGGCAGAACTCGTGCTCCCCGGGAATGTAGCCGTGGATGGGGCAGATGCTGAAGGAGGGGGTGATGGTGTAGTAGGGGAGGTGAAAGTTCTCCGCAATCCGCCGTACCAGCCGTTTGGTGGCCTCCCCCGAGGGCATGCGCTCCCCTAAAAAGCCGTGAAAGACCGTCCCCCCCGTATAGAGCACCTGAAGCTGATCCTGCAGGTAGAGGGCTTCGAAGAGATCCTCCGTAAAGCCCACGGGAAGCTGGGAGGAGTTGGTGTAGTAGGGCTCCGCATTCCGCTCCTCACAGGCCTGGTGATTGGCGCAGATAATGGCATCCCCGAAGAGATCCCGGTCGATCCGGGCGAAGCGGTAGGAGGTTCCCTCCGCCGGGGTGGCCTCCAGATTGTAGAGATGCTCCGTCCCCTCCTGGAACTCTAAAAGCTTGTCCCGCATGGCCTCCATGATCCGGGCGGCGAAGGCGATCCCCTCCTGGGTGGTAAGATCTCCTCCCATAAAGTTGCGTACCGCCTCGTTCATCCCGTTCAGCCCGATGGTGTTGAAGTGGTTGTTCCAGTAGCAGCCGCTGGTCTCCTTGATATGCCGGAGATAGAACTTGGAGTAGGGGTATAGGTTCGCCTCGGTGAGACGCTCCAGGATCTTGCGCTTGATCTCCAGACTCTCCTTGGCGATCTCCATGAGGGCGAAGGTGCGCTCCAGAAACTCCTCCTCCGTTCGGGAGAGGTGTCCGATCCGAGGCATATTCAGGGTTACCACTCCGATGGAGCCCGTCATGGGGTTGGAGCCGAAAAGCCCTCCCCCCCGCTTGCGGAGCACCGCATTATCCAGCCGGAGGCGGCAGCACATGCTGCGCACGTCGTCGGGGTTCATGTCGGAGTTCACGAAGTTGGAGAAGTAGGGGATGCCGTACCGGGCGGTCATCTCCCACACCGGGGCGAGCACCTCGTTATCCCAGTAGAAGTCGTCGGTGATGTTGTAGGTGGGGATGGGGAAGGGGAAGACCTTTCCCGTGGCGTCTCCCTCCAGCATCACCTCCGCAAAGGCACGGTTGACCATATCCATCTCCCGCTGAAAATCGCCGTAGACCCGGTCGATGGGGTTGCCTCCCACAATGGCGGGGAGCTTGCCCAGGGAGGAGGGCACCGAAAGATCCATGGTGATATTCGTAAAGGGGGTCTGGAACCCCACCCGGGTGGGGACGTTCAGGTTGAAGACGAACTCCTGAAGAGCCTGCTTCACATCCCGGTAGGAGAGGTTGTCGTAGGCGATGAAGGGGGCCAGCAAGGTGTCGAAGTTCGAAAAGGCCTGGGCTCCCGCCGCCTCCCCCTGCATGGTATAGAAGAAGTTCACGATCTGCCCCAGAGCGGTGCGGAAATGCTTGGGAGGCCGGCTCCCGATCTTGGTCTGCACCCCGGTGAAGCCGTTCATGAGCAGATCCTGAAGATCCCAGCCGCAGCAGTAGACCGAGAGGTTGCTCAGATCATGAATGTGAAGATCTCCGGAAAGATGAGCCTCCCGGATCTTTTTGGGATAGATCTCATGAAGCCAGTACTGGCTGGTGATCTCCGAGGCGATATAGTTGTTCAGCCCCTGGAGGGAGTAGCTCATGTTGCTGTTTTCGTGCACCTTCCAATCCAGCTTTTTCAGGTACTTCTGCACCAGATCCGCCGCACCCTCCAGGAGCTTTTTGGTGTCCCGGAGCCGGGCGTGCTGCTCCCGATAGAGAATGTAGGCCTTGGCTGCCTCCGCATATCCCTCTTCGATGAGAAGCTTCTCCACAAGATCCTGAACCTGCTCCACCGTGGGAGGATGCGCCTCATCGAAAAAGATGTTGAGGTACGACAAAGCCTTGCTGGTAATATCCTCCGCCACCGTATCTTCCTGGGGTGCCCCCGCCGCGTGGGCGGCCTTCTTCACGGCGTTCCAGATCTTTCGAGGCTGAAAGGGGACCTCCTGGCCATCCCGTTTGCGTATACATGTTACAGTCATGAATTTTTCTCCTTACATACCCCATACATGCCGGAAGCTTTTTTCCGGAAATACTCCCCGGGTTCGATCCGGGAAAAGACAAAAGACCCCTCGCTCTGGGAGGAAACGTGAGAAAAGGCTTCTCTCCACATTTCCTCCTCATGGTATCAGAAGGAAGCTCTTCCTCCTAGAGACTTTAGCACTATATATGGTGTTTTATCAGGAAAGACCACAATATATGTGGATATCCCGGTGGATAGAAGGTGGAGGGCCTGTGGATAACTCCCCCGCTGAAAAGAAGGAAACAAAAGAATTTTTCCCTTTCCTTCGAATTGCTGGTACAATGCTCCGGAGAGATATATTCTTCCAACCATGCAAGCCATATGGCAGTAACCACAACCCGTTTTTTTTAGTACAAAACATACTCCAGTCGAGGGGGGCCTCCGGACCTCCCCGACTTGTGCGAGGTGACCCTTCTGTGCAGGTACCCCTTTCGAATGCCCAGATTTTCGAAGATGATATTCAGGCGGTGGTAGAAACTCTCCGCTCCGGGCGCATTGCCCTGGGGCCCCAGATCCGTGCCTTTGAGGAGGATCTCGCCGCCCGTGCGGGAGTTCCCCATGCGGTGGCCTGTTCCAGCGGCACCGCGGCGCTTCACGTGCTTCTTGAAGCATCGGGGATCCGCCCGGGGGATGTGGTGCTCACCACCCCCTTCAGCTTTGTGGCCAGCAGTAACGTGCTTCTCATGCTCGGGGCGATCCCTCTCTTTGCGGATATTGCCCGGAGCACCCTCATGCCCTCGGTGCCTGAGATAGAGCGCTTGATACGGCGGGTTCGCACCGGGAATTTCGTGCTTCCCGGGGAGTCTGCCCCCTGCGACCCCGCACGGCTCAAGGGGATGCTCTTCGTGGATGTCTTCGGCATGCCCGCCCCCTGGGAGGAGATGGAGCTTCTGGCGAAGCAGGAAGATCTTCTTCTCTTCGAAGATAGCTGTGAGGCCCTGGGGGGGCGTCTTGAGGGGCGCCCCTGCGGCAGCTTTGGGGTGGGGGGAGCCTTTGCCTTCTATCCCAACAAGCAGATCACCACCGGAGAGGGTGGAGTGGTGGTGACGAAAAACGCAGATATCGCCTCCATCTGCCGCTCCCTTATCAATCAGGGGCGGGATGAAAGCGGCACCTGGCTCTCCCACGTGCGGCTGGGGTACAACTACCGCATGAGCGAGCTTACCGCGGCCCTGGGGCGCTCCCAGCTCGCCCGGCTGGACACTATTCTCGAAGGGCGCAATCAGGTGGCGCTGCGCTACCAGAGTCTTCTGGGGCATCTCCCGGGGGTTATCCTTCCCGCCCCTCCCGCCTGGACGGATCTGCCGAGCTGGTTCGTCTACGTTATTCGGCTGCAGAATCCCTCCTGCCGGGAGGCTGTGATGGAACATCTCCGGAGCCGGGGAGTGGAGTGCAAACCCTATTTCACCCCCATACCGCTCCAGCCCTTCTATGCGGATCGTTTCGGCTACAAGGAAGGAGATTTCCCGGTGATGGACGAGATCTGCTCCTCCGTGCTGGCCCTTCCCTTCTATACGGATCTCGACGAGGCCTCCCAGAGGTACGTGGCCCAAAGCCTGGAAGAGGCCCTCGCTCATGTCACGCTTTAAGCGCCGCTTTCTGGAGTTTTGGCTCCGGGTGGGGGGGAACCCCTTTGGGGTCTTCTGGGCGGATGTCTTCTCCCTGCTCCTGGCGGTCTACTGCGGCTATGCCTTTCGGCTCACCCTCTTTTTCGGATGGGCCTATCTGGACGATCTCTTTCCCACCGCAGGGCTCTTTCTCCTCTTCGTAAGCACCACCCTTCTCTTGGGGGGGCTTTACCGGGTGCTCTGGTCTCAGGCGAGTCTGGAAGAGTATCTCCGGTTCACCCGGTTCTACGCCCTGGGAGCTTTTGCCTACTGCATGGTGGACTACTATTTCGTAAAGGGGGTCTTTGTCCCCCGGAGTACTCTGGCCATCTTCGTGGTGCTGGGGCTCTTTTTCATGGGGGCCTTTCGAGTGACCTGGCGTCTCGCCCGACTGGGGCTTCAGCCTCAGCGGCTTCCCCTGGCCCGAGCCATCATCGTGGGGGCGGGAGAAGCCGGGGGGTTGCTCGCCCGGGATCTGCTGCGAAACGACCGGGAGATCCTCCCCCTAGGCTTTGTGGATGACGACCCCCAGAAGCTCGGCATGGAGGTGGCGGGGCTTCGGGTGTTGGGATATACCTCCAATCTGGGCAATCTTATCGACGACTACCATGCGGATCTGGTACTCTTCGCCATCCCCTCCGCTCCGGGGCGTATGGTAAGCCGCATCCTTGAAGATGTGGCTCCCAAGAATATCACCGTCCGGGTGCTTCCGAGCCTTCGGGAGCTTGCGGGGGGGCAGGTGAACGTGAGCCGCCTCCGGCCGGTGCGGCTGGAGGACCTCCTCGCCCGGGAGCCCATCGCTCTGGATAATGCGGGAATCCGAAGCTATCTTCAGGGGCGCCGTGTGCTGGTCACCGGAGCGGGGGGCTCCATCGGCCGGGAGATCTGCCAGCAGATCGCCGCCTATGCACCGGAGGAGATGCTTCTCCTGGGACACGGGGAACAATCCATCTATGAACTTTTGGAGAACTTCAAAAGTGCGGGGGTTTCCGTCTCTCATGCCCCGGTGATTCTTGATGTGGCGGATCGCCGGGGGATGGAGATCCTTTTCCGGGAGCACCGCCCCCAGGTGATCTTCCACGCCGCAGCGCACAAACACGTCCCCCTCATGGAGAGCAACCCCCGGGAGGCCTTTCGGGGGAACGCTCTAGGCACCTGGACCGTGGCGGATTGTGCGGGACGGTACGGAGCGGAGCGGATGGTGCTCATCTCCAGCGACAAGGCGGTGAACCCCGCCAACGTCATGGGGGCTACCAAGCGGATCGCCGAAATGCTTCTTGAGGAGGCCCAGGAGCGTTATCCCGCCACGGCCTTCATGGCGGTGCGCTTCGGCAACGTTCTCGGAAGCCGGGGGAGTGTGATTCCCAAGTTCGAGCAGCAGATCCTCAAAGGGGGGCCCGTGACGGTGACGGATCCCGAGATGCGGCGCTACTTCATGCTCACCTCCGAGGCGGTCTCTCTGGTGCTTCAGGCGGCCTCCCTCGGCAGGGGGGGAGAGCTCTTCGTGCTCGACATGGGGGCTCCGGTGCAGATCGTGGAGCTTGCCAAGACCCTCATCCGCCTCTACGGCATGGAGCCCCATAAGGATATTCCCATCGTCTTCACGGGAAAACGCCCGGGGGAGAAGCTCTTCGAAGAGCTCTTCTACGATCCCTATCACGTGAGCCGCACCGCCCACGAAAAGATCTTTCTCACCTCCATGCAGGGAAAGCCCGCCGCCTCTCTGGCGGATCAGTTGGAGCTTCTACTGGATAAAAATGACCGGGAGATACGAAATATTCTTGAACAATACGTTCCTTTCTGCGAAAATCGGGAGGCCTTGGAAGTTCTCAAGGTGTAACAAGCAAAAAGCCTGAAAATCACGGAGGAAGTTGTCATGGGGAGCAGAAAAAACGGGCCTTGCCTGTCCGGAAGAAGGGCGAAACGATGGCTGGATATCCTCGGAGCTTCTGTGGGGCTTCTTCTTTTGGCGCCTCTCCTTCTTCTGGTCTCTCTGGGGGTGGCGGTCTGTATGGGGAGGCCCGTGCTCTTCCGGCAGCCCCGGGCGGGAAAGGACGGGATCCCCTTCGAACTCTTCAAGTTCCGTACCATGCGAAACGCCCGGGATGCCTCGGGAAATCTTCTGGAGGATGCGCAACGCCTCACCCCCTTGGGGGATTTTCTTCGGCGGGCCAGCCTGGATGAACTTCCCCAGCTCTATAACGTGCTTCGGGGGGAGATGAGCCTCGTAGGGCCTCGCCCTCTTTTGCTGGAGTATGTTCCCCTCTACAGCCATCAGCAGCGCCGCCGTCTGGAGATGCTTCCGGGGATCACCGGCTGGGCCCAGATCAACGGTCGGAACGCCCTCTCCTGGGAGGAGAAGTTTCGCCTCGATGTCTGGTATGTGGAGCACTGGAGCTTCCGGCTGGACTGCAAAATTCTCTGGAAAACTTTGGGCCGGGTCTTCCGCCCCTCGGGGATCAGCCACGAAGGACACGCCACCATGGAGAAGTTCCGGGGCACCCCACCAGACCAGGAGAAAGTTTCGTGAGAAAAAGGCTTCTTGTCCTGGGGGCGGGGGGGCATGGCCGAGTAGCGGCGGACGGTGCCAGGGAGTGCGGCCTCTGGGAGGAGATCGGCTTTCTCGACGATCGCTACCCCGGGCTGGATCTTTCCGGAGAGTGGAGAGTTCTGGGGGCTCTGGAAGACCGGGGGTTATTTCCCAAAGATCTCTGGGGTATTCTTCCGGGAATAGGGGATAACAGGTTGCGCCTTCACCTGCTTGAGACTCTCCGGGAGGAGGGTTTTTTTCTTGAAACCCTCCGGCACCCCCGAAGCTACACAAGCTCCGGGGCGATGGTGGAACCCGGCACGGTGCTCTTTGCCCAGACAGCCATAAACTACGGTGCGGTTATCGGAAGAGGCTGCATTATCAACACCGGGGCCACGGTGGATCACGACTGCTGCCTTGAAGAGGGAGTGCACCTCTCCCCGGGGGTGCATCTGGCGGGAAACGTCACCGTGGGCTCCTGCGCCTGGCTCGGCACAGGAGCTGTGGTGCTTCCGGGACTCTCGGTGGGAGCCCATGCGGTGGTGGGAGCGGGAGCAGTGGTGGTGCGAGATGTTCCCTCCGGGGCTCTGGTGAAGGGAGTTCCAGCTAGAAGCTAGTGAGAATCTAGTTGCTAGCGGAAGATCTAGTTGCTAGTTATTAGTTGCTAGTGAAAAGTAAAACCAGAACCCAAAACCGCATCGCCTTTGCTTCTAACTAACCACTAACAACTAACAACTCTGTCCTTGCTGCCTTTGCTCCTAACTAGCCACTAACAACTAACCACTAGATTTCCCGGAGGTCTTTGTATGGCTCGAATCGTTCTTTTCGGGGGGTACGCTCCCTCCCTCTACAACTTTCGGGGTGCTCTTCTTCGGGAACTTGCCCGGAGGGGGCACCAGATTTTTGCGCTGGCTCCCTATCAGGAGGCCCCCGGAGACATTCGGGAACGCATGGCTGCCCTGGGAGCGGAGTACATCCCCGTCTCCCTGGCCCGAACGGGGATGAACCCCCTGGGGGATTACGAAAGTTTTCGGGAGCTTACGAACCTTTTCCGCTCCCTCTCTCCCGAAGTGGTGCTCAGCTACACTCTTAAGCCCGTGATCTACGGATCCCTGGCGGCCCGCAGGGCGGGAGTTCCCCGAATTCTCGGTCTGGTCACCGGTCTGGGGTACGCCTTTATCGGCGGTTCCTCGAAGCAGCGGCTTCTTCGCATGGGGCTCACCCCCCTGCTGCGCCGATCTCTGGAAGCTTGTGAAGCGGTGATCTTCCAGAATCCCGATGACCGCAGCCTTTTTGTGCAACGAGGGCTGGTGGAGGAGAGAAAAACCTTTCGGGTCTGGGGGTCTGGAGTAGATCTGGAGCACTTTTCGTATGTTCCTCCCCGGAAAGAAACACCCCTCTCCTTTCTTCTCATCGCCCGGCTTCTTCGGGAGAAGGGAATTCGGGAGTATGCCGCAGCGGCGGAGCGTATTCAGAAGCGCTATCCCGGTACGGTTTGTTCTCTCGTGGGGCCTCCGGATCCGAGCCCCGGAGGGATCTCCCGGGAGGAGGTGCAGAGATGGCATGACCGGGGGATTCTGAACTATCTGGGCCCCCTGGAGGATGTGCGCCCTGCTCTCGCCGCCTCCAGCGTCTACGTGCTCCCCTCCTACCGGGAGGGCACCCCCCGATCATCCCTGGAGGCCATGGCCACGGGGCGCCCCCTCATCACCACGGACGTTCCCGGATGCCGGGAGACTTTGTGGGAGGGGTACAACGGTTATCTCGTGCCTCCCCGGGACGAAGAAGCTCTGGCGGCAAAGATGGCCCTCTTTTGCGAACACCCCGAGCAGATAGCACCCATGGGCAAGAAGAGCCGTCTTCTTGCGGAAGAGCACTTCTGCGTCCATAAAGTAAATGCCGCCATGACGGGCATTGTTGAGGAGGGGCTTTCCTGGGGTCTGCACTCCAAAAGCCCCGGCGAAAAATATACATATACAAAAGAGACAGAAGAAGGAAAGGAAGGATAGAGGATGCAGCAACCCTCCATCGGCGTTATCGGCCTCGGTTATGTGGGGATCCCTCTGGGAGTAGGACTCGCCAGAGCCTTCGACTCTGTAACGGGGTACGACATCAATAAAGAACGTATCCGGGAGTTGCGGGAGGGATACGACCGCACCGGCGAGATCCCCTCGCAGGAGATGAAAAGCTCCACCCTCAAACTTACGGACTCTCTGGAAGATATCCGGGGGTTGGATATCTATATCGTCACGGTGCCCACTCCGGTGGATCGCTGGAACCGGCCGGATCTCCGCCCCATGATCGGGGCCACCACATCCCTGGCGCCGCTCCTTAAAAAGGGCTCCATAGTGGTTTACGAATCCACGGTCTATCCCGGAGTTACCGAGGAGATCTGTCTCCCCCTGCTGGCGGAGGGTTCCGGTCTGGAGCCTCACCGGGATTTCAAAGTAGCCTACTCTCCGGAACGGATCAATCCGGGGGATACAAAGCATCGCCTGGAGACCATCACCAAGGTGGTTTCCGGGGAGGATGAGGAGACCCTGGAGGCGGTGGCCCGCATGTATGAGGCGGTGGTCACCGCAGGGGTGCATCGTGCCCCCAGCATTCGGGTGGCAGAGGCCGCCAAGGTGATCGAAAATACCCAGCGGGATCTCAACATCGCCCTCATGAACGAGCTGGCCCTTCTCTTTGATCGGCTGGATATCCGTACTGCGGACGTGCTGGAGGCGGCGGGAACCAAATGGAACTTCCTCCCCTTCCGCCCGGGTCTGGTGGGGGGGCACTGCATCGGAGTGGATCCCTATTATCTTACCTTCAAGGCTCAGGAGGTGGGGTACCACCCTCAGGTCATTCTGGCGGGGCGGCGGATCAACGACGGCATGGGAAAGATCATCGCCGAAAAGACGGTGAAGCTTCTCTGCAGTGCAGGGCGTTGCGTGAAGGGATCCCGGGTGGGCATTCTGGGAGTCACCTTCAAGGAGGATGTGCCGGACCTGCGCAACAGCCGCATCCCCGACGTGGTACAGGAGCTTAACGAATACGGCGTGGAGGTTCTGGTGGCGGATCCTTTGGCCTCCCCCTCGGAAACTTTGGAGGAGTATCGTATCGCCCTCTCAGACCCCCGGGAGTGGCGCAATCTTGACGCAATTCTCCTCGGGGTTCCCCATAAGAACTATCTGGATTTGGGAGCCTCCTTTCTCACGGAGCGCCTCGCTCCCTCGGGAGGCGTGGTGGTGGATGTAAAATCCGCCTACGCTCCGGAAGATATCCCCGATCCTCATCGGTACTGGAGCCTCTGATGCCCTTTCCCGGCAAACCCCAGGCTTTTGAAGCGGTTCAGGAGGAACTTCGCCGCCATCCCCGAAGATGGCTCGTCACCGGAGCGGGGGGATTCATCGGCTCTCATCTCGTGGAGGCCCTTCTCGGGCTGGATCAGCAGGTAACGGGGCTGGATAACTTCAGCACCGGGTACCGAAAGAATCTGGATCAGGTGCTGGCCTCTGCTTCAGAGGAGCAGCGGCGGCATTTCACTTTCATCGAAGGAGATCTCCGGAATGCCGAAATCTGCCGCAGCGCCTGCCGGGGGCAGGACGTGGTGCTCCATCAGGCGGCTCTCGGCTCGGTACCCCGCTCCATAGAGGAGCCCTGGAACTCTCACGACAACAACGTAAACGGTTTTCTGCAGATCCTCCTTGCGGTGAAAGAGTGCCAGGTGCCCCGGCTGGTCTATGCCTCCTCCAGCTCGGTCTACGGAGATGCTCCGGAGCTTCCCAAGCGGGAGGAGCACCAGGGAAGCCTTCTCTCCCCCTACGCCCTCACCAAGAGGATGAACGAGGAGCTGGGGGATCTCTTCTTCCGGGTCTACGGGGTGGCATCCCTGGGGTTTCGCTACTTCAACGTCTTCGGCCCCCGGCAGGATCCTGAAGGGGCCTATGCGGCGGTGATCCCCCGGTGGTTCAAGGCCCTCTGGAAAGGGGAGGCCCCCACCATCTACGGAGACGGGGAGACCAGCCGAGATTTCTGCTACGTTAAAAACGTGGTGCAGATCAATCTTCTGGGGGCCCTCACGGAGAATCCCCAGGCCTTGAACAAGGCTTACAACGTGGCGGTGGGGGAGCGCACCACCCTGAACCAGCTCTTTGGGCTTCTTCGGGATCAGGTAGCCCGATTCAACCCCAAGGGAGCCTCTGCGGAGCCTGAGTATGAAGACTTTCGCCCCGGAGACATCCGGCACTCTCTGGCGGATATCTCCCAAGCCCGGGAGCTTCTGGGGTACGAACCCCAGTACGATCTTTGCCGGGGGCTGGAGGAAGCCGCCTCCTGGTATGCGGAGCACGCGGTGTAGCCATGTGCGGCCTTTGCGGCTTTCTCGATATTGCCCGCTCCCTCTCTCAAGAAGCTCTGGAAGATATAAGCCTCCGCATGGCCACCGCCATGGCGCACCGGGGCCCCGATGAAGGCACCTCCTGGAGCGACCCCCGGGCCGGGGTAGCCTTTGGACATCGTCGCCTGGCGGTGATTGACCTCACCCCCACGGGGAGGCAGCCCATGACCTCCCGATGCGGTAGCCACACCATAGCCCTGAATGGAGAGATCTATAACTACAAGGATCTTCGTGCCGATCTGGAGCGAGATGGAGTAGTCTTTCGGGGCAGTTCGGATACCGAGGTGGTGCTGGAAGGAATCGCCCGTTGGGGAGTGGAAAAAACCCTCCAACGCATGGTGGGGATGTTCGCCTTGGCCCTCTGGAATGCCCGAGAGCAGACCCTCACCCTTGCCCGGGATCGGGGAGGGGAGAAGCCCCTCTACTACGGATGGATGGGGAACACCTTCCTCTTCGGCTCGGATCTCCGGGCTCTCGCAGAACACCCCCATTTTCGCAAGGAGCTGGATCTTTCCGCCCTGGGAGAGTACTTCATGCGCAACTACATCCCCGCCCCTGCCTCCATCTATAAGGGAATACGCAAGCTCCTGCGGGGTACCTACTGCACCTTCTCCCCGGAGCAGCCCGGTCTTATGCCCTCCCCGGTACCCTACTGGACTCTGGAAGAGACGGTACGCACCGCCCGGGGGAACCCCTTTACCGGCACCCCCCGGGAGGCCATGGAGGAGCTTCACCAGCTTCTTCGGCAGGTCCTTCAGGGGCAGATGCTGGCGGATGTCCCTCTGGGGGCCTTTCTCTCCGGGGGGATAGATTCCTCCCTGGTGGTGGGGGTGATGCAGGAGCTGCACTCCTCTCCGGTGCGCACCTTTACCATAGGTTTCGAAGAGGCTTCTTTTGACGAAGCCGCGGAGGCCGGCAGGGTGGCCCGGCATCTGAGGACGAACCACACTACCAGGTATGTTACCCCCCAGGAGGCTCTTGAGGTGGTCCCTCAGCTTCCCCGGTTCTACGCCGAACCCTTCGGAGACTCCTCCCAGATCCCTTCCTGTCTGGTGGCATCCTTTGCCCGGCAATCCGTCACGGTGGCCCTTTCGGGAGATGGAGGGGATGAACTCTTCGGAGGGTACAACCGGCACACCTGGCTCCCCCGGCTGGATCGCCGCCTGGGAACATATCCCCTCTGGAGCCGCAGAGCCGCAGCCCGAGCCCTGCAAAGCCTCTCGCCCGCCGCCTGGGATGGGATCCTTCAGGGGGTAGGAAAGCTCACGGGAAAAGCCGTTCCCCGGCTGGGGGGGTACAAGGTGCACAAACTCGCCTCCCTTCTGGATGCTCCGGGGTTGGAGGCCCTCTACCGCAGGGTTACCACCTTTTGGGAAAGCCCCGGAGAGCTGCTTCTCGCCCCGGAACCCTTCGAAGTTCTTCCTCTGGAAGAGAACCTTCCTCCGGGGCTTTCGAAGGAAGAGCAGATCATCTACCGGGATTACGCCTCCTACCTCCCCGGAGACGGCCTCACCAAAGTGGATCGGGCCTGCATGAGCGCCAGCCTGGAAGGGCGGGCACCTTTTCTGGATCACCGACTTCTCGCCTTCGCCTGGTCCCTCCCCCTGGAGTATAAAATCCGTTCCGGCACGGGGAAATGGATCCTCCGGGAACTCCTGGCCACCTACCTCCCCCGGCAACTCTTCGAACGCCCCAAGATGGGCTTCGGCATCCCGGTCTCCCTCTGGATTCGGGGCCCCCTGCGGGAGTGGGCATGCTCCCTTCTGGATCCCTTCCGGCTCCGGCAGGAGGGGCTTCTTGCGGTTCCCGGGGTGCAGAAACGCCTGAAGGAACATCTTGCAGGAACCCACGATCATTCGGACTCCCTCTGGGGGCTCCTCATGTTCCAGCAGTGGCGGGAGGGCTATCTCTAATCCCTTTTCAGTGTCTCCGTCGCCAGACTAGACCGCCTTCCTGTCGTACGTTATAATGTACGGTGAAGGGAGGCGGCATCTATGTTATCCACAAACATCACCCAGTTTCGCAAGGACATTTTCAATTACGTAGATCAGGCCGTACGGTTCAACCAGGTGGTTCATGTCACCACCAAGGAGGGAAGTGCGGTGGTGATGGGCCTTGATGATTACAACGCCCTCATGGAGACGGTGTATCTTTTTTCCCACCCCGGAACAGCCCGGGAGATTGAAGAAGGGGCGGAAACCCCCTGGGAAGAATGTGTACCCGAATCTGAGGTCTCCCTTTGACCTACGAAATACGCTTTACCCGTCAGGCTTTGAAACACCTCCAGCGCTGTAAGGCCGCCCATTTGGGAGAAAAGGTAAAGGGGCTCCTCGACATTATTCGAGAAAATCCTTTCCAGAATCCTCCTCCCGTGGAAAAGCTCAAGGGAATGGAAGCCACCTATTCCCGCAGAATCAATATTCAGCACCGTTTCGTCTACCAGGTGGATACAGAAAACCGGCGCATCAAGATTCTAAGCATCTGGACGCACTACGAATAGAATTGCCGCTTAAGCTCAACTGTTTTCCTGAAAAGCACCACAAGAGCCGGCCCCGGACACTGCTCGGGCCGCCAGGTGGTGGGGGTTGGGATTCGCCAATATCCTGGAAGGGTGCCGACACAACGGGGTGCTATAATAAGCGCAGTGGCAAGAGATAACGGCCGCCGAAAGGAGAGATACACGGTGTGCAAGATGAATCCGCGGGTTGACTTCGTCTTTAAAAAGCTCTTCGGAAGCGAGGAGAGCAAGGATATCCTGATCGACCTGATCAACTCGATCGTCTCGGAGAAGGATCGGGCGACCGACATCGAGATCAAGAATCCCTACAACGAGAAGCAGTACCTGAAGGACAAGCGCACCGTCCTCGACGTGAAGGCCCTGAGCGGGGACGGCACGTGGTACGACATTGAGATGCAGATGCTGCCGGAGGACTGGTTCGCCAAGCGCTCGCTCTACTACTGGAGCAGGCTTTACAGCGACCAGCTCGACGAGGGGATGCACTTCCGCTTTCTCACCAAGACCATCTGCATCAACATTCTGAACTTCGACCAGCTCGACCACGAGCCCTCCTACCACAACGTCTACAAGGTGAAGAACGTGAAGAGCGGCAACGAGCTTCTGGACGAGTTCGAGATCCACTTCATCGAGCTGCGGAAGTACGACGAGACGCTGGCGGACTCCCTGAACAGGGCTCTGGACAGGTGGGTCCACTTTCTGAAGCTGGCCGGGGAGTACAGTTCGGAGACCATGCCCTCCGAGCTGAAGGCGGCGGAGCCTGTCCGGAAGGCGATGCACCTTCTGGAGCGCCTTTCGGCCAGCAAGGAGGAGCGGGAGATCTACGAGGACCGGCTGAAGTGGCTCCGCAGCGTGGAGGGCGCATTCGAAACGATGAGGCACAGAGGGATTGAAGAGGGGCGGGAAGAGGGGCGAGAAGAGGGTCGAGAAGAGGGTCGAGAAGAAGGGCGAAAAGAGGGAAGGGCTGAGGGAATCGAGATAGGCAAGGCCGAAGGTGTCGAGCAAGCCCGCCGTGAGAACGCTCTGAAGATGCTGCAGAACGGAGTGAGCATTGCGGACGCCGCCAAGTACTCCGGCCTGCCCGAAGACGAAGTCCGACGGCTTACGGAGACGCCCCGCTGAGGCGGGAGGACAACTTCGCTGGTGTATGCAGGCTATCCTTGCGAATGGATGGAGCCACAATGTCCTGATGATGCAGATC
>NPIG01001137.1_pt1 | contig 15399 bp, 13 predicted proteins | sample 8637441 | NCBI WGS metagenome assembly NPIG01 (sample SAMN07420675, study PRJNA396082) | bioreactor metagenome | isolation source: sample BR6 brine-fed electro-methanogenic bioreactor BR | place: Japan: Kochi | collected 2016-06-14 | reverse complement strand
CCCAGCCCGGTGCCGCCATAGCGGCGGGTGGTCGAACTGTCGGCCTGGGAGAAGGACTCGAAGATGTGCTCCATACGGTCGTCGGGGATGCCGATGCCGGTGTCGGAGATGGCGACGTGGATTCGGGTGTGGGTGTCGGACTCATATTCGACCGAAATGTGGATGACGATTTCCCCCGCTTCGGTGAACTTGAGGGCGTTTCCGGCGAGGTTGATGAGCACTTGACGCAGGCGGCCGGGGTCGCCGCGGAGTTGCAGGGGTACATTCGCCTCGACGAGGCAGGCCAGCTGAAGCCCCTTGTTGCTTGCGCGAATGGCCAGCAGGTGGAGCACGTCATCGACGATGCCGCGCAAGTCGAAGGGGATATGCTCAAGTTCAAGCCGTCCCGCCTCGATTTTAGAGAAATCAAGCACCTGGTTGATGATATCGAGCAGCGCCTCTGCGGAGCCGGAGATGGTGTTCGCGTATTCGCGTTGTTCCCGGGACAGGCGTGTCTCGAGCAGGAGTTGGACCATGCCGATGACGCCGTTCATGGGCGTGCGGATTTCGTGGCTCATATTCGCAAGAAAGCGGCTTTTCGCTTCATTGGCTTCCCGTGCCTTTTCCGCAAATCGATTGGCACGCATGGCCTCAGATTCGAGTTGGGCGTTCGCTTCCTGCAATTGGGCGGCCTGCGCGGTCAGCTGCCGCTCGTACTCCTTCGCTTCGGTGATGTCGCGCAGGAACGCCACGCCACACCGTTCATCATCGATTCGCGCCGTATTGAGCCGTATTTCGACGGGGAACGTGCGGCCGTCTTTCCTGCGCGCCATGCACTCGAAAGGCCGAAGCGCTCCGGGCCGTCCCTCAAATACGGCCTGTAGACGTCCGGGCGAATCGCAGCCGCCTTCCTCAAGTACTGTGGTGAGCGGCGTGCCGGTCATCTCTTCCGGTCGGTACCCGAAGAGCGCGGCCGTGGCCGCGTTGCAGAAGGTGACGAGGCCTTCGGTATCGAAGAGCACGACCGCGTCTTGCGCCGTGACCGTGATCATGCGGAAGATCTCCTGCTGCCTGCGCAGTCGTTCTTCCATGGCCTCGCGCGTGGTAATGTCTTCGATTACACCTTCATAGAATTTGGCATTGCCCTCGGGGTCGGTGATGACGCGCGCCGTCACAGACAGCGTTATCGGCGTGCCGTCGCGCCGGCAGGCGGGAAGCTGGGCCACCTTCATCTTTCCGTACCGGTCCATCATCCTGGAGAAGACTTCGGCCTGCCGCGGGTTGCGATAAAAGGAATGCATCGGGACGCCAAGCATTTCCTCGGAGGACGCGTAGCCGAGTATCTGCGCCATTTTCGAGTTCACAAGGATGAGTTTGCCATCGGGGCCCGGCGCGCGGCGGTACACGCCCACCGGCAGATTTTCAATGAGGCCCCGGTACCGCTCCTCTCCCTCGCGCAGCGCCTGCTCCATTTGCCGGCGCTCGGAAATGTCGTAGAAGACTGTGGTCAGGCCGATTACGTTTCCCGCATCGTCCGTGTCTTCCGCCCGGGTCACTTCGAATGCGTGGTTTCTGCCATCGGTGCAGCTTATAGTCTGCTCAAAGCACTCCGGTTCTTCGGAAATGTCCCAGACCGCGAGCAGACCTTCGGGGGCCGCGCCGCGCAATTCGGCACGGTTCCTTCCGATAATCTGGCTCTTCGGCATGCCGAAAAAGAGCCGCGCGAAGGCGTCGTTGCACGCTTCGTATTCTCCCGCGGTGTTGGTGTAGCAGGTGGGGCTCGGGAAAGCGTCGAGCAACGCTACGTGGAACAACCACCGGTGCCGAAGCACTGTCTCGAGGCGCTTGTCCATGGTGATGTCGTTAAGGAGAATGAGCAGGCGGCCGGCGCCGGGTTGCATCTGGGCCGCCTGTACGCGCAGCGTTACCGGCATCCGCACATCGACGCGCGCATCACATGCCGGGACCTGCGCCCCGCTGCGCGCCCGCGCCAGCGTCACTGTCAGACGTTGCGCGTCATCCGGCACGAAACACGCCGCAAATTCGGTTCCGGTGAGGGCGTCGGCGGTTTCATGCAGCAGGTCCGCCGCGGTCTCGTTCACTGCGGTAATGAAACCTGCGGTGTCCACAAATAGACAGGCCACGCCCTTGCAGGACAACAACCATTCCTCCGGGGACGACGGGACCCCCGGCATGCCGTTGTCAAGGCCGGCTTGCTGCAGTGAGGTCTGTTCCCGTGCGGACACCGCTATTCCTTTCCTGTTCCGGACGGCTATTCGCTCGATGATTCCGCAACGGTCACGGTGTGACTGCGCGCGAGCGCCTTTTCAACCGCCGACACGACACGGTCGTCATCGAAGGGCTTCACCACGAAGTCGGACACGCCTAACTGCATGGCCCGGAGCATGGTCTCGCGCTGGTCCAGTGCGGTGACCATGATGACCTGGGCCTCCGGCGCCGCGCCGCGTATGGCTTCCAGGGTGGCGAGGCCGTCCATTTCCGGCATCACGACGTCCAGCGTAACCACATCGGGCTGCAGTTCCTTGAACTTCTCGAGTGCTTCCCGCCCGTTCTGGGCTTCGACAATGGTGTCGAAGGCGAGCGGTTCCAGTGCGCTTCTGATCATGTTGCGCATGAACAGCGCATCGTCCACGATAAGAATGCTGCTCATCAAAGGCCTCCTCTCAGCTGATTCGCGTTACGCGCAGTCATGCTTCGGTCTCCTGCGCGGCAAAGGCGCCTTGCTCGCACAGGCCGTCTTCCGGCGGCGCATCCTCTTCCACCACAAGCGCGCCCATATTGGCCATGGCCAGCAGGGCCCGCTGCCGGCGCGACACGCCGCGCACTTCCATACGCCGCTCCTGTGCCTCGAGGAACCGGGCCGAGGCAAGAACGAACGCGAGAAACTCTGCCGAAGCCAGAACAGTTTCCGGCTCGAAATCCAGTACGATTGTCCTGAACCCGTTGCGGATGGCCATGCGGATGCGCGAGGCCACATTCTGCGCCGCATGGAAGTCGACTCTTCCGTGAACTGGGATTCTGATCGTTTCATTCGGTTCCATGGCCGTCCTCCAGTGCGCCCGTCGCCGCTGTGCGCAGCCCTTCTTTGCTAAAGGGCTTCGTCAGGCATGCTACGGCGCCGCGTTCCAGGGCCTGTCTGTGAATGTCCGGTTGGTCAAGCGCGCTCACGATCATGATTCGGGCCTTTGGCGCAGAGGCGGTGAGGCTGGCAAGCAGGTCCAGTCCCTGCACGGCCTCCTGCACATCGAGCGTCAGGTCAAGCGTGATCAGGTCGGGCTGCAATCGCTCCGCGAGCACCTGTGCGTCACCCGGTGTGCCCGCCGTGTGCACCTCCGCAAAAAGGGGCTCGAGCGCGTCCCGGATGACTTCGCGCATGAAAAGCGCATCATCGACCACAAGCGCAGTCTGTTTCTTGCTCATACTACTCTCCCTTTCGACGCGAGCGACTCGACCACCATCTCCCAATCGCCGGGGGTGAACAGTGCTTTGCGTCCCGACGGGCCGCCGGTGTCCTGACGAATGACTGGAATCCGGTAGAGGGCAAGCGCTTCGGCCACCGCCTCCGCGTTCTGCGCGCCGATATCCATCCGGTTGTTGTTGAAGACGGAACTGAACATGCGCGCGCCGCCTGCAAACTTTGCGCGCATGCGGCCCGGCCGCGCGCCGAATTTCATAAGCGCCTGGCGCATGCACGGCACGGCGAGGTCCGCGTACTTGCCGGGAAGGCCGCCCGTGCTTTCGCCACCGGAGCGGGGCAGCAGAATGTGCGCCATGGCGGCAATGCCTTCGACTTCGTCGTAAATCGCCAAGCCGACGCAACTGCCCAGCACCGCTTCGAGCGTGTTGGGCGCGCGCGTAAGCGCGATCTGACCGATGAGCACCTTGATAGTCTTGCCGGTCTTGAGGCTATTCACTTTGCAGGCCCTCCTGAAGCCGGTCGAATGAATTTGGGCTCGGCAGAAACACCAGGAACGCTTCCATGTTGTGGTCGTCACTGCGGAAAGCGGTGGAGAACATCAGGGCCTTATCGGCGACCTCGGCGCTTTCCAGCAGCAGCACGGACAAAATCGCGCCGGCCATGTCGGAGAGGCAGACCGGCGCGTTTGGCACGCAGCGCAGGGAAAGATGGGCGGCCACATTGTTCATGAAGGACGAAATGGTGATGTTCGCCGTCTCTTCAAGCATTGAGCGCTGCATGTCGTCCAGCACGGGTTCGACGGTGCATCCGACACGGCCGCCCAACCAGCGGATGAGTTGGGCCGCGCCGGCATCATCGAAAATGAGCGCCGCATTGCCGGTCACATCGCCGCAGATGCGCGAAAGCAGACCCACGGCCGGCTGGCTGCCGTCGCCCAGGCGCTCGGGAATCTCCTCGATGGGTACCGTGTCCACGGCACTCACCGTGATGGTGATTTCCCTGCCGGTAAAGGATGATATGGCGTGACTTGCCTGTTCGGCGCCGCCGCGCGCGACTATCTCGAGCTCGGAAAGGATTCCTACATCCAACATGAGGCTTCCTCCTGACTGCCGGTCGCACCCGCACCGGCATAGGTCTCTGCGGTTCCCTGCGGCCATTCCTCGCCGTCGCCGCGCATCGCGGACTGCTCCAATATGCTCGCCGCGTCCAGAATCAGGGCGATGCTCCCATTGCCCAGGATCGTGGCGCCCGAGACGCCTCTCACGTGTTCAAATTCTTCGGTAAGCGCTTTCACGACGATCTCGTCGTCACCAATGACCCGGTCCACCGGAATGGCCAGGGTTCTGTCGCCCGCACGCGCCACCACGGCGCGCACAACGTCGCGTCCGTTGCGCGCCGCGTGCAGACCCATGACGCGGTCGAGCGGCACCAGCGCGATGCCTTCCTCGCGCAGGAAGATGGCTTTGCCCTTTCCTTCAATGCTGTTAATGTCCTCGGGCTGCAGGTCGACTATCTCGCGCACCGACTCGAGCGGGAGCGCGTAGGCGCCGCCGCCGATCTCGACGAGCAGCGCCTTGATCATGGCCAGCGTGAGGGGCAGCCGGATAACGAAAGAAGTGCCTGTGCCCGGCTCCGACTCAAGGTCCACCGTGCCCTTGAGTTCGGAAACGGTGCTTTTGACAATATCCATGCCCACACCGCGTCCGGACACGTTGGTCACCTGCGCGGCCGTCGAGAAGCCGGGATGGAAGATGTACTGCATGACATCCTTGTCGGAAAGCTCGCGAGACTGCCCTTCCGTGAGCAGGCCCTTCTCCACTATCTTGGTGCGGATGCGCTCCACGTCGAGGCCCTTGCCGTCGTCACTGACGCGGACGCAAATCTGGCCGCCCTCGTGAAACGCCTCCAGGCGCACGCGCCCCTGTTCCGGCTTGCCCGCCGAGAGCCGCTCCTCCGGACTTTCCAGGCCGTGGTCGACTGCGTTGCGCACCAGGTGCGTCAGCGGGTCGGCCAGGGCGTCAATCAGTTTCTTGTCGAGTTCCGTCGATTCGCCCACCGTCACCAGTTGCGCATTGCGTCCCCTTGCCTTGCACACATCGCGCACCACGCGGTGGAATCGCTGGAAAAGCGGGCCGATGGGCACCATGCGCATCTGCATGGCGCTGTTCTGCATCATGCTCGTGTGCCGGTGCAGGGTCAGCGTCGCCTCGCGCAGCACGGCGGCCTGTTCGAGCACGCCCTTGAACTGCCGCAGCCATTCTTCGGCCTTGGCCAGGCGCGCCTCGCCGAACTGCATCCGGGCCACGCCGTTACCCTCACCCTCTTGGGCGCGCGCCCCGGCAACCAGCGATTCGAGCAGGTAAAGGTCGGCGCCGCGCAACGGCTCGATGAGCGATTCCACCAACTGGGTCACGCGCGCTTTCGTGATGACGAGTTCGCCCGTGATGTTGAGCAACTGGTCAAGCCGCCCCACGTCAACGCGCATGGTGTCGCTGACAGGGCCGGCGCCCTGCGGGGCGCCGGCCTGGGCGCGTGGGCTTTCGGCGGGTGCGGCGGTTCCGGCAACAGTCGTGGTTTCTTCTGGAACCGCCGCGTCCTCCTGGGCGCGTTCACCGGCCGCAGCGAGGCGCAGTTCGGTGTGCGTAATCAGGTCGAGCTGCAATGCGGTGCGGATACGTTCTTCAGATTCCCGCGTCGCGTAGAGCACATAGAGCAGTTCAAGGCTCTCCAGGCCGTCTTCGAGTTCATCCAGATGCGGAATCGAGCCGAGCACTTCCCCCGACCGGCCTAGGGTCTGCAGGACCATGCGAGCGCGCAGATCCGCCATGGGCGTGCGCGGCGCGATAGCCACCGCTATCTGCCACACGTCAAACCCGCGCGCGGCCGCCGCTTCGAGTTGCGTCAGCTCTTCGAGGCCGGGCTCCCAGGCGTCGAGCATGGACCTGCCGCGGGTGGAGGCCACCTCTTCGAGCAGCAAGCCGGCGAGCACCTCTTCAAGCGGCGCCACGTCGGGCCCATCCTCTTGGCCGGCCTCCACCCGCCTGAGGCAGTCAAACAACAAGTCCTTGGCGGTGTAGAGCGCCTGAAAGACGCGCGCGTCGGGGGCCCGCTCACCGTCGCGGAAAGGCGCCAGCACCGACTCGCAGCGATGGATGAGCCCCGCCATCTGGTCCAGACCGACGCAGGCGCTCGATGCCTTCATGCGATGAAATACCTGCATGACCCCGTTGAGATGTCCGCGGTTGCCCGGGGTTTCTTCATACGCCACGATGAGATTGTCAAGCGCCTCAAGCTCTTCCCGTGTTTCGGATGCCCAGGTATCAATATGTTTGCGCATGTCGGGCAGCACGGCCAATGGCAATGGTTGTGCGTCCAGCTTCACGTTGTAGGTCTCCTTGATGGCCGCCGGGGGCGGCAGTATGTCGCCTGTGCACAGCTCCCAAGCCTGACAGGCGGGCACGGAGATGCGCGCAAGCGCCTCGCGAATGTCTGTGTCGCAGAAGCAGAGCAGATGCGCGTCGAAGCCGAAATCCTCGAGCGGCGCAAAAGGCGAGTCGGGGGCGTTCAGTGTGCTGAACGCGGTCTGTATCGAGAGCACGCTTTCCAGTTCCCGATACAATCCGGCCGGGTCCATGCGGCCAAACACTTTCTGCAGCGGTATGGAAAGCGCGTAGATGCGGCGGCCGCCGTTTTTTTCCACGTAGGCCTCGAGCACGTCATCCAGCGACAACCGCCCCTTGAGGAATTCCGGCACCGGGCCAAGCTCATCTTCGGGGGCGGTGGCTTCCTCCTGGATATCGGCGACCACCGCTTCAAGCTTGGCTATGGGCCCGTCGATTTCGACCGCATTGAGTTCGCCGCGCCGCAAGTCACGATGCAGCGTGCCGAGCACATCCAGGCCCAGAAACAGCGCGTCGATGACCTGCGCTGTGAATTCCAGCTTGCCGTCACGCACTTTCGACAACACCGTTTCCATGCTGTGCGTGAGGCCGCAGATATCCGCGAGATTCAGCATGCCGGCCATGCCCTTGATAGAATGGGCGGCGCGGAACATTTCCTGCACCGTTTCGGGGTCGGCGCCGCTCTCCTCGACGGCCAACAATTTTTCGTCGAGCACGGTGAGGCAGTCGCTTGCCTCGTCCAGGTACCCTGCCAGCACTTCGGGGTCTGTTCCAAGCTCACTCATGTGCTTTCTTCCTGTAGATGGTCGGCTGGAGCAGCNNGAATTCATCGCGCGCGTGGGGCAGCGACTCGGCGCCGCCCACCAGCAGGTAGCCGCCCGGCTTCAGGCGCGCGCTGACGTTCCGCACCACGTTGGCTTTGCTCGTTTCATCGAAGTAGATCATGACGTTGCGCAGGAAGACGAAATCGTACGGAAAACCGTGCGATGCGTGCTGCAGATTGTGGCGCTTGAACTGAACCACCCGGCGCACTTCATCCTTGACCTGATACCGTTGCGCGGCGCCCGGCAGCGGGGTGAAATAGCGGCGCAGCGCCCCGGGCGTCAGTTTCTGCACGGCGTAGCTTGAGTAGACGCCCTGGCGTGCGCGCGCGAGCACACTCTCGTTGATGTCCGTTGCGTCGAGGGCGATACGGAAACCGGCCTCAGCCGGGAGAAGAGCGCGCAAGGCGATGGCCGCGCTGTACGGCTCTTCTCCCGTCGAGGAGGCTGCACTCCAAACCCGGACGGTTGCGCCGGGTGGATTGGATTTAATCCATTCCGGCAGGAAAACCTGAGTAAAAAAGTCCCAGTGTTTCTTATGCCGGAAGAAATAGGTTTCGTTCGTCGTCAACGCATCGATACACTCCTGGAACTCCGCGTGATTGCTTTTGTCCGTCACATACGCGTAATAAGCGCCGTAGGAATCGAGCCCCAGCGTGACGAGCCGCTTGCGGAGCCGGCTGCGCACCAGGTTGTATTTGTTCTCACCAAGACGTATGCCCGCTTCCCGGTACATCAATTCCTGGAACCGACGGAATTCGGCGGCGCTCATCTCCGGCGCGGCGCTTGCCGGCGCCGGCGGCCGGGCGGCGCCCGCCGTACGGCGGGGCTGCCCGGCCCGCCGTGCGCGGTCACTCTCGCGGGTGTTCATGGCCATCGTGCCTGCTCCAGTTGCGCCATCGCAGTTCACTACTCGTGGTACAGCGCGCCTTCGGCTTCTTCCAGCACGAAGGAGTCCAGGTCGGGCTCTTCTTTGCGCTCCTCATGCGCGTGGGCGGAACCATTGCCTTTGGCCGCCTTCGGCGCCGCCTTGGGCGCAGGTTTGGCATCGGCGTGCTTGCGGCCGTTACCACCGGCCTGAGCGGGTCTGGTGCTCGGTGCGGCCGGCGCCGAGGCGCCGGTGCGGTCCACCTTGAAGCGCGACACAAGCGATTGCAGCCGCTGCGCCTGAGCGGAAAGCTCCTCGGCACTCGCTGCCATCTCTTCAGCGCTCGACGAATTCTCCTCGGTCACGCCGCTGATGTTCTGGATAGCGTTGGAAACCTCATTCGCGGTGCCGGACTGTTCGTTGGCGCCGGCCGTGATTTCCGACATTCCCTTGGCCGTCTTCTGGATGCCGTCAAGGATATTCTGTAACGAAGCGCCGACTTCCTCGGACAAACGCGACCCTTCGCCGACGCGTTCCGTGCTCTCTTCGATCAGCTGCGTGATCTCCTGGGCGGCCTGGCTGGAGCGTTCGGCCAGCTTTCGCACTTCATCCGCCACGACCGCGAAACCAAGGCCGTGCTCGCCGGCGCTGGCCGCCTCGATGGCGGCGTTAAGCGCGAGCAGGTTGGTCTGATTGGCGATTTGGCTGATGACGCCGATGATCTTGCTGATCTGGGTCGAGCTTTCGTTGATCAGGCCCATCCCCTCGATCGACTTCTGCACCGTGTGGCTGCCGTCCGTGGCGGCCTTCATCGTGGTCTCGGCAATCTTGTTGGCGTCAAGCGAACCCTTGGCGACCTGCTGGATCGATGCGGCCAATTCCTCGATAGAGGCGCTTACTTCTTCGACCGTCGAGGCTTGTTCTTCGGCCCCGGCCGACAGATTCTCCGCCGCCGCGGACAGCTCTTCGCTCGACGCGGCGGTGTTGTCCGCGGCTTGCCGGATTTCGAACACGATGTTCGCAAGGTTGGATACGGTGTCGTTGAGAGCATTGGCCATCGTGCCGATTTCGTCCTTGCTCTTCACATCGACATGCACCGTGAGGTCGCCCTCAGAGACATCGGTCAGCGCGTCAACGACCTGCTTGACCGGGTTGGTGATGCTGCGCGTCAGGAACAGGGCCAGCGCAATGCCCACGACCGCCGCCACGATGCTCACACTGATCATCGTCATGTTCGCCCGCGCAATCCCGCGCTCGGTACGCTCGCGCGTGGCCACCACGGCATCCTGCGAAGTCTGTTTCGCGTTGGCGGCCGCCGTCACCATTTCCTGCCAGGCCTTGTTCTGCTGGTCCATCTTCGCGACGATGTCGTCAAAATAGCCCGTGTACGTGGCGATTTTGGCGCCCAGTTCCTGGGCTTTCAGCACATCCGCCTCCACCTCGAAGCGCTTTGCCAGGTCATCTGCAATCGCCGCGATGGCCGCCAATTGCGCATAGGCGCCGTCGGCCTTGGCGCGGTCCTTGGTGACGAGGTACTCCTTGGCAATCAGGCGGGCGCTGAGAAAGCCTTCCAGGATGTGGCCGGCGTCGCGGACCTTGTCGACCCGCTCGGCGATCTTCTGCGCCTGCTCCGCCTGTGCCTTGTCGCGCAGTTCACGCTGGTCCGCCACGATCTGCTGCATGGCCGTCATCGCTTTGACGCCGTGTTCGGCGGCCTGCTTGACCTTTGCGTCCGACGGGGCGCTCAGGTGGTCGATAATGAGGGCGACATAGGTGTTCCACTCGGTGACAATGGTCGCGGCCCGGTCCGTGTTCTCCTGGTCCGTGAAACGGTTCTTGAGTTCTTCGGCGCGCGCCACGAGCTTGGCGTTCATGGCTTCCCAGTCACTGCGCACGCTGGTGTCGCCGGCCAGGAGGGCGACACGCAATGCCTTCGCTTCCAGCGCCCACAGGTTCATTTCCGTGACGGCATTGGCGAGTTCATTGCGCTCGGCGAGATACGCCTCGGCGGAAAGCCGGTCCGTTTCCAGCTTCCCTGCCTGCTCTTCCGTGATCTCTTCGATGCTCTTGTCGAGTTCGGCCGTCACTTTGCCGATATCCGACATGATGGCTTTGCGTTCATTCGACAGCGTGACGTAGTTCTGAAAAGCGTCCTGAAACGCGATGGCCATGCTTTCCAGTTCGCTGATGTCCTGCTTCGCGTCCTCGAGGGATACCTGCTTTGCCATCTCCCCGCACTCAGCGAGCAACGCCTCGATCGCGTCAAAGGTCAGCTTCGCGCTCTTCTCGTCGTCGTTGATCAGGAATCCACGTTCTTGCTTTACCACCTCGGCCATGCCGGCATCGAGTTGGTAGAAACCCTCGAGGTTCTGGCGTTGCGTGTTCGCGCCGGAAAGTCCCCGGTACCCCGTCACGGCCACCAGGGCCAGCAGCGCCACGACCAGCAGAAAACCGCCCAGAATTTTTGTTCCAAGTTTCATTGTCTTAGTCTCCCTCTAAGTCAGTGGCTCTCGCCCTATTCAGTTGCACAAAGCGTTTCTTCCGCGGCCGGCGCACCCTGCGACGAAGCCTTGAAAAGCCGCTGTTTCTCCACATTGGTCATGATCTTTTCGATGTCGAGCAGGAGGATCATCTGGTTGTCGATCTTGCCGATGCCTTCCAGGTATTCCCCTGCGATGCCGGCGATGGTGTCGGGAGGTTCCTGAATCTCGCCGTGCGGAATCTTCATCACCTGGCTCACCGAATCGACGATCAGACCGATGATGCGGTCGCCCATTCTTGTGACCACGATGCGGGTTTGGTCCGTCTGCTCTGAGCAGGGCAGGCTGAACCGTTTGCGCAGGTCGATCACCGGGATGATGTTGCCGCGCAGGTTGATGATGCCCTCGATGAAATCGGGCATCTGGGGCACGTGGGTGACGCCTTCGAGCAGGATGATTTCTTTCACCCGAGTAATCTCGATGGCGTACTCCTCCTGGTGCAGCTTGAACGAAACCACCTGCAGAAAGTCTTTCTTTTGCAATTGGTGGTCATTCGCCGCTTCGGAATACGTTTCGCTCATGCCTTAGCCTCCTTGAACCGTCCTTTTCCTGAGGTTCATTGAACCAATGTCAAACGCGCGGGTGCGGTCGCCGCGCCCGGGCGCGTTTCCCTTCTCAACTTTCCAGAATGCGCTGGTAGCGGCGTTCACTGACCAGCGCGGTCACCCGGTTGCCGGGCGCGTTAAAGGTCAGCCGTTCTGCCATGGCGTTGATGAGCACATAGCCCCGGTTCCTGAGCCGCCGCGGGTCCTCGGGCAGTCCCATGTTAAGTTCGCTGTAGTCGAAACCGTCCCCCATGTCCTCGACGGTGATTGAAAACCCGCCCCCATCTTCGGCCGTTATCTTCCACGTCACCGGGCGGGAAAGGTCCCCGCCATTGCCGTGCGCCACGGCGTTCTTGAGCAGTTCGCGAAGCACAATGGTGAAGCGGTCTGTCTTTGCCACCCCATGGCCGGCAAGAAACGCCGTGCAACGGCCGATACTGTCGTCTATGGATACGCTCTCTTCGGGGATTCGAACGCACAGAACTCTCTCCATCAATAGACTTCGCTCCTTTATTGACTCGCATTGGCTTTTGTGCAGGGCTTGCAGGGTATACATGGAATGCAATAGGCAGGAAATGTGCCACACAGACGCTGAATACAAAAGATATTATGCCGCAATGGTTTGCGGCAGAATTCAGGCGGGGAAGGCAGGGGTATCGAATCATAACAAAAGTTATGGACCATCAGCGGTTATGTAGACGTAAAGGCCTTTCAGAGAAGCACTTGTGCCAGAATTAACCAGGGTTATGGTATAACGAAATCAATAGCCCCATCAGGTGGTGAATCCAGCAAACACAGACGCACGGGCAGGCTGGCCGAAGATTTCGTGCGTCAGCGAAGGAGAGGGCGCAGACCCCCGGTTGGCAACGGTCCTGGGGAAGTCGCCCGGCCGTGGCCGAGTCCGCCTTCGGCCGATGCCGCCGGGCTGAAACAGCGGGCCGGCCCGTCGCGTGACGATACCGCTCGAGGTGTGGCGGGAAAGTTGGTCTGCGCACGGGCTCACGGCACAATCGAGAGCCTGGAAGCGCCGGCTACCCGGCCAGTGGGTATTCCCGCGCCGCCTGCACGGCCTCGTATAGGGCGAAAAGATTTGCCTTCGGCACGGCGGCCTGCACGTTGTGGATGGTGTTGAACACGAAGCCGCCGCCGGCTCCGAAGACACGGATGCGCTCGGTTACCTGCGCGCGCACTTCTTCCGGCGTGCCGAAAGGCAATGTGTGCTGCGTGTCGACGCCGCCGCCCCAGAAGCTCACCCGGTCGCCGTATTCGGCCTTCAATTCAGCGGCGTCCATGCCCGCTGCGGAGCACTGCACCGGGTTGAGGATGTCGAAGCCGGCATCGATGAAGTCGTCGAGGAAGACCCGCACCGAACCGCAGGAATGGATAAAGGACTTCCAGGCGGTGTTCTTGCGGATCCAGTCGTTGACGGCCTTGTGGAAGGGCTTGTAGAGGTCACGGTAGGCCTCTGCGCCGATGAACGGCCCGTGCTGGGTGCCGAAATCGGTGCCGGTCACGAACACCGCCGTTACCTTGTCCCCGACACGCGCGTGAATCTTCGCCCAGTTTTCAAGCGCGATTTCACATTGCCGTGTGAACACCTCGTACACGTAGTCACGGCGGGACACGGTGCTCATATACCACTCGGCCACATCGCGGATGCCCCGCGGGCGCTTGAGCTGAAGTCCCGGCACCAAAGCGATGTCGCCGAAGGCCGCGCCGCCGAAATTGGCGAGAATGGCCTTCCCCGTGGCGTGCAGCCGGTCCGCTTCCGCCTCGAACCAGTCCAGTTCCGCTTCCGAAATCGGCTGAAACTCCTGCAGATTGTCCTCCGCGGCGAGCGTGGCGTCGTCGATGGGTTCCTGGCGCACGACGGCGTCGAAGTAGAACCCGCCGAGGGGCATGCGCCCGCTGGGCGCAACACTCTTGTCGCCCTCCGGGTACATCAGGATGTCGCCGTTCTCCTCGGGCTCTGTGTTGAATCCCTCCGGCACCAGCACGGGCGTGCCGTCGAAGAGCTGCCAGGGTTTCCAGTTTTCGTTCTTGAACCCGAACATGGTGCGGGAGCCGCCAAGGCCGACCACGTCCACGCCCAGCGCCTCGATAAGGTCGGGCGCGATTTCGCCCAGCACCTGGTAGGGTTCGACTACCTTGACGGGCGTGCCCGGTTCATCGAGTCCGAGGCCCTGGCGCAGTGCGTAGACCGAGGAAGCATGCATGCCGGTAACCGCGCTGCCGCCGAGGTCGAGCGGCACCCGGTCGGGTTCCTGATGGTTGAGTGCGGTTTCAACACGTTCGCGCGAGGTCATCATCATGTTCCTCCCCGGTTCTCAGGCGCGCAACCAGCGCTTCTCAATCTCTTCCAGGCTCTTGCCCTTGGTTTCCGGCACAAAAAGCGCCACGAAGACGAAGGCAATGGCGCACATCACCGCATAGACAAAAAAGGAATTGCCCGCGAGCTGCTCGAGCATGCGCGGGAAGAACTGTGACACCGCAAAGCACGCTATCCACAGCGCGACCGTGGCCACGCTCATGGCGGTGCCGCGCACGCGCGTGGGAAAGATCTCGCTGAGCACCACCCACACGACCGGGCCCATGGCCACCGCGAACGACGCCACGTACGCGAGAATGAAAAGTAACACCCACGGGCCCTCAAAGCGCTCGAGCACGAACGCGCCGCCGAGCAGGCACAGTGAAACGCCCATGCCCGCCGAGGCCGCCAGCAGCAGCGGTTTGCGGCCCACACGGTCGACAATCAGAATCGCGACCACCGTGAAGCCGAGGTTGACCGCGCCCACGGCCACCGNNTCTTGAAAATCTCCGGCGCGTAGTAGAGCACGGCGTTGATGCCGGTTACCTGCTGGAGCACGGCAAGAACGATGCCGATGAGCATGGCCAGGCGCAGACCCGGCTTGAGCAACTGCAGCACCGAGCGTTCCTCGTGCGCGACGGTCTCCGAGATCTCGCGCATCTGCGCCTGGGCCGCCTCGGCGCCGCCCACGCGCGTGAGAATCCGCTCCGCCTCCGCGCCGCGCCCCTTTTTCACCAGCCAGCGCGGGCTCTCCGGCACGAAGAACAGAAACACCAGAAAGAATACCGCCGGCAACGTCTCCGAACCGAACATCCAGCGCCAGCCGTAGGCGATGTTCCACGCCTCGCCGCCCGCCTGTTCGCCCGACCACGCCACCAGCGCGTTCACAAAGTAGACCACCAGGAAACCGAGCACGATAGCGAATTGGTTGATCGAAACCAGGCGCCCGCGGATATCGGCGGGGGCCACCTCCGCGATGTAGAGGGGCGACAACATCGACGCGGCGCCCACGCCGAAACCGCCCAGCATGCGGGCGATGGCGAACTCGGTGAGGCTGCGGGGCAGGGCGGAACCGATGGCGCTTATCGTGAACAGTACCGCCGACAGCACGAGCACCCGGCGGCGGCCGACGGCATCGCTCAATGCGCCTGCGAAGGCCGCACCGATAATGCAGCCCACCAGCGCACTTGACGCGGCCCAGCCCTGCAAATCGGCATCGAGGCCGAAATGCGTGCGCAGGTAGCCGATGGCGCCGGATATGACGCCCGTGTCGTAGCCGAAGAGCAACCCGCCGAGCGCGGCCACGCAGGTGATCAGGAACACATAGCCCCGGCCCGCGCGTTCCATGCCCGAAACCGCCGATGGTGTCATGGTCCTTCCTCCTCCCACACTTTGCCGCCCTCAAGACAGCATAAGTCATAGTCTAGCGGTTGTGGAGGCCGAATGTCAGCCATCCCCCGCTCGCATCCCCCGCTCGCGCGAATCCCGCAAGCCCGGA
>NPIG01001136.1_pt1 | contig 15399 bp, 18 predicted proteins | sample 8637441 | NCBI WGS metagenome assembly NPIG01 (sample SAMN07420675, study PRJNA396082) | bioreactor metagenome | isolation source: sample BR6 brine-fed electro-methanogenic bioreactor BR | place: Japan: Kochi | collected 2016-06-14 | reverse complement strand
ATCTACAAGCGCGAGGAGGACGGTATCGTCCTGATCGACCAGGAGAAATGCCGCGGTTGGCGGATGTGCGTTTCGGGCTGCCCCTACAAGAAGGTCTATTACAACTGGGAAAGCGGCAAGTCCGAGAAATGCACCCTGTGCTATCCCCGGATCGAAAGCGGCAATCCGACGGTCTGCTCGGAAACCTGTGTCGGGCGCATCCGTTATCTGGGCGTGATGCTCTATGACGCCGACAAGATCGACAGCGCCGCGAACGCCACGACCGAGCAGGAGCTGTACGACGCCCAGCTCGACGTCTTCCTCGACCCCAACGACCCGGTGGTGATCGAAACCGCCCGCGCCGACGGCATCCCCGAGGATTGGATCAAGGCAGCGCAGCAAAGCCCGATCTGGAAAATGGCGATGGAGTGGAAGCTCGCCTTCCCGCTGCACCCCGAGTACCGGACGCTGCCGATGGTGTGGTACATCCCGCCGCTCAGCCCGATCCAGAACGCCGCCGAGGCGGGCAAGATCGGCCATGACGGCGAGATGCCCGACGTGCGCTCCCTGCGCATCCCGGTGCGCTACCTGGCCAACATGCTGACCGCCGGGGACGAGGAGCCGATCGTTCAGGCGCTGGAGCGGATGTCGGCGATGCGCGCCTACATGCGGGCCAAGACCGTGGACGGCGTCATCGACGAGGCGATCGCGGCGCGCGTCGGCCTCAGCGGCCGGGTGATCGAGGACATGTACAAGATCATGGCGCTGGCCGATTACGAGGACCGTTTCGTGATCCCCACCACCCACCGTGAACAGGTGGAGGAGGCCTATGACCTGCGCGGCGGCTGCGGCTTCACCGATGGCAACGGCTGTTCGAGCGGGATCTCCAAGGGCTCGCTCTTCGGCGGCAAACGCAAACCCCTGAAAATGCCGGAGGCGCTGTGATGATGGACCGGACCCTCAAGGCGGTGTCGCTGCTGTTGAGCTATCCCACCGAGGAACTGCAGCATGCGATGCCCGAAATCGGCGGCGTGCTGGCGGCGGACAGCCGCCTGACCGCCGCCGCGCGCCGCGCGCTGCGCCCGCTGGTCGAGAGGCTGCGCGACGGCGACATCTACGATCTGCAGGAAACCTATGTGGCGCTGTTCGACCGCTCGCGCAGCCTGTCGCTGAACCTGTTCGAACATGTCCATGGCGAAAGCCGCGACCGCGGCGGTGCCATGGTCAACCTGGTCGAAATGTACCGCGATGCCGGCTTTGACCCGGCGACCTCCGAACTGCCCGATCATCTTCCCGTTCTGCTCGAATTCCTGGCGATGCGTCCCTTTGCAGACATCCAGGATACCTTGGCGGACACGGCCCATATTCTTGCGGCTTTGCAAACCCGGTTGGACCGCCGGGAAAGCCCCTATGGTGCCGTGTTCGCCGCTCTTTTGCAGATCACCGGCGCGCGCGCCGATGCCGGCGCGGTGGCCGAGTTGCTGGAACAGCCGGAAGACGACCCCGGCGATCTCGCGGCCCTCGACGCCGTCTGGGAAGAGGCCGAGGTCACCTTCGGCCCCGATCCCAACGGCGGCTGCCCGCAGGTGCGCGACATGCTCGCCCGGATGGACACACCCGTTAACCCCGCGCCGGGCGCATCGGCCCAGGCGGCTGAGTGATGGAGGCTCAGATGCATCAATTTCTCTTCGGGATTTACCCCTATATCGCGCTGACGGTGCTGATCTTCGGCTCCATCGCGCGCTATGAGACCGAGCCGTTCACCTGGAAATCCAGCTCCAGCCAGCTGTTGCGGCGACGCCAGCTGATCATCGGGTCGGTGCTGTTCCATGTCGGCGTTCTGGTGATCTTCTTCGGCCACCTGGTCGGGCTGCTGACGCCGATCTGGGTGTTCGACGCGCTGGGCATCGGCCATGGCGCCAAGCAGCTGCTGGCCGTGATCGCGGGCGGCATTGCCGGGGTGATGGCGCTGGTGGGCGGCGGCATGCTGTTCCACCGCCGTTGGACCGATCCGCGCATCCGTCGCACCTCGAGCGTCGCCGATATCGGCATCCTGGCGCTGCTGCTGGCGCAGCTGGTGCTGGGGGTGGGGACGATCTTTGTCTCGCTGCAGCATCTCGACGGACACGAGATGACCAAGTTCATGGCCTGGGCGCTGGGCATCTTCACCTTCGACGGGCAGGCGGCCAGCTATATCCAGGACGTGGCTCTGATCTTCAAGATGCACCTGTTCCTGGGGCTTACGATCTTCCTGCTGTTCCCGTTCACCCGGCTGGTGCACATGCTGTCGGTTCCGCTTCGCTACCTGTGGCGGCCCGGGTACCAGGTCGTGCGCTCGCGGCGCAAAGGCCCGCTGCCGCAGCGCAATGCGCCCCCGCGCAAAGCTCCGGCGGAGTGAGCCGATGACCAGACCGCTGTTCCCCGAAATCACCGTCAATGGAACGGTCCTCTCTGCCGCGGCGATCGCGGCAGAGGCCCAGAATCACCCCGCCCCGGCGGGCAAGCCGGGGCTGGCCTGGCGCCGGGCGGCGCGGGCGCTGGTGATCCGGCAGGTGCTGCTGGACGAGGCGCGGCGGCGCGGCCTGAACCCGGAGCCGGAGGCTGTGGCCCCCGGCCGCCGGGAGACCCCGGAGGAGGCGCAGATCAGGGAGTTATTGGCCCAAAATGTACAACCTGCGCCGGTGACCGAGGCGGCGCTGCGCCGCGCCTTTGATGCGGACCCGGACGCCTACCGCGCCCCGTCGCTTTATCAGCCCGCGCATATCCTCATTGCCGCCGCGCCAACGGAGACCGAGGCGCGCAAAGCGGCGCGGGTCCGGGCCGGGGCGGTACTCGACAAGCTGCTGGCAAAGCCGGCGCGGTTCGCGGCGCTGGCGCGGGAGGAAAGCGCGTGTTCCTCGCGCGAAGCCGGCGGCCAGCTGGGCCAGCTCAGCAGCGGCGACACGGTGCCCGAATTCGAGGCGGCGATGGAGGCCGCGCCGGTCGGAGACATCTGCCCGCAGCTGGTGGAAACGCGTTTTGGTTTTCACATCCTACGCATGGATGCGCGGGCCAGGGGGGACATCCTGCCGTTCGATGCGGTGCGTCCGCGCCTTGCGCTGGCCTGCGAAAAGGCCAATTGGGCGGCGGCCGCGAATGCCTATCTCGCGGACCTGCTCGACCGGGCCGAGGTGGTCGGGCTGGACCTGGACGCGGTGGCCTGAGAGCGATGACGGCGGCGGCGGCATATTCCAATGGCGGTGGCCAGAGGGGCGCCCTGGCGGCGGATCTGGGCGATATGGTTCTGCCCAACCCGCTGGATCACATCGCCGAGGAGCATCTGCGCCTGCGCGAGATCTGCGGCCGGCTCGATGAACTTGTCGCCGCGGTGCCGCAGCCGGACCGGGCGCGGGCCGCCGAAGTGCTGGCGCATCTGAAGGTTGCGCTGCCGCGCCATGTCCAGGACGAAGAGGACGACCTGTTTCCGCTTTTAAGGCGCCGTTCCGAGGGGGACGAGGACATCAGCGACACGCTGGATCGGCTGATCGCGGATCATGGCGAGGGGCGCACGGCTGTGGCCCGGGTCTGCGCGGCGCTGGAGCGCTCGGTCACCTCCGATACGGCGTTCACGCCGGAGGAGGCCGCGGCGGTCGCGGCGTTCGCGGCGCGGGAACGGCGCCACCTGATCGTGGAGAACGCCATCGTCCTGCCGCTGGCACGGGTGCGGCTGACGTCGCGCGATCTGACAAAACTGCGCCGGCGGATGATGCGCCGACGCGTGCCAGCCATCGGAGAGGAGCGCACACATGCTGAATGACCTGCTGCAGCGCAACCGCGACTGGTCGGCGGACCGAAACGCGCGCGAGCCGGGCTATTTCGCGCGGCTTGCGACCCGGCAGACGCCGGAATTCTTCTGGATCGGTTGTTCCGACAGCCGGGTGCCGGCCAATGTGGTGGCCGGGCTCGACCCGGGCGAGGTGTTTGTTCACCGCAATGTGGCCAATGTCGTGCATTCGTCCGACATGAACCTGCTCAGCGCGCTGGAATTCGCGGTGGATGCGCTGAAGATCCGCGAAATCATCGTCTGCGGCCATTACGGCTGCGGCGGGGTTCGGGCCGCGACCGAGGATCTGCCGCATGGCTTGGCCGATCATTGGCTTGAACCGATCCGGCGGCTGGCGCGGCAGTATTCCGTGGACCTGGCACGGGCCCGGGACATCGAGGCGCGGCGCGACCGGCTTGCGGAACTGAACGTGATCGAGGGCGTGCTGCGGGTGTCGGAAACCCCGATTTTGCAACGGGCCTGGGCGCGGGGCGACCCGATTGCCGTGCACGGGCTGATCTATGGCCTCGCGGATGGGCGGCTGCGCGATCTCGACTGCACCATCCGGCGGGGGCGTGTGGAATGGAGGGCGGCGGAATGACCGTGTTCGAGAAGATCGAGAGCGCGGCCTGCGGCTGCGACGGCGGGCAGGGCCCGGGCGGCCTTGTGCCGGTGCGCGACGCGGTGGCGGCGGCGGTGGCGCAGGTCACCCGGATCGCGGAGACCGAGGAGGTGCCGTTGCACGCCGCGCAGGGCCGCATCCTGGCCGCGCCGGTGCTGGCGGGGGCGGACATGCCGCGGTTCGACAACGCGGCGATGGACGGCTATGCCCTGCGGCTGGGCGATCTGCCGGCCGACGGGATCCTTCCGGTGCGCGGCTGCTCGGCCGCCGGGGACGCGCCCGCGGCGCTGCCGTCCGGGGCGATGATGCGGATCTATACCGGTGCGCCGGTCCCGGAAGGGGCCGACACCGTGGTGATGCAGGAGAGCGTCGAGCGTCGGGGCGACCGGGCGCAGGTGACGCGCGCGGTTCATGCCGGAGACCACATCCGCAAGGCGGGCAGAGACCACCGTGGGGGGGAGGCGGTTCTGGCGCCGGGGACGCGGCTGGAGGCGAAACATATCGCCATCTGCGCCGGCGCCGGGGCCGGGCGCGTCACCGTCAGGCGGCGGCTGCGGGCCGCGCTGCTGCTGACCGGGGACGAGATCGCCCCGGCGGGACAGACGCTGCGGGATGGGGCGATCTGGGACGTGAACACGCCGATGCTGAGCGCGCTGTGCCAGGCGCAGGGGGCCGACCTGATTGCCGTCCGCCGGGTTCCGGACCGTCGCGCCGCGCTTGCCGCCGCGCTGCAGGCACTGGCGGGTGAGGTGGACCTGATCGTCACCTCGGGCGGCGTTTCGGTGGGCGATCGCGATCATGTGAAGCCCGTCCTGGACGCGCTTGGCGCGCATGTCGCGGTTTCGGGCGTGGCGATCAAACCGGGCAAGCCGGTGACGGTTTCACGCCTGGGCGAGACCATGATCCTGAGCCTGCCGGGCAACCCGGTTTCGGCCTTCGTCACCTGGCATGTGCTGGGTCGGCCGCTGGTCGACCGGCTGTCGGGGGCCCGCACGCAACCACTTCGGCGCCATGTGCGCACCGCCGACGCGCTCCGGCACAAGCCGGGACGCTGCGAATACCGGCCGGCGACGATCACCGGATACGACGGCCAGGGGATCGAGACCGTGGCCTGCGCGCCGCATGCGAATTCGGCCAGCCTGGGGCCGCTGGCGGCGGCGGACGGGCTGATCCTGATCCCGGCAGAGACCGAAGAGGTGGCGGCCGGCGACATGCTGGAATTCCTGCCGCTCTGACCCGACACGAAAGGAAGCACGATGAGACTGGCCTATGTCATGACCGGTGAACGCGGCGAGACCGATCGCCTGTTGAGCGGATTTGCCCGCTCCTGCCTGAATCGGGGCCTCGCGGTGGCAGGCCTGGTCCAGACCAATAGCGAAGGCGCCGATCCGCAACATTGCGACATGGACGTCAAGGTTCTGCCCGATGGCCCGGTGTTCCGGATCTCGCAGTCGCTGGGGCGCGAGTCGCGCGGCTGCCGGCTGGACTCCGCGGCGCTCGAGGCGGCGGTGGCCGCGGTCGAGGCGACCCTCGATCCGGTTCCAGCGCTGGTGATCATCAACAAGTTCGGCAAGCGCGAGGCCGAGGGCGGCGGATTTCGCGAGGTGATCGGGCGGTGTCTTGCTGCCGGGGGGCCGGTGCTCTTGGGGGTGAACGCGATGAACCACGCGGAATTTCTGGCGTTTTCGCAGGGGATGGCCGGGCGGTTGGAGGCATGTGACGCGGCGCTTGAGCAATGGCTGCGGGGGGCGTTGCCGGGCGGCGACATGGCGGCCTGACGGGCCTGTCCGCCCGGAGAGCGAGGCCCCGCAGGAGCCAGAAATCGGACGACGGGCAGGCGGATGCGCCGTGCCGCGGGCAGGGTCAGGCGCGGATCCCTTGCGGGATCCGTACCTTGCGCCGGGCCGTTTCGCCGCCCGCTTGATCGGCGGAACGGAGTGCCTATGTCAGGTCGGGAAATTCGGGAGGGGATTTCTTGCAAGCCTATACCCTGAACAGGAGACCGACCCGATGACCGAACCACTTCACCGCGCGACAGCTGCGGCCGTACTGACCGCCGGACTGGCGGGCCCGGCGCTGGCCGGCACGGCCCACGATCTTGGCGCCGGCGGCAGTTTTACCTTCTATGGCCAGCTCACCCCGACCTATCAGTCGTTCGACGATGGCGTGAACAGCTCCAACGAGCTGGTGGACAACGTCCACTCCAACAGCCGCATCGGCTTTTATCTGCGGCAGCCGTTTGGCCAGAGCAAGTTCCAGTTCCGGTTCGAAACCGCGCTGGGCCTCAAGGCGTCGTCCAGCGTGAGCCAGACCAGCACCCCGAAAGCCTTCAAATGGGATCGCACCAAGCTGCGCCATGTCGATTTCAGCCTGGCGGGCAATTACGGCAAGATCTCGGTCGGTCAGGGCAGCATGGCCAGCGACGGCATCGGGACAAGCGATCTGTCGGGCACCACGGTGGCGCTCAGTCAATCGTCGCCGGTCGACGGCGCCGGATCCTATCAGCTCACCACCACCGGCGGGGCGCTGTCGGGCATCAAGATCAGCAGTGCCTTTGCCAATTTCGACGGCGGCCGCAAGGGCCGTATCCGTTATGACTCGCCGTCGTTCAACGGGCTGGTGGTTTCGGCCTCCTACGGGACCGAGATCCTCAAATCCAACGTCGATGACGAGTATTACGATGTGACTTTGCGCTATAACCGAGAACTGGGCGATCTCGATGTGACCGGCGCGCTGGGCGTGGCCTGGACCGACAAGAAAGCCGGCACCGACACGCGCGACACCGTCGCCTCCCTGTCGGTGGCGCATGCCTCGGGCCTGAACGGCACCCTGTCCTTCGGCGACCGCGATATTTCCGGCAACTACACCTACGCCAAGATCGGCTACAAGGCGAAGCTGCTGTCGGTCGGCGCGACCGCCGTGGCGCTGGATTATTACAGCGGCAGCGGTCTGGTCAGCGTCGGTTCGGATTCGCAATCCTGGGGTCTGGGCGTGGTGCAGAAGTTCGACGACCACAACGTCGAGGCCTATGCCAGCTACCGCGACTTCAGCTTCTCCGACACCAGCGGCACCGCCTACAACGACGCCAATCTGGTGCTGATCGGCGCACGCTGGAAATTCTGAGCGGCGCCCCCTTGGAAATTGCGGGTCGGCCCGTCGCCTCGTGCGGCGGGCCGGTTCGTTTCGGCGTTCCGTGGCCGGTTTTACCGTTCCGGGCCGCAATCGCCCTTGCACAGCCGGGCAGGGCCAAATAGAAGGCCACAAATTTGCTGCGCGCGCGGCTTTCGTGCGCCGTCGACTCTATGGGGAATACTGATGCAGGTCACCGAAACGCTGAACGAGGGTCTGAAACGCGCCTACAAGCTTATGCTGACGGCGCAGGAGCTGGACGACAAGGTCAACGAAAAGCTGCTCGAGGCCCAGCCCGAGATCGAGATGAAGGGCTTCCGCAAGGGCAAGGTGCCGATGGCGCTGCTGAAGAAGCAGTTCGGCCAGCGTCTTCTGGGCGAGGCGATGCAGGAAGCCGTCGACGGCGCCATGAACAAGCATTTCGAGGACAGCGGCGACCGTCCCGCGCTCCAGCCCGACGTCAAGATGACCAACGAGGACTGGAAAGAGGGCGACGACGTCCACGTCGAGATGTCGTATGAAAAACTGCCCGAAATCCCCGAGGTCGACCTGGCCTCGATCAGCCTGGAGCGTCTGGTGGTCAAGGCCGACGACGCCGCCGTCGACGAGGCGCTGGCCAGCCTGGCCGAAACCGCGCAGGACTTCAAAGACCGCAAGAAGGGCTCCAAGGCCAAGGACGGCGACCAGGTGGTGTTCGATTTCGTCGGCAAGGTCGACGGCGAAGCCTTCGAGGGTGGCTCGGCCGAGGATTACCCGCTGGTGCTGGGCTCCGGTCAGTTCATCCCCGGTTTTGAGGAGCAGCTGGTCGGCGTGAAGGCCGGTGAGGAAAAAGACGTCACCGTCACCTTCCCCGAGGAATACCAGGCCGAGCACCTGGCCGGCAAAGAGGCCGTGTTCTCCTGCACCGTGAAAGAGGTGAAGGAACCCGTCGCCGCCGAGATCGACGACGAGCTGGCCAAGAAGTTCGGCGCCGAGGATCTGGCCGCGCTGAAGGGCCAGATCGCCGAGCGTCTGGAGGCCGAATATGCCGGTGCCGCCCGCGCGGTGCTGAAGCGTGGCCTGCTGGACACGCTGGACGAGATGGTCTCCTTTGACCTGCCGCCGAGCCTGGTCGAGGCCGAGGCCAAGCAGATCGCCCATCAGCTCTATCACGAAGAGCATCCGGATGATCACGGCCATGACCATGGCGAGATCGAGACGACCGAGGAGCACAACAAGCTGGCCGAGCGCCGCGTGCGCCTGGGCCTGCTGCTGGCCGAACTGGGCCAGAAGGCCGAGGTCGAGGTCACCGATGCCGAGATGACCCAGGCGATCATGAACCAGGCCCGCCAGTACCCGGGCCAGGAGCGTCAGTTCTTCGAGTTCGTGCAGCAGAACGCTCAGATGCAGCAGCAGCTGCGCGCGCCGATCTTCGAGGACAAGGTCATCGACTATGTCTGCGAGCTGGCCAAGGTGAGCGAGAAAGAGGTGTCCAAGGACGACCTGCAGAAGGCCGTCGAGGAGCTGGAAAACGAAGACTGAGTTCGGTCTTCCGCCACGACATTCAACGGGCCGTCCGATTGGGCGGCCCGTAGTGCTTTGGGGCCCGGACTGGGTGCGGCGTCCCCGTCAGACCACGAAAAAGGGCCGCCCCAGGGGGCGGCCCATCCCTTCCGGAACATGGCCAGGTTTACTTGACACTCGCCAGAACCGGTTGCCGTGAGTGGCTGGGGAGAGACTTTGACATGCGGCGCAGCTCGGCGGTGTCCAGGTTGCCGATCTTGTCGGACAAAGCCTCCACCAGGGCCATCGCGGCGTCGATTTCTTCTTGTTTCTTGGCATTCATCACCTGTTCGAAGCAATAGCGCTGCAATGCGCTGTTGGCCGCCCCGGTCACCCGCACAGGCTCGGGCAGGGCGGTTTCGGGGAACAGATGGCTGACTTCGGTCGAGGCCATCGGTTTTGCTTTCTTGCGGTGAAACAGTTTCATGGCTTCCTCATCGGTCAGGAATACATCATGCTCGATGCCGGCAAATTCGCGGATGCCGCGAATGCGCTCTTCCGAGCAGTCCATCAGGGCCGCCATCGCGGTCACCTTGCCCATCGGCTTGGCCGAACCGAGATAGTCGTACGGGGCGTTGTTGGAGCGAATGAGCACCCGGTTCATCACCGGGTCGATCACCGCCACCGCGTCCAGAACACCGGCCTCGCGGGCGTATTCAAAGGCCCCGATCATGACCTCGCTGGTGACATAGGAGATCGAGTTGCGGGTCTTGCCCCCGGTCAGCTTCTTGGTGTCGACACAGAACCGGGTGGCCTCCCAGACGCGGGAACTGCGCAGCGGCGGTTCACCGTCAAGGAGTTCGTGAAACACATCCGCCAGCATGTGCGGGCCGGTGGTCTGCAACAGCCGCATGCAGCCGACAACGTCGCCGTCATCGTCCAGGCACACCACATGGGCCGGATCCAGCGCATCGAACTCGTCGATCTCGCGGCCGTTGCGAACCTTGACGTCCCAACCGAGGCGGTCCTGGAACACCCGCGCGCGCAACTTGTACATTTCATCCAGGATCCCTTGGAACCTGTGTTTGTTGAGTGCATCGATTACGATAATCATGGTCATCCCCTGCCAGCCGTAATATTTACCTATCGTTAGCCATGACGAAAAAATCCGCCATTAGGGGTTTCCCGTAGTATTTGGGGGATTTCGGGCCGCAGGAACTCAGGTAAGGGCCAAGCGGCGGAAAGCTGCCGCCTGCCGGAACCTGGTCAGCCGGGGTAGATCAATCCAAGGCCGATGGCCCGTCCCACCGCCTGCGCGGTGGTCAGCGCGCTGAGCTTTTCGCGCCCCGAACGCAAATGCACCTCGACCGTGCGGTGCGAGATCGACAGGATGTCGCCGATGTCCTGCTGGCTCTTGCCGGCGGCGACCCATTGCAGGATCTGCAATTCGCGCGACGACAGCGCCGGACGTCCCAGCGCCTTTTGCAGAATGCCCGACCCCATCACGTTGTCATGCATATGCACGGCGGCATATTGCAGATCGCCGATCACGGTCTGTTTGAATTTCTTCCATTCCGTGGCGCGGCAGTCGCGTGTCACGCTGAGCAATCCGCATTCCCCGTAGGGGCCGCGGACCGGGACCGTCAGGCCGCGATTGGTGATGCCGAAATCGCGTGCATCGAAAAAGACCTTGTGAAAACTGGCGCGGTCGGTGAAGCGCCCCCAATCGACCGGCGCGATGCTGCGCGCCGATTGGTGCAGGGTCGGATCGAACCGATGCATGCCGCGCTTGGTGTAATGCAGCTTCCACTCGTCGGGGTAATTGGCGTAGCCCTGAACATCGCCGGTTATCGGGTGGGTGGTGGCATAAGACGCGTAGTCGAATCCGAGCTTGTCGCACAGGTCATTGAGAAAGGATGTGAAATTCTCATCCGTCTCGGGAACTGCGCTGAGGTCGATCAGATTCAACTCGGTTTCTCCTGTAGGCCGGTGCGCGAAGCCTATCCCGACCAAAAGGTGATGTCATGTCGCCAGGCGTACTTTCTGCTGCTCGGCCCCGTCGCCCATGGACCGCAGGATGGCAAGTATGGCATCGCGCTGGCTGGGGGACAGGCGGCGGTAAAGCTCCATCACCTGGACCGCGTCCTGGTCGGATAGGTAATCCATGTGGTCGACCGTGTCGGTCTCGGCGCCGTTTCCGGGCTTGGACGGGCGGATGCCTTCGAAGAAGTATTCGATGTCCACCCCCAGCTTTTCGGCCACCGCCCAAAGACGCGAGGCGCTGACACGGTTGGCGCCGGTTTCGTACTTCTGGATCTGCTGGAACCGGACGCCGATGGCTTCGCCCAACTCCGATTGGCTGATGCCCAGAGCGTAGCGTCGCGCCCGGATCCGATTTCCCACCAGGACGTCTATCTTGTTCATACCTCACCTGTGAATCGTTACTGTTGTTCTGAACGGCGCCCGTGGGACCCGTCCCGAGGATGCGCGAAAAAACCACGCTCCTCGATTGACGCTGTTTTGCATCAATTGAGGTGAAGAGGCAATTAATTTCATCCGGCAGTTGTGGCCGGGGCGGTGACCGGGACCCGGACGGCAGGGGAGTATCGCCGGACTTCAGATCAGCCCGGTCTCTTTCAGCATCCCGCGACGCTTGGCCTCGTAATAGTAGCCGCGGGCGTACCAGCCGACGGCCTTGTCGAAACTGCCGTCAGAGACCAGCCAGGCGCCGCGCAGGTATTTGACCGCGTATTTCAGGTTGGTATCGGCGTCCAGCAGCCCCTTGGCGCTGCCGCGGTATCCCATGCCGCGGGCGGTCTTGGGGTGGATCTGCATCAACCCGTAGTAGGGGCCGTTCCGCGCCTCGGGGCGGTGCGTGCTTTCCCGGATCACGACCCGGTGGACCAGCGCGCGCGGCACCTCGTAATGGTCGGCCCATTTGTTGATCAGGCGGCGCAGCTGCGGCGTTTCATTGGGGTAGAGCGGCGGATCGTATGGTGCGTTTCGGCTGGAACTGCGAATGCGCTTGCCGCAGGCGGCGGCCAAGAGCGGCGCAGTCAGCATGAGAAGGGCGCGGCGGCGGGGGATTGCGGTCATGGGGTACCTGCGTGTTGTGTCACCGCAATTTACCCCAAGATCATGGCCCGAAGAAGGCATCCGCCAGGCATGGGCGGCTGTTCGCCGGTGTCCGGGACATCACCCGGACCGCATGCGCAAGAAAAAGGGCCGCGCAAATGGCGCGGCCCTTTGGCATTCTCTGGTCCCGGAGCGGGCTCAGGAGGTGGCTTCGTCCTCGTCGGAGGAAGCTTCTTCCTCGACGGCTTCGGCAAGCTGCTCGTCTTCGGAGGCGGCGCCGCCGATGTCGTCGAACAGTTCCGCGATCTCGAATTCGGCCTGGGCCTCTTCCTCGGCGGCCAGTTCCTGGATCGACTTGCCCGACGCCTGCAGCTCGGCCTCTTCCGGCGAGCGGGCGACGTTCAGCGCGATGGTGACCATCACCTCGGGGTGCAGGTGCACCTCGACCTCGTGCAGGCCCAGCGTCTTGATCGGCTGGCGGATGATCACCTGCTTGCGGTCGAGCGAGAAGCCTTCCTCGGTGGCTACGTCGGCGGCGTCACGGGTGGTGACCGAGCCGTAGAGGTTGCCGCCGTCGGAGGCCTGGCGAATCACGACGAACTGCTGCCCGCCCAGGCGCTCGGCCAGGGCTTCGGCTTCTTGCTTGGTCTCGAGGTTGCGCGCCTCGAGCTGGGCTTTCTGCGCTTCGAACGAGGCGATGTTCTCTTTCGAGGCGGTCAGCGCCTTGCCCTGCAGCAGCAGGTAGTTGCGGGCATAACCGGGCTTGACGTCGACGACGTCGCCCATCTGACCCAGCTTGGCCACGCGTTCCAGAAGGATAACTTGCATCTGCTTTTCTCCTTACTTCACGGCGTAGGGCAGCAGGGCGAGGAAGCGCGCGCGCTTGATGGCGCGGGCCAGTTCACGCTGCTTCTTGGCCGAAACGGCGGTGATGCGCGAGGGCACGATCTTGCCGCGTTCGCTGATGTAGCGCTGCAGCAGCTTGGTGTCCTTGTAGTCGATCTTGGGTGCATTGTCGCCCGAGAAGGGGCAGACCTTGCGGCGGCGGAAAAACGGTTTTGCAGCCATGTCTTAGCGTCCTTTCTTCAAGCGTTGATCAGCGGCGTTCACGGCGACCTTCGCGGTCGTCGCGCTTCTGCATCTGGACCGACGGGCCTTCTTCGTGCTCGTCCACCTTGATGGTGAGCACGCGCATCACGTCGTCATGCAGACGCATCAGGCGTTCCATTTCCTGAACCGCCGGCGCCGGCGCGTCGGTCTTCAGGAAGGCATAGTGGCCCTTGCGGTTCTTGTTGATCTTGTAGGCCATCGTCTTGACGCCCCAATACTCGCTATCGACGAGTTTGCCGCCGTTGTCGGCGAGGACGGTGCCAAAGTGTTCGATGAGGCCTTCGGCCTGCGCGTTGGACAGATCCTGACGCGCGATCATGACATGCTCGTAAAGGGGCATGTAGACTCCTGTTTCTATCAAGGCGCATTTCAAAGGTGGGGCCTGATCCCTTTCGCGGCCCCGCCACGAGAGACTGCGCGGTTTGGGTCGTGATGCGAAAGGATGGCCCCGTATACACGTTTCAGCCCGGCGGGCAAGCCCGCTTGGCGGGATTATCGCTGCCCGGCGAATTTCATCGCTTTGCCGCAATGCTGACGCAATTCAGGCCCGGAATGTGGCACGGGGGCGATGCGCCGGGACTCAAGTGATAGACATGGCAAAGATGGATGTAGCGGGATTTGGACCCTCGGGTCCGGCGCCCTATGCAGGGGACGGAACGCCGGTGCGGATCGCATTCGGACCGAGATTTCCGGTCGTGCCGATGTTCTTCCGCTTTATCGGCACCTTCCTGATCCTCGTCGCCTCGGCGATGTGGTTCCTTCCGGGCAGCCAGACGGATGCCGACCTCGTCATCATGAAGCTGGGCGTTTCGCTGTTCTTTCTGCTCTGCGGGCTGGCCCTGGTGATGATCCACCACGCCGATAACGTTCCCGAGGTATGCTTTGACCCGATCCGGCGCGAATTGCGGGTGCTGGTGAAATCCGGCGACGGCCAGCCGCAAACGGTGCTGCGCCGCAGCTACGAGAGCCTGGGGCGCGCGCATTTCCACAAAAAGCGGGTCGAACTGTACGATTTCGATGGCCGGCTGTTGCTGGGGGTCAAGGTCCGCGACCCGGCCCGGCATGCGGCGCTGCAGGCGCAACTGCGCCAATTGGTGAATATCTGCAACTGATCCTGGCGGGTATGTTCGCCTGAACACAGACTCTGTGGGTTTTTACGGCCTTGTTTGCCGCCGCCGCGCACGCAGATTGCGCTGCACGTGCAACAGAAAAACCAAACGGAGAGAATGGGATGAAGACCGCACTCTTTGCCGCTGCCCTGTCGGCGGCGACCGCGACGGCCGCCTTTGCCGCGCCCGAGAAATACCTGCTGGATTCCAGCCACAGCCAGATCGTGTTCAGCTACAACCACCTGGGATTTTCCACCGGGTACGGCATGTTCTCGGGCTTCGAGGGCGAGATCCTGTTCGACCAGGAGAACCCGGCCAACTCCAGCGTCAGCGTGTCGATGCCGGTGCGCTCGATGCTGACCGGCTGGGAGGCGCGGTTCGAGCATTTCATGTCGGCCGATTTCTTCGATGCGGGCGATGATGAGATGATCAGCTTTGTCTCGACCGGGATCGAGGTCACCGGCGAGACCAGCGCGAAGATCACCGGCGACCTGACGGTGAACGGTGTGACCAAGCCGGTGGTTCTGGACGCAGTCCTGAACCAGGTGGCCGAGCACCCGATGGCGAACAAGCCCTGGGCCGGGTTCAGCGCGACGACCACGCTGAAGCGCACCGATTTTGACCTGGGCATGTTCGCGCCCTATGTCAGTGACGAGGTGGCGGTCGAATTGTCGATCGAGGCGATGAAGGCCGAATAACACCGCGTTTGTCGGTAACAGGTTGCCGCCGGCGTCCCGGGACGCCGGCNNTGTTTTTGGGCGGTCATTTGACGATCAGGCCGACGGCCCGCCGTCCTTGCGCGCGGTGAGCTGGACGCGGACCTCCACGCCATGACCAAGCGTGCCTTCGTCGGCCATGCCCGCGCCGATGCCGAAGGCCAACCGGTTCAGTGACAGCGCGCCCTCCATGCGGGCCAGGTCGCCGTCGATTTCCAACGCGAAGGGCAGGGTGATCTGCACTTCGGCGCCCTTGAGACGCAGCGGGCCGCGGGCGACATAGCCGGTCTCGGTGCGCGTGATCTCCCCCATGAACACCGCACGCGGAAAGCGTTCTGCGTCGAAGAAGTCCGGGCCCATGGCCTGATCGGTCAC
>NPIG01001132.1_pt1 | contig 15424 bp, 18 predicted proteins | sample 8637441 | NCBI WGS metagenome assembly NPIG01 (sample SAMN07420675, study PRJNA396082) | bioreactor metagenome | isolation source: sample BR6 brine-fed electro-methanogenic bioreactor BR | place: Japan: Kochi | collected 2016-06-14 | reverse complement strand
CTTTAGGGCGGGGTAGTTGACAAGAATATGTGTCCTTTTGCACTGTCTCGTCGAAGGATGGGGGGTGCCCCACACCTGATATGATATGGCACTCTCCGGTTCTCTTCTCTTCAAAGGAGGGATTCAACCAGCTATATCCCGAAACACCCTGTCGACGTGTAAATAAATATGACAGAAAATATAAAAAGCATCACGTCCAAGTCATGGTGTCGATGCAAAAGAAGCGTCCGCACCAATGCGCGGGATCGTCCATCCCTGGTTGACGACCGGAGGACGGAATACCCGCACTGCCCGGAGGCAAAGAGAATGTGTGCTCTTATCATCGACAATACGACAATTTACCTCACATACTGGAATGAAAAGATGAAATGGGAGTTATATGAGGAGGAAATAGAGAAAGACTCCCAGATCCTTGAAGAAAAAGTATTGGTCAAATCTTATGATGCGGACCATGATTACTATCATATAAAAGATCTCGGAGAATTTGGTGAAGAAATGGGACCTGTTCTGGGGCTCAACCCTGATCAAATTACGGATTTTGTCCAGTCACATAGAGAACAACTTGTGATAGATCGTCAGAACTACCATAGCGATTTCTTCTCGCCGAATAATCAAATCAAGAATTACATATCTCCCGGTACTCGGTCAGCACCTTACGCACATGGAAAGATGTATTACCTATACATTATCACCGATTTCCAGACACCAAGCAGTGATGGAGCATGGACCACAACAGATCGAAATGATGCACTGAATGATGCATATTATGGGACACAAGAAATAAGACAACAAGCGGCTTCGGGTGCTAATGCTGTCAATGATGGCGGTTATGTTACTGTAACCGTTTCTGGAGAGGATACTGGTGATAATAGCGATGCCTGGGGAGTAAATGGGTGGATGGAAGAGGCGGCAAGAAATCTTGGCTATTCTGATAGCAACGGTGACGGCCGAAGGACAGATGACATGGCGAGATCGATCAAAAGTTGGTCTGGAGCAGATACAGTTATACTCCTGTATTTAACCCATGACGATATGGGGGGTTATGCAATAGGTCCGGATCAGGGTTACGCAGACAGAACCGCAATTTCATATTGGGGTAGAGCAAACTGGGGAAGGTTCGATTCGGTTCCCGGAAGTTATGAGCATGAATCATTACATCTTTATGGTGCCCTTGACGAATATACCGGAGCAAGTTTCTGCGGACAATCAAGTATTCTTGCGGTCAGCCCGATGCACGATATGTACACGAATACAAATCACATTTCATGCTCTTCATCAACCAACAGCGTCATGAGGGATCCGTACAGCACATCAACGATCAGTACTTCCAGCAGGCGGTTCATCGGTTGGGGTGATTATGACAATGATGGAGTTCTTGATCCAATCGACACCACACCATGGGGTTGATCCTCACCTCTTTTTTGGACAGGGATCGATCATGCGCATCTCCCTGGCTATTGCCATACTGATGGTCGTCACGCTTCCTGTGCTCTGTTCAGGTCTCCCTTCCGAACAGATGCAATCTGACGGATTGATAAATATCACTGTCACCTCCTTGAGTGAAGGAGACGATGCCTGGATCGATGTCGTTCCGCCTCAGGTTGCAGTCGTTGGCAATGTCTCCGCCCCGTCAGGAATACGGGATTTGGTTGTTCAGAGTACCACAGGAGAGGTTGCGTGCGGGAACGGGACGGCATTTGCATGCTCGGTGCCGGTTTCCGCAGGAAAGAACACGATCGCCGTCATAGCAACTGATAACCTCGGAAACAGGGCCGAAAAAACCCTGAACGTGACTATACACATCGGGTTGCCCCCACCTCCGGGGATCGCCGTCTCGGGCAGGGTGATAGATGAGCAAGACAACCCTATCCCCGGTGCAACGGTAAAATTCGAGTCAGAATTTACGCTCGACAACGAACCTCTCACGGTGACGAATACAACAGATCAGGACGGCCGGTACCTGATAGAGAACGCGCCAGGATACAGACAGACCATCACCGTCAGGAAAGAGGGATATACAGATCTCCATCTCAAAATTGAGTTCAAGAATCAGACGAACGAACGTGATCTGAAGATGGAATCATCTGGTCAGACCGTTCCGGGGTTCGGCCTCTACGTGAGTATCCTTGCCTTACTGGGGATTTTTTTGATCCTTCGGAGCAAGGGGAAATGAAGGCATGCACATCATCATCTAAACCATATAATAACACACGCCCAAAGCCCTTCATTTCGTACCAGAGAAAGGAATCAAGATTTAGTGTCCGATGAGTTTGAGTCATTCAGTTCATCGAGAATACGGAAAAAAAGTACGAAGGAAGACGGAGAGGAAACGAACCAAGTAAGATCAAAAATTACAGTGGGCCATCGAAGGCGATTTCATTGTGGCCATATAATTCCAGAAACCGGGGAGCATGAAAACGTGGCTCAGAGTTTACTCCCTTAATACGCGACTTGTAAACAGGGGGCAGTACTGTGAATAATAGATTTATGAACCAAATTATTGCTGTTGCAGTGATGATCTGTTTCATCTGGCTAATCCCTCCCGTTAGTGCATCTATTATTCAGTTAGAATACTTTCACACGCCGCAATGCCTCGAATGCGAAAATACCGCACCAACTGTTTCTGATTTAGAAGATACATATGGTGAATCCTTGAATGTCGAGGAAATTGACGTCAATACACCAGATGGATGGAAAAGATGGAAAACATATGGATTTCTCGAAATTCCAGCGGTGGTTGTGAACGGCACCATCAAAATTCCCCGAGAAGAGATCACCGAAGAGAATGTCAGGGCAGCGATTGAGCAATCCCTCTCCGGAACCAAACAGGAAGCAAGCCCATGTGCAATAAACTGGGACATCCCGCTTGCGTATACTCTGGGCCTTTTCTCAGGTTTTTCACCTTGCCAGATGGCAATATTGGGCTTCCTTGCTGGTTTATGTCACCGGATCGGGCGAAGGCTTGCGAAGCACCCTCATGAACTCGCTGATATTCGGCCTGGGGCTGGTTGCATCATATATTGTCATGGGGTGCTGCGTTCTGCTGGCAGGGATGTCGCTTGGCGGATTTGGTCCATACCTCACCGTCGCGGCGGGGCTGATCACGATCCTCGCCGGTGCACACCTGATATGATATGGCACTCTCCGGTTCTCTTCTCTTCAAAGGAGGGATCCACCCAGCCATATCCCGAAACACCCTGTCGACGTGTAAATAAATATGACAGAAAATAAAAAAAGCATCACGTCCATGTCATGGTGTGGATGCAAAAGAAGCGTCCGCACCAATGTGCGGGACCGTCCATCCCTGGTTGACGACCGGAGGACGGAATACCCGCACTGCCCGGAGGCAAAGAGAATGTGTGCTCTTCCTCGTACTTGAAAGTATGCCTCTCCTGCCTCCGGGAATGAATTTGAGGAGACTGTCACAGAACTTGAGAAGATCTGGAATGGGACTTCAACGCTGAAAGAAAAAGAAAAAAAGGAACTACTGGCATCGGTAATCGCCAGTGTGTTCTCTTTCTATTGCCCGGATGCCTCTTCTCAGATAAGCCCCATGTGGGCGGGTTGTAATGGTTACTGTACTATGGGTGTTCACAATATCCTGGCTGAGGTTGCAGGGCAGAAAAGGGGTTGGAGTGGTGAGAAAACGCATATATTGAATGAGGAATCAAAAGCCCCAGACACTTGGGGTCTTTCGCAGATGGTCGAGCATTATCTGAATGGAGCTCCTGGTTTCAGCAACGCCCCGGATAAGTGTAGTTATTACGCAAATGAGGCGAGAACCCAAATGAGGTCGAACATCAACAGTGAATCCTCCTGGCGGTGCCTGTCCTGGTCGATGCACTATATGAGTGATATGTCCATGCCGTGGCATACTCAGGGTGCAGTTGATCCCGTACAACTGGCGACACATTCGGCATATGAAGGATATGTACAGGACAAGTTCACTGATCCCGCGTATGGATTCAAAGAGGCCATTGTATCGGCTCCTAATACCTGGGTCCAGATATCCGATCCTGCTTCAAGTGCGCAGTCCCTCGCATCATACTCTTCATCGAAGTATCTCGGCCTTCAAGTGAAGATTGCTACAAATCCCAGTGGGTGGGGAGAAGATGCATGGGTTAAGTCAACAACCAAGGATCTCTTGAGAGAGGGTCTGAAGTATAACATGGGTCTTGTCGAGTACTCAACACATTAATCAAACAACACTTTTGTTTTGGAGATAAAATGGACCATAAATACCGTAAAATTGGAAAAACCGTACTTATTGCGCTGATCTCCGCCTGCATCGTCATCGCGGCGGCCTTCCTGCTCCTCCTGGCACCTGCATATGTCGAGACCACGATACCGGTTGACTCGTACGTGATCGAGATCGACGGCCTTTCAGGTCTTGCCGTGAACGGCACCGCCACGCTCATGGTCCCGATCCCCGCGAACGCGAACGGCGAACCGGTGATGCCCGATACGGCGTTCACCGCCGGGGATCAGGTCTTCGGGTGGCAGACCTCGATCCAGGAGACGCCCTACGGGAAGATGCTGGCGTTCACGACGACGGAAAGATCCGCATCAGACATCCTCCTGCCCACAGGAGAGATGGAAAAGAAAGAAGAGCCGCGGCTGCTCACCCCCGTGATCGCCGTGCCTGGCAACACGAGCGTCGCCGAGTTCTGCCGGTCGTCGGGCGGCACCTACGCCACGGTCGTGTTCGTCGACGGTTTCGTCGAGGCGTCAGAAAACGCAACCCCGATCACATTCAAACTCGAATACCGGGGTGGGGCAGGCATGAAACATCTCGTGACCGAGGACACCTGGACGACAAACGTCCATGCGACGGTCGCAGGAAACGCGTCAGGGTTTGTTCAGGTACCTGCAGAATACCGGGTTATTGCCGGGGGTATCTACTTCTAATGGACAAACGACAAAACGCTCTCCGACGAGCTATGAAAGTCATCCTTCCAGTATTGCTCGTATTCATTGTTATTTTAAGTATTCTCGTCCTTATACACCTTGCAGGGCCTCTAAACGACACTCCATTGCCACTGGATGAAAATCAATCATCACTCTTATCCGGGCAAACATGGCACCTCAACTTCTATTGGACAGGGAATGCCACAACTCCTGTCATCGAGAAAACTGACGTCGTCATAGCGTTCTCCGATGACGGGAGAGTAAGTGGTTTATCCGGCTGCAACATCTACTTTGGAGAATATGATCTCTCCGGCGATACACTCCAGATCCACCAGATCGAATCGACACAGATGACATCGACATCCGAAGTACTCAATCAGGAGAAGATATTCTTCTCATTGCTCCTTAAAACAAAGAAATACACAATAGAAAATAAGAATTGTCTCATGCTGTTCGACGAATCAGGGAATCCAATACTCTCCTTCACGAGTCAATCACAACCGCTTCAGGGAAAAGAGTGGAACCTCTGGTATCCTCTGAACGATACAGAGGAATCCGGTTTCAAACCGATTAAAATTCAATTTCTAGATGACAACCAATTAAAGGGAATCATCGGAGACAGAGTGTATTGTGGGACATATGAACAGAATCCGTCACGAATGCTTCCCGATTCATCGAATCGCTTATCATGAGTTCTAAAAACAGGATTGAGCCGGTTATTATGACCGTTTCACGAATCGTAGACGCCGCCAACAGGACTCGAACCTGTGACATGCTGGTTAACAGCCAGCCACTCTACCAACTGAGTTATGGCGGCACTCAAGTTGCCTAATTAAATTGTCAGTGCCAGAACTTAAAGATTGTTAACCTGTCCCCGTTTCATCTCCTCGAGAGCCCGGATGAATGCATCCAGCTCATCGGGGATTCCCTTCAGCATCTCCCGCATCTCCGGGGTCGCATATGCCCCTGTGGAAGACGCGCGAATATACCCCATCTGTTCGAGGACGCGGAGGGAATACCGCACCCGGTGCTGCGGCTGGTTCAGCACTTCTGCGAGCTTGATGATCCCGATCGGCTCATGCTCAATAACCGCACGGGCTATTGACAGGTGCCGTTCGATCAGTTCAATCTCGTCACGGAGCTTTTCAAGCATGGGCATCCCCCACTGTCTGCCAGATCCCTCTCTCCCACTCATCTCTCAATTCTGGTATATTCGTTTCCAATCCTCTTCCACTCAGGAACTCTCATCTGAATCAGGTGATTCTTTGGGTTTTGCGTGAATCTCAAGCCATTCCTTTGTGGCGGTATAGTGCTTCTTCGTAAACAATCCTGATAGGACTGTGATTATCACGAGGACGATCAGCACCGGATTTTTGTATCCGGCCTCTGCCGGAACAATGAAAAAGATTGTAACTGCGGCAGCAGCAGCAAATAAGAAGATATTGAGAAGTATCACGACGGTAATATACTTGATCTTGAAGACCTGTTTTGCCGATTCTTCCATATGCAGGTATGGTCTTCACAGAATATATGCCCTGTCACTCAGTGACATGCATGGTGCAGGTGAATAGCAACACTCTGCTGCCTGTGGCCTCACTTGTATGGAACGCTTCCTTCTCCCCGAAAACCCTTCGGGGTGATTTCAGGCGGTAAACCGGTTGAATTGAGAAGATATTGATTTATAGTGATAATTACCACTCTTCTGTCAGGATATGCGGGAACATTCTTCTGCCTGGGTGACACTTCTGATCATCATTCTGGTACTGGCAGCCCTCAGTACCGCAGGGTGCCTCTCTGATGATGATCTCGATTCCCTCTGGGATGACTGCATGCAATCCATCCCTTCCCACCGTGCATCCCTTGACAACTACCTCCTCGTCTATACCATAGGCATCGATCTCTGGAACATCGAGCTTGCCGGGGATATCCCGAATTCACGGACGCTCAGGACACAGATTGCCCGTGAAGAGGCCTTCCTGGCAGAACTGTCAGATAAGCACTGGGAACTCACCGGGGCAGTCAGCAGGTTCTCGGATTATGCCCGAACCCTTGAAGGAAGCCGCGGCGAATGGGCTGTCGGGGTTGCCTCTGATCTTCGTCTCTATGATGAAGAGATGTGGAATACACAGAATGCATTCAAAGGCCGTCTTGCGGCATTGAGCCAGTATCTTGATCTCGCAGACAGCGGAAGAGGAGATACTGCTGAAGCGCTCTCGTACCTTGAGAGTGCCAATTCGCTCTCAATTGATGCCGGTGCTTCGATTGCCCGTGCCGATGCCGCCCGGAACCGTGCCGAATCACAGTATGCCGATGCCCCCTTTCCGAAGATACATCTTCTCTGATGGCAAATACGTATAGAATGGATGCTCTCGATCAGGCTCTGGCAACTACCGGTTCCAGTGCATATGCCGCATATGGCACCTCATCAGATGCCAATGTACGGTACCTCACCTCATTTCGGACGAGCGATCCGGTCATCTACCTGAAACGTCCGAATGAAGCGGGCATCATTATTGTTCCTGCAATGGAGGTGGAGCGGGCTGCCATTGAATCTCCATGCACCGTTCTGAGCCGGGCCGATGCAGGTTTTTTTGAGATTCTGAAGGAAGAGCCCGATCCCCTGAAGGCAACGGGCCGGGTGATAGCGGACCTTGCAGGCGGCCCGATCCTCGTCCCGCCCGAGTTCCCCTTCGGCCTTGCGAAGGCGATTGCAGCGCACCAGCCGGTGGACGTGGAGATGGATGCCCTGTCTGCCATGCGGTCACAGAAGTCCGCATCAGAGATAGCCATGATGCGGAACTCGCAGGCAGCAGCAGAAGATGCGCTTGAAACGGCGATTGCCCTGATTAAGCGATCGACTCCCAGAGGAGAACACCTGATGACTCCTGAGAAGACGATCCTCACCTCAGAAGATGTCAGGTATGGGATCCATGCCACACTCCTGAAACACGGGTGCCGGGGTGTGGATACGATCGTCGCCTCGGGCAGTGAGACATCAGTGGTGCATCTCAGGGGAACGGGTCCCATTGCAGCCAACGCTCCAATTATCATCGATATCTTCCCCCAGAATGAAGAGACAGGATATTTTGCAGATATCACAAGGACAGTTCTTCGGGGAGAACCAACTCCTGAGATCCGGGAGATGTATGCCGCGGTATCTGATGCACAAAGACTTGCATTCTCCCTCCTCCGCGCAGGTGCAGATGGATCGGCTCTCTACCGGGCAGTCGTCTCCCTCTTCGCAGATGCAGGATATGGGACCGAGCCGGATGGCTTTGTCCACAGCCTTGGCCATGGTGTGGGACTTGAGGTGCATGAAGCCCCGTCCCTCAGCGCACGGGGGAGTCCGCTTGCCGCGGGCAATGTCGTCACCATCGAGCCGGGTTTATATTATCCCGGGATCGGCGGGGTGCGGATCGAGGATATGGCCCTCGTCAACGATGGTGGCTATGAACGAATTACCCGGTTCCCGGAGGTCTTCTGCATATGAACGATGAGATGATAGATCAGTACATACAATCCGGCAGGCTCGCGAAGAAGATCCTGCAGAAAGGTGCACGCATGATTGTCCCCGGCGCATCCCTTGCCGGGGTCGCCGATTGCGTCTGCACCATGATCCATGAGGAAGGGGCAGGCATTGCGTTTCCTCCAAACCTCTCCCTGAATGAAGCAGCCGCACATGATACGGCAGGCCCCTCCGATGATCGCACTTTTGCAGCAGGCGATCTGGTCAAGCTCGACATTGGCATTCATATCGACGGATATATCGCAGATACCGCCCTCACCGTCGATCTCGGGGATCATCCCCTGCTGGTTGAGGCATCACGTGTGGCACTGGATTCAGCCCTCTCACTGGCAAAACCCGGTGTCCGTGCAGGCGAATTAGGGGCTGCGATCCAGGAGGCGATCGTCTCACGCGGATTCCAGCCGGTTGCAAACCTCACAGGCCACGGACTTGACCTTTACTCCCTGCATGCTTCGCCATCTGTTCCAAACATCGGATCCGGTGGCGGCACCCTCCTGAAGGAGGGGATGGCAATCGCCATTGAGCCGTTTGCATCAACCGGCCATGGCCGTGTCACCGAGGGCTCAAGAGTCGAGATATTCTCCCAGATTGCAGTAAAACCAGTGAGAACCCCCGCCGGAAGAAAGATCCTCGAAGAGATACGGGATCGCCGCGGCCTCCCCTTCGCCCGGAGATGGCTGAAAACTGATCGCGCCGATCTTGCCCTGACCGCACTTATCAGGCAGGGTGTGCTCCGATCGTACCCTGTTCTCCAGGATGTTCCGGGGTCGCTTGTATCCCAGGCAGAGCATACGATCATCGTCACTGAAGATGGATGCATCATCACCACAAAGTAGAGATACTCTTATTCGGACTCCCGGACAATAGATAAGGTTAACACATGCAGATGGCTGATCAGACCACCCTCCGGCTCATGGAGCTCCTTCTCACCGCAGAGATCGTCAACCGTGAGGAATCCCTCGGCATTGCAGATCTTACCCCTGCATGCCGCGAGGCGTTTAGCATCGGCAAGAACGGACCGGATCTCAAACGGCCGTTCATTGTGAGCAACAGCCTGGCAAAGCGAGCTCTCGGAATTGAAGAGGCTCATACGTTTGTCTCATCGAATCCTTTCATCGGGTTCGATGACTTCGGCCAGCGCCTCTCGGTGACCGCACTCGATCCGGCGGCCCGCTGGTTCCTTGATCGTGGTGGCAGGGATCTGGCAGCCTCAAATCCGGTTCTTGCCTTCTATTATGAGAAGAGCGGGGCTGGTGAGATCAGGTACGGGGATGCCTCTGCACACAATCCGCTCTATGAAGACAGCCGTGCGTTTCTCCAGCCACGGATCGATGCCCTGAAGGTCGAATCCGAGGAGATCCGCGATGCACTCGGGCTTGTTGCAATCTATGCGCCTGAGGAGATCGAAGAGTCATTTGAGACCTTTGTTGCCACGGCTGAACAGCGTGAAGTGATCGAAAAGATCAGGGTTGCGCTTAAAAATCGCCAGTTCCTGAAAACCCATCAGATCTACCAGGTTGGCCGGCTCCTCTTTGTCGGACCTCCCGGAACCGGAAAAACCTCGTTTGCACTCTCGCTTGCACGTGAGCTGCATATGCCGATCCTCGAGGCCCGCCTCTCGATGATCACCTCCCAGTACCTTGGGGAGACATCAAAGAATATTGACAGGATCTTTGAGATCGCAAAACGGCTTTCTCCCTGCATCCTCTTCATTGATGAGTTCGATTATGTGGCACGCACTCGGGATTCAGATGATCACGGTGCGATGAAGCGGGCGGTCAATACGCTTCTGAAGAGCATCGACCAGATCAGCCTGGTCAAATCAGAAGTCCTCTTCATCGGGGCGACAAACCACCCGGGAATCCTTGACGAAGCGGCCTGGAGAAGGTTCGATGACGCAGTTCCCTTCACCATACCAGACGCATCCATGCGGGAGGCGATCCTGGTTACGATCACCCGGAGCCTCCGGATTGTTCCCGATATCCCGCTCCTCGCCGCCAGAACCGAAGGCTTCACGGGTGCCGATCTCCGCCTGATGATAAAAGAAGCAGTCATGGCCGCTCTTCTTGAAGGGCGGGACGAGATTACCGATATTGATATCGAACAGGGGATGCTCCTTGTGGACCGGAGGAATGAGCTTCGGAAGACCGGATGGATCGGGGCATGAGGGTCACCTTCCTTGGAACCGGTGATGCCATCGGCACTCCAAAGATCGGGTGCAACTGCGATCACTGCATACAGGCATGGAAGGAAGGAAGGGAACGGCTCAGGACATCCCTCTTAATCGAGACGGGTTCACACCACCTGCTCATCGATACCACCCCTGACCTCCGCAGACAGCTTCTTTATGCCGGCTCTCCCCATATCGATGCTGGAATCTGGACCCATGGTCATTACGACCATTTCATGGGATTTGGGGATTTTTACCGGATTCAGAAACCGCCTGCCATGTATGCGGCACCGGAAGTGCTCGACTATTGCAGCAGCGTTTTTTCATTCCTCCCTTCCCCGGGGCACCCAGTACTACCCTATCAGCCGTTTGCGCTCTTCGATCTCACGATCACCCTCTTCCCGGTTGACCACCCCGGCGCTCCGACATATGGTGTAAGAATTGAATCAGGTGATTCTGTCCTCGTCTATTCGTCAGATACGCGCAGGGGGATCCCGGAAGAGAGTATCGATTGTATGAGGGATGCGGATCTTCTCATCCTTGATGCGATGGCGCCGTCGCACCTCACGATCTCAAAACATATGAACTATACCGATGCGCTTGACCTCGCAGATGAGCTGAAACCAAAAGAACTCAGGTGCGTACACCTGAGCCACATGGTCTCATGGGATCAGCCGTATTCGGCATATGATATGGAGACCTTTGATCTCAGCCTCCGCTAATGGCTATATAGTCTTCCAGCCAATTGATATACAGTATGAACATAAAAATTCTTGAGCTTGAAAAAAATAAGGTCAAAATGGTGTTAGTTTCAGAGAAACACACCTTTATGAATCTTCTGACCGATGAGATCCTGAAAGATCCGGCTGTTGATGTTGCCAAATATCAGATCGAGTACCAGTTCTCTGACCCTGAACTCCTCGTCACAACCGACGGCAGTAAGGATCCTGTCACAATCATCAGGGAAGCATGCGAGCGGATCAGCCGCTCCTGTGACGAACTGCTGACACAGGTACAATCTGCATAAGGTGTTCTTTTCAGGAGAAGTCTTCGATACCATATCCGGAAATCTGATGCTTTGAAGAGAGCATTGGATCCCGGAAAAATCTCTTTTACGTAGTTGGGTTGGAAAAAAAGACCTGGCGCATTACACCCGCTGGGTGAATGCAACCTGACCTGATATCTTTGATATCTTGACTTTGATCTTCTGCCCCGGCTTTCCGTTGGTGACATAGAGGATATATTTACCCACCTTGGCAACCCCGTCACCACGGCGGCTGACCGACTCGATCTCCACCTCGATCTCCATCCCTTCTTCGAGGCTGGTTCCCTTCACCTCGGTTCTTGCACGCCGCTTTCTCACCGGACGGTGGCTGCCGCAGGCATCACAACGGAGCATCTGGATACGATCGTCCTTGACAAGCCGGGTATCGGGCCGCCCGCACTCGGAACAGATGACATAATCGTCGATGTAGTTCCTGACGATCGCTTCAAGGACATCTGTTTCAAATTTGCCATTAAAGATTGCACGGTTTCCGTCAATCTTACCGGCAGTTCCGAGCTCCCCGAGCATGAATTTCATCACATGATCGGATTCCCTGTTCAGTGTCCCGACAATATCCATGAAATTTTCAAGGATCGTCGTCTTTCCTTCGGGGTATGATTTGACCGGCGGCACGACAAACCGCTCCCCCGTATCCGACGGTTCGGTGATGCCGGTATATGCCTTCTTCAGGAGATCCTCGTAACTATCGACCATGCAGAGTATATGGGGGTCATAGTGCTAAAAAGTGTAGTATGGGCAGGGAGAGTGATCCTTATTTCTTCTCCCGGGATGACCTCTAAGGAATGCTGTCTGCCGAAGATCTCACGATCATCCGCTCACGCCTCGGACGGGATATCACCCCCCTTGAGGCGGTCGCTTTTGAGAACCTCTGGAGTGAACACTGTAGCTATCGTTCAACACGGGCTCTTCTGAAGACTCTCCCGACAGAGGGGAGAAACGTCATCATCGGGCCGGGAGACGATGCTGCTATTGTCAGATACAATGAGAAGACCGCGCTTGCGATCGGGATGGAGAGCCATAACCATCCAAGCTATGTTGACCCCTATGATGGTGCCGCAACCGGTGTCGGGGGCATTATCCGGGATATCATCTCGATGGGTGCCCGCCCTATTGCCCTGATGGATCCCCTCTGTTTTGGAACCCTCGATTCCGAGAAGACGCGCCACCTCTTTGAGCATGTCGTCTCCGGTATCGGGGATTACGGGAACTGTATCGGGGTGCCGGTTGTCAGGGGAGATCTCATCTTTGACGAGAGTTACCAGGGCAACCCGCTTGTCAATGTTGTTGCTGTCGGTGTCGTTGACCCCGAACATATCATCACCGGCAGGGTACAAAAGCCCGGTAACCATCTCATCCTCTATGGCTCACGGACGGGCCGCGACGGGCTGGGCGGAGCCTCCTTTGCCTCACGGGATCTGAGTGAGGATTCGGAAGCAGAAGATCGCCCGAGCGTGCAGGTGGGTGATCCCTATACCGAGAAGCTCCTCATCGAGGCGACGATGGAGATGTGCGCAACCGGGAAGGTGCTCGCCTGCCGTGACCTCGGCGCGGCCGGGTTTGCCGGTGCGTCAAGCGAGATGTCAAGCACATTCGGTGCCCGGATCAGTGCAGATCGCGTCCCCCTCCGTGAGATTGGGATGAATGAGGTTGAGATCATGCTCGCCGAATCACAGGAGCGGATGCTCGCCGAGGTCGCACCAGAGGATGTGGCTCTGATCGGGGCGATCGCCGAAAAGTATGATCTTGCCTGGGCAGATGTCGGAGAGGTGATCGCAGAGCCCCGTTATATCATTGAGTTCAATGGAAGAACCGTCTGCGATCTCCCGATCGATCTTCTCGTCGGCGGCACTCCCGCCTGCCGCTGGGAGACGAAGGCATATCATGCAGAAGAGCCTTTCCGCCGCCCTGAAGAGGATCTCCGCACACTCTGCCTGAAGGTGCTCACTCACCCCGAGTGTGCGGCAAAGGACTGGGTCTTCTCCCAGTACGATCATGACGTCCAGCTCAGGACCGTCTCCCTCGGCCCCGATGCTGCGGTGCTCCGGCTTGATGGAAGCGGCCTCTACTTCACCTGCGGCTGCAATCCCCGGCATATCTCTCTTTCACCGCGTGATGGGACAGCGAATGCCGTTCTTGAGAATGCTTCAAACCTTGCCTGCTATGGAGCCGATCCGCTCTGTATCGTTGACTGCTTAAACTTTGCAAGCCCGGTGCACCCGGAGATCAGCTGGCAGATCGAGGAATCGATCCTTGGGATGGGAGAGATGTGCCGCCGTCTTGATGTCCCGATCGTCGGCGGGAATGTCTCCCTCTACAATGAGAGTGATGAATTTGATACCCGGATCAAGCCCACTCCGATGCTCGGGATGATTGGAAAGGGCGATCTCCGCACCTTCACCCCGCCACAGGAGGGTGCAACCCTTGTTCTTCTTGGAACAACCTCCCCTGATCTCGGCGGATCAATTCTTGATTGTGTCACCGGATGCGGCGGTCCGGCTCCTGCAACCGGGGATGTCGAGACGGTTGTAACAGTCCGTGATCTCGTCAGGAAAAATGCGCTGCGTGCAGTAACTGACCTTTCCCGTGGCGGGCTTCTCACCGCTCTTGCAAAGATCGCCCCCTGCTCTTCGGTCTCGATAGAGGGCGATCCGGTTGCAGCACTCTTCTCGGAATCTTATGCCCGTTTCCTGGCGGCAGTTGATGATCCTGCTGCTCTCAAAGGCATCCCGCATATGATCCTTGGAAAAGTCGGTGGCGATGCACTCAGGATCAGATCAGGTGGTGAAGAGATCGTCCTCGCTCAAGCCGACCTGCGGGAGGCTTCCAAAACCATCACGGATCTGATGCGGATCGATTAGGCTTCCGCCAACTCAGTGACCGCCTGTATAAGGGCGGCCATCTCTTCTTCATTTCTGACGCCCCGGACCGAAAAGCCGACATGGAAACTGCCAACGACTTCCATTCCGCGTTCCTTTGCATGGGTCTCCATGAGCGTGAGCGTCTCGCCGGGAGTGCTCCGTGAGGTGCAGACGAGCACTACTTTCTTTCCTGAACAGTTCTCGAGCGCCTGTATCATTGCGTTTGCAGCAGGTGTCGGGCGGGATGCCCAGACCGGGGATCCGAGGATGACAAGATCGTATCCCGAACTGTCGATTACATCCGGATCGATTGTGGCACAGGCTCCCTTATGGGCACGAGGGGCGCCCAGAATATACATCGTCACCTTCCCGTATCCGGCAAGATCACGAACCCTGATCAGGTCTGCTCCTGTGGCTGTTGAGAGTGTTTCCATCACAGAATGGGTGTTGCCGGTCTCGCTATGATAGATGCAGAGGGTACGCATACTGGCATAATGAGCTTCAATGCTTATAAATTCTAATCCTTGTTCTCTTGGATGTTGCTCTGTGAAATAACCCCATTTCGTCTTTCAGCCGTTTATCATCGCCGTTTCAATCCTTGTTTTCGTGGATGTTGCTCTGTGACCCCATCTGAAAGCATCCACCAGAACTCACTCCATTGTTTCAATCCTTGTTTTCGTGGATGTTGCTCTGTGACCGACCGATTTCTCAGTTGCCAATGCGTCGGAAGCGGGTTTCAATCCTTGTTTTCGTGGATGTTGCTCTGTGACGAGAACGTATGCGTTGAGATTCCGACAATCTGGTAGTTTCAATCCTTGTTTTCGTGGATGTTGCTCTGTGACCATATATGTGTCCAGTAGCCCCAATATCTGCAAGGTTTCAATCCTTGTTTTCGT
>NPIG01000344.1_pt1 | contig 15432 bp, 15 predicted proteins | sample 8637441 | NCBI WGS metagenome assembly NPIG01 (sample SAMN07420675, study PRJNA396082) | bioreactor metagenome | isolation source: sample BR6 brine-fed electro-methanogenic bioreactor BR | place: Japan: Kochi | collected 2016-06-14 | reverse complement strand
CGCCACTGCGCGCTCCGCTCTTGCGATCAGCGCCGCCGTCCGGTCGGCGTCGAGGCGGAAATGGGAGCCGAGAACCCGGGTCATGGCGTCGCGTTCCTCGGCCTCGAAACGGCCGTCCGTTACGGCAGCCTCGACCAGAAGGGCGGCGGCGGCGAGGTGCAGCCCGTCGGTTTCCGGGGCCCCTTGATCGTCCGGCTGGTCCCCGAACAGTAGCGCTTTCAATCCTGCAATCATTTCCGCTGCCTATCACATCGATCCGGCAGCGGCAATGTTGCCTGCCGGGCACTCTTCTCTTCGGATCGTCCGGCCGTTCTCACCCGCCATGCTCGACTTCCCGCACGGCCTCGCGGAAAACGGCCAGGGCCTCGGGAAAACTGCCGAGGGTGAAAACCCTCTCACGGGCAACGGTGCCGCCGGGTTGGAAAAACCGCACCGTCAGAATCCTTCCTGCGGTCATCTCGGAGACGATCGCCGCGCCTTCGACCCCGATCCAGGCGACTTCACCGGTCCGCGGCGGCAGAAACGCGTGGGCCGCTGCCGCATCGATCTGCAGCGACAGCGGCCGACCGGGATCGACCACGTGCTGAACCCGGACCTCGACCTGCGGCTGATCCCGGGCATCGGTCACCACGTCGACACGGACGCGGATGCTGGCGGCCGGAACCGCCAGGGACGGAGTGGGGGCGCTGAGGCGGCAGCGCCGTTTCTGCGTCGGCTCGTCGAGGGCGCAGATCACCGTCCATTCCCCGAAGGACCGCAGGTACAGCACGTAGTCGGCGCGGGCCGCATTGGCAAGGGGCAGCAGCATGATCGCCAAGAATGTGAACAGGCCAAGCGGTTTCCTCATGGCTCCCCCCTCAGGCGGTCGATGGCCCGCCGTTCGGCCTTGGTCGGGCGGCCGCTGCCCGGTTCCCGCTGCGCAGCCAGAGATACGGCGTCGGGCTTGCCGCGCGGCTGCGGCGGCTGCAGATCCTCGTAGAGCGCTTGCGCCTCGGCGGCGGGGCCGCGCCGGGTGCCGAGGGCCAGAACCTTGATCACGCGGATGGCGTGGCCCTGCGGAAAGGTCAGCACGTCACCGGCGCGCAGCATCGCATGCGACTTGCCGATGGGGGCACCGTTGAGCCGAATCCGTCCTCCGCTGCAAAGCTTGCCGGCCAGGGTGCGGCTCTTGAAAAAGCGCGCGTACCACAGCCAGCGGTCGATACGGAGGGTTTCTACGCTCATCTCGGCTTGACCAGTTCACGCAACGACGCAAAGGGGGATTCGGGGCGTTTCGAGCGGTCCGGACGCCGCGGTTTGCGAGGCGTCGCCGGGCGCCGTTTGCGCCGGGGGACGGCGAAGCGCTCCTCGCCGTCGGTCGTCTGCTGGCGGAATCCCAGCCGCACCAGGATCCCGGCCATGTCGGCGGCCGAGCAGCCGGCCAGGGTCAGCATTTCCGGACCCGGCGCGAAGGGGCCGTTGCGGACCAGGGTCCAGGCCTGTTCGGCCAGGCGCTCCAGGATGTCGGCGCGCACCGCCAGCCGCCCGGCCGGAACATAGCCGGCGGCGAGATAGAAATCTGCCGGGATCTCGGCGGCGACCGGCACCGAGACGCGGCCCGGCGGGAGGACCGCCGGCGGTTCGTCGAGTCCGTGGGCCAGGGTCCACAGCAAGATGCGGGCCTCGACGGCTCCGCCGCTGGCCAGTCTGGGCAGGAAGACACATTCGCGGCCGATGCGGATGCCGATTTTCCGCACGGCGCGCCGGGCTGCCGTATCCAGGGCCCGTACCTGCGGTTCCAGTTTTGTCCGCGGCGCCGAACCCAGGCCCTCGGCGAGCTGGAAGATCAGGCCGCGGGCCGGGCCGGTGAGTCCGGCCTTGCGGGCCTCCAGCAGGGGGCCGAGCCGCGCTTCCAGCCAGGCGCCGAGCCATGCCGTCAGGCGCCGGCGCACCCGCTCGCGGGACTCGGTATCGAGCAGGTCGCTGGTCAGCGGGTCGACGGCCGGTTCAAGAATATCGGCGCCGGCGACCAGCCGGGCGACCGGGTGGCCGCGCCACAGGATGCGCCAGCCGGGGCCGATGGCGAAGGCGGTGTCCGGCTCGTTCTCGAAGCGCGTGACGCGCCGCGGCACGTCGCCGCGCAGGGCCTTGAGCGCCGCGTTGGTGACGGCACGTTTGGCATTGGCATCGGCCTCGGTATCGTCGGCGACGAAGCGGAACCCCTCCAGCCGCCCGACGTAATGGCCCTCGACGACGACGTCGCCTTTTCGCGTGACGGCGGCCACCAGGTCGTCGCGGTCCTTCATGCGCTTGACCAGGGTGGCGGTGCGCTTGTCGACGAAGCGCTGGGTCAGGCGCTCGTGCAGGGCGTCGGACAGCTTGTCCTCGACCGATCGGGTCTGTTCCTGCCAGGCGACCGCGTCGTGCAGCCAGTTGGCATGGAACGAGATGTAGGTCCAGGTGCGGATGTTGGCGATGCGCTGGGCCAGGGTCTCGATATCGCCGTCGGTGCGGTCGATGCGCTCCAGGTTGCCAGCGATCCAGTCGGTCGGCAGCCGGCCGGTGCCGCCGGTGAGTTCGGTGAAGATACGGGCCAGCAGGCGGGTGTGGGCGTCGCTCATCACCTTGCCGAAATCGGGGATGCGGCAGATGTCCCACAGCAGCGCAACCTTGTCCGGCGTCGTCGCCAGGGCTGCGACCTCGGGCATCTGGGCCAGCGAATCCAGGGCGATCTCGTCGTCGGCGGCGCGGGCGCGCACCAGGCCGGGGTCGTCCGGCGCCTTGCCCAGGCTCGATTTCAGCGCTGCCAGCGAGGTGAAGCGCAGGCGCGCGTTGCGCCACTGCAGGCGGCGCAGGTTGGAAAAGGAATGGGTCTCGATGCGCTTGGCGACTTCCTCGTCGAAAGGCTCGGTGTCGGTGGTCGTGCCGAAGGTGCCGTCGTTCATGTGGCGGCCGGCGCGGCCGGCGATCTGGGCCAGTTCTGCCGGGGTCAGGTCGCGCGGGATGCGGCCGTCGAACTTGCGGGTCTGGGCGAAGGCGACATGGTCGATGTCCATGTTCAGACCCATGCCGATGGCGTCTGTGGCGACCAGATAGTCGACCTCGCCGGCCTGGTACATGGCGACCTGGGCGTTGCGGGTGCGCGGACTCAGGGCGCCGAGCACCACCGCCGCGCCGCCGCGGTGGCGGCGGACCATCTCGGCGATGGCATAGACGTCGGCGGCCGAGAAGGCGACGACGGCCGAGCGGGCCGGCAGGCGGGTGATCTTGCGGGCGCCGGTATAGGTCAGGGTCGAGAAGCGGGCCCGGGTCTCGAACCTTGCGTCGGGGACCAGACGGCGCAGCAGCGGCTTCACCGTCTCGGCGCCCATGAACATGGTCTCGCTGCTGCCGCGGGCATGCAGCAGGCGGTCGGTGAAGATGTGGCCGCGGTCGGGATCGGCGCACATCTGGATCTCGTCGACGCCGAGGAAGGCGACCGAGCGGTCGACGGGCATGGATTCGACGGTGCACAGGAAATAGCGGGCGGTCGGCGGGATGATCTTCTCCTCGCCGGTGATCAGGGCGACCTGCGCGGCGCCCCGCATCTTCACCGCGCGGTCGTAGTTCTCGCGCGCCAGCAAGCGCAGCGGAAAGCCGATCATGCCCGACTCGTGGCCGAGCATGCGTTCCATCGCGAGGTGCGTCTTACCCGTGTTGGTGGGTCCAAGGACGGCGACGACGCGGGGTTTGCCCGACGAGATCTGCATAGGCAAAAGATCGCGGCTTTGGCCGCCGATTGCAACTGCCCCGGGCGGGTTTTCAGCGCCCCGGGTAGATCGGTGACTCGGCCGGTTCCGAAGTCGCGTGCCCGGCCAGCTCGGCGGCGATCTCGGCCGGCAGCGGGAACCAGCGCAGGCTTTCGGCCTCGGCGGACAGCGGAGTCTTGCTCTCGCCGTCGTGCCGGCCGGCCTCGCGGGTGATCGCGGCGACCTGGGTGTCGGCGGCCTCGATATAGCCGGCCAGGACGCTGGCCGGGGCACAGGTGCGGTGCCACTGGAAATCGAAGCGGCCGCCGGAATAGTCGATGTCGTCGAGGCCGGGGACGTCGACGGCGCGCGGGTCGGCATGGCGCCAGCGCCCGCTCGTGGCATCGAAATCGTAGTCGGGCAGCAGTTTCCAGCCGTTCTCGGCGATCCAGTGGACGGCATCGAGGATGAACTCGAAGACCTCTTCGGACAGGAAGTAATTGAAGTTCACCCGCACCCAGCCCGGCTTGATCCCCTCGCAGCCGTGCAGGATCACCTCCTCGAAGCGCTTGGAGAGCGGCCGGTCGATGCCGAGCAATCTATGACCATAGGGCCCGGCGCAGGAACAGCCGCCGCGCGCCTGGATGCCGAACAGGTCGTTGAGCAGGGCGACCACGAAATCGTGGTGCAGGTAGCGTTTGCCGTGGCGCACGGTGAAGGAGACGATCGACATGCGCTCGGCCTTGAGGTTGCCGAGCAGGCCGATCTTGGGGTTGGCCGACCAGCTTTCGATGGCGCGGCGGATGAAGGATTCCTCGCGCTCGCGGATCAGCTCGGTGCCGACCGCCTGCTTGAGCTGGAACACCAGCCCGGCGCGGATCGATTCGATGATCGCCGGAGTGCCGCCTTCCTCGCGGTGTTCGGGGTCGGCGATGTAGCGGTGCTCGTTCTCGTTGACATAGGCCACGGTGCCGCCGCCGGGGCGGGCCGGAACCCGGTTGGTCAGCAGCTTCTTCTTGACCGCCAGCACGCCCGGCGTGCCGGGGCCGCCGATGAACTTGTGCGGCGACAGGAAGACGGCGTCCTTGCCGTCGAGGTCGCCGTCCGGGCCCTGGCCGCTCGGGGCCATGCCGATCTCGACATAGGGGCCGGCGGCGGCGTAGTCCCAGAAGCTGAGCGCGCCGTTGCGGTGCAGCAGGGCGGCGATGGCGCGGGTGTCGGTGGCGATGCCGGTGACGTTGGAGGCGGCCGAGAAGCTGCCGATCTTGAGTGGCCGGTCGGCGTATTCCTGCAGTGCCGCAGAGAGTCGGGCGAGGTCGACATGGCCGTCGGCGTCCTCGTCGATGACCACCACGTCGGCGATGGATTCGCGCCACGGCAGCTCGTTGGAATGGTGCTCGTAGGGGCCGATGAAGACGACCGGGCGTTCGGCCGCCGGGATGTGGTCCGACAACCCGTAGCGGGTATCGAGATCGTCGGGAATCCGCAGGTTCATGATGTCGATCAGCCGGTTGACCGCCGCCGTCGCACCGGAGCCGCAGAAGATGACGCTGTCCTCGGCCGTGCCGCCCATCGCCTGCTTGATGATCCGCCGGGCGTCTTCCCTGAAACGGGTGGTGCGCAGCCCGGTGCCCGAGGTCTCGGTGTGGGTGTTGGCGTAGAAGGGCATCACCTCGCGGCGGATGAAATCCTCGATGAAGCTCAGCGAGCGTCCCGAGGCGGTGTAGTCGGCATAGGTCACGCGGCGCGGGCCGTAAGGGCCGGTGATCACCTGGTCGTCGCCGATGATCGAGGCGCGGATGAGCTCAAGCAGCGGATGGTCGGGGGTCGTCATGAGGCAGTCTCGTTTTGTCGTGCGTTGGCGGCAGGACTAGCACAGACGTCCCTACATCGCCAGCATGCCCTCGACCTCGCCGGCCAGGGTCTCGACGTCGGACATATCCGTTGCCGGGTTCATCAGCGTCAGGCGCAGCCAGCGCCGGCCGCGGAACTCGGTGGAGGAGACATAGGAGTTCCCGTTCTCGGTCAGGCGGCGGCGCAGGTCGAGCTGCAGGGCGTCGTCGCCGTCGACGCGGAAGCAGACGATGTTGGATTGCGGCTCCGCCGCCACCTCGAAACCCGGCCGCGCGCGCAGGAAGGCAGCGGCGGCCTTGGCCAGATCCGATTGCCGTTCGACATAGGCTGCCATGGCGGCCTCGCCCTCGCAGGCGAGGACGAAAAAGACCTTAAGCCCGAGGGCGGCCTTGGTGCATTCGACGGTACGGTGGATGAAGTCGAAACCGGGCTGGTCCTTGTCATGGAACAGGTAGCTCGCGTCTTCGCGGAAGGCGCCGTCCAGGGTGCGGTGGTCGCGGACCAGCACGGCGGCGCAGAGGGCCGGGGTGCGCAGCATCTTGTGGGCGTCCCAGACCAGGGAATCGGCCAGTTCGATGCCGTCCACCAGCCCGCGGTCGCGCTCGGAGACCAGGGCCGAGGCGCCGTGGGCGCCGTCGACGTGCAGCCAGATACCCAGGTCGCGGCAGACGGCGGCGACATCGCGCAGCGGGTCGTAGAGACCGACGGCCGTCGAGCAGGCGTTGGCGACGACGGCCATGATTTCCGATCCGTCCTGCCGGAGCCCGTTCAAGAAGGATGCCAGCCGGCCGGGATCGATGCGGCCGTCCGCATCCGTCGGGGCTTCCCGGACGGCCCTGCGGCCGAGGCCGAGGATGCCGGCGGCCCGGGCGACCGAGTAGTGGCATCCGGCGGGGCAGACGACGACCAGGTTGTCCGGCGTTCCGGTCTCCCAGGAGTCCGGCGCGACATGGCTGCGGGCCGCCGCCAGCGCCGTCAAGTTGGCCAGCGAACCGCCGTGGGTCAGCACGCCGCCGCCGTGTGCCTCTTCACCGGCTTCCGAGCCGGGCAGGGGCGCCGGCCGCCAGCCGACCTTGGCGAGCATCCAGTTGAGGACCGTGTACTCCACCGTCGTCGCCGACGGCCCCATCTCGTAGATCGCCATGGGGTTGTTGGTGAAGGCGCCGATCAGGGCGGCGACAGCGCCCATGGGGTGGGGCACGGACACCTGATGGGCCATGTAGCCGGGGTGATGGAGCCGCGTCGCGGCTTCCAGATAGGGGGCCAGGAACCGCTTCAGTCCGTCGCCGCCGAGTCCGCCCTCGGATATCAGCCGTTCGAGGTCCATCTGCCCGGCCAGTTCGGCCATCGGGGTCTGGCGGATGACCGGGCCTTTCCGGGCCTGGGCCTGCTCGAAGAAGGTTTCCAGCGCGTCGAGGACGATTCCGCATTCGCTCCGAAAGGTCATTTTCACCTCCGAATTCAACCGAACACGAATGTGCCACGACGGGATGTGGCATGTCCTTGCTATTTCGTGCCAAAAATGGCAGAAAATTGGATAATTTGACTAATATATATCTGATATAGAGTGGTCTATGCCAAGCAGCCTCGATGGTTTCAATCGCCGCATCCTGCAGGAGCTGCAGGCGGAGGGCCGTCTGTCCAACTCCGATCTCGCCGACCGCGTGGGGCTTTCGGCGACGCCCTGCCTGCGCCGGGTCAAGGCGCTGGAACAGGACGGCGTCATCACCGGATACCGCGCCGATCTGGATCGCAAGCGGATCGGGCTGGGGCTGACCGTGATGGTCGGCGTCAAGGTGGACGGGCACAAGGACGAGAACGCCACCGCCGTCCAGGAGGCGTTCCTGGAGATGCCCGAGGTCGTCTCCTGCCACCTCGTCTCCGGCGAGGCCGATTTCCTGCTCGAGGTCGTGGTGGCCGACCTGCAGGGCTACGAGGCCTTCCTGTTCGGCAAGCTACTCAAGCTGCCGATGGTCAAGGACATCCGCAGCAACTTCGTCATCCGCACGATCAAGGACAAGGCGCCGCTGCCATTGCCGCAGGCGTAGGTTCACCGTCACCGCACCCTGTCCGGCGGGGCGGATGGCTTGTGTTCAGGCCCTAGTGCAGGACGGTCCGACCGGCGTTGATCGGTTGGTGTTCGAGGTGCGGGTCGCTCCCGTCGATGCTCGGCAGGTGTCCCGCTTCCGAGATGTCCGCATAGCGCAGGAGGCCGTCGCTCAATACGGTGCGCAGCAGCTCGTCGTGCTCCCACATTTCACTCAATGCGAAGCCGAGGATTTCCCGCTCCACCGGCGTCCCGGCGTCCTCCAGGCGGCAGAACAACTCGGACAGGCTGCGGGGTTGGTGGAAGAACCCCTCCTCCCGCATCGTTTCGAGACGGTCGATCATCCAGTCGAGATCGGTATGGAGTTCTGTGGCCATTGCCTTTCCTCCCTATCTGATGAGTCAGGAGTACAGGATTGAAATGGGGCACTCGGACCGGTCTTCGCAACTCCCCGGCTAACGTTTGAGAGGCCGCCTGATCATCGGCACGAACGACACCGGCAGGATGCTGTGGCGGCTGGTGTGGCCGGTTTCGTCCTTGCGGCAGAGACTCAGCACCTGGGTTTCCATGGGCGAGCCGATGGGGATGGCCATGCGGCCGCCGGGCTTGAGCTGTTCGACCAGAGCGTCGGGCACCTTTTCCGGCGCCGCCGTCACCATGATGGCGTCGAAGGGGGCTTCCTCGGGCCAGCCCGCGAAGCCGTCGCCGTGGCGGACCTCGACGTTGCGGTAGCCGAGGCGCATCAGGCGCGCCGCCGCCGTGACCGCCAGGGTTTCCAGGGTTTCCAGGCTGTAGACCTTGGCGCAGATCTCGGCGAGGACGGCGGCCTGATAGCCCGATCCGCAGCCGACCTCGAGCACCCGGTCGCCGGGCTTGAGATCGAGGATGTCGGTCATCAGGGCGACGATGTAGGGCTGCGAGATGGTCTGGCCGTACCCGATCCCGCGCGGCCGGTTGATGTAGGCAAACGGCACGTCGTCGGGCAGCACGAACTCGTGGCGTGGAACCCGGGCCATTGCCGCCATGACCGCCTCCGAGAAGCGGGCGCGGCCGGTCCAGGAGCGCGTGTCGCGGGCGTCGGCCTCGATCTCGGCCAACATCCTGCGGTGGGCCTCGCTGAGTTCCCTGTCTTCCATGACCGGTCCCTGCCTGACCACAGCTTGCGGGGGGCGGGCAAATGCGTCAAGCTTATGCTCGGGTTACGCCTCAATGGGATGGAGGTCGTCGTGACGTTGTGTCTGACAAGCCCGGCGTTCGAAGCGGATCAGCGCGTTCCCGACCGGTTCACCTGCGAGGGGGGCAACGGTTCGCCGCCGCTCTCCTGGAATGCCCCGCCGTCCGAAACACGCAGCTTCGCGCTCGTCTGCAGCGACCCGGATGCGCCGGCCGGGACCTGGTATCACTGGGCCATTTTCGACATTCCGCCCGAGCGGCGCACGCTGGAGGAAGGCTTCCCCATCGACGGCCGCATCGGCGTCATCCGCCAGGCGATGAACGACTTCGGCCGGACCGGCTACGGCGGGCCCTGTCCGCCGCCGGGGCATGGCAACCACCACTACCATTTCCGCCTGCTGGCGCTCGACGTCGAGCACCTGGCCGTCGCCGCCTCGCCGGACTGCCGTGACATCGAGCGCGAGGCCGCCCGCCATGTCCTTGCCGAAACGACGCTGACCGGTACCTTCTCGCGCGGTTGAGCCGCTTCTCCGTCGCCGCCGCCGAAGTTGGGGGTTGCGGGGCGGCGTTTGCCGACGCATATCAGGCCGCGACTCAAACCAACGTCAAAAGACAAGCGGAGCAAGGGGACACATGACGGAGGAAAAATTCACCTTCCAGGCCGAGGTCAGCAAGCTGCTCGACATCGTTGCCCATTCCCTCTACAGCCATAAGGAAATCTTCCTTCGCGAATTGGTTTCCAACGCGTCGGACGCCTGCGACCGGCTGCGTTACGAAGCCCTGACCAAGCCGGAACTGGCGGCCGGCGGCGCTTTGCAGATCGTCATCGAGGTCGACAAGAAGGCCAGGACCCTGGCCGTGATCGACAACGGCATCGGCATGAGCCGCGAGGAACTGGCCGAGAACCTGGGCACCATCGCGCGCTCGGGTACCAGCGCCTTCGTCCACGAGCTGGCGGCCGCCAATGCCGACAACGACAAGAAGAAATCCAAGGGCGACGATGTCGCGTTGATCGGGCAGTTCGGCGTCGGCTTCTATTCGGCCTTCATGGTGGCCGACACCGTCGAGGTGGTCAGCCGCCGCGCCGGCTCGGATGCCGCCTGGAAGTGGACCTCGGACGGCAAGGGCGAGTTCACCCTGGCCGAGGCCGAACGCGGGGCCAACGGCACCACCGTGACCCTGTTCGTCAGCAAGAAGGAAGCCGAGTACCTCGAGGAAGCGCGTATCCGCACCATCGTCAAGACCTACTCGGATCATGTCGGGCTGCCGATCCTGCTGCGCCTCGACGGCAAGGAGGAGACGCTGAACGCCGGCGCCGCCCTGTGGACGCGCCCGGCCAAGGAGATCACGCCCGAGCAGTACACCGAGTTCTATCATCACGTCGGGCATATGTTCGACGAACCCTGGAAGGTGCTGCACAACCGCATCGAGGGCGTGCTGTCCTATACCAACCTGCTGTTCATCCCTTCGGCGCCGCCCTTCGATCTGTTCGATCCCGACCGCAAACCGCGCCTCAAGCTCTATGTCAAGCGGGTGTTCATCACCGACGACTGCGAGGCGCTGCTGCCGTCCTATCTGCGGTTCGTGCGCGGCATCGTCGATTCCGAGGACCTGTCGCTCAACATCAGCCGCGAGATGCTGCAAAACGACCCCAAGCTGGCCAAGATCCGCAGCGGGTTGGTCAAGCGCATCCTCGGCGAGCTGAAAAAGGCCTCCGAGAAGGACGCCGAGGGCTACGCAACCTTCTGGGACAATTTCGGCGCCGTGCTCAAGGAGGGCCTCTACGAGGACTTCTCCAGCCGCGATTCCCTGGTGCCGCTGTGCCGCTTCCGCAGTATCGCCGGCGACGGGCTGATCTCGCTCGACGCCTATGTCGAGGCGATGAAGGAGGGCCAGCAGGCGATCTATTACATCACCGGCGAGGACGCCGAGGTGCTGCGGCGCAGCCCGCAGTTGGAAGGCTTCCGGGCGCGCGGCCTTGACGTGCTGCTGCTGACCGACCCGATCGACGAGTTCTGGCTGCCCAACCTCGGCAGCCACAAGGACAAGCCGTTCAAGTCGGTGACCCGCGGCGCCGCCGATCTCGACGCCATTCCGCGCAGCGATGCCGAGGCCGAGAAGGACAAGGCGGCGGACGCTGAAACTCCGGGCATCGACCAGCTCGTCGCGGCGCTGAAGATGGCGCTCGGCGGGGCGGTCAAGGACGTGCGCACCTCCGACCGTCTGACCGACAGCCCGGTCTGCCTGGTCGCCGCCGAGGGCGACGTCGATATCCGGCTCGAAAGGATGCTGCGCCAGGCGCGGCGGATGGGCGGCGAGGAGGCGATCGCGCGCATCCTCGAGATCAACCCCGGCCACGCCCTGATCAAGGCGCTGGCCGGCAAGGTCGAAAGTACCGGCGCGGCCGGCGCCGATGCCGTCAAGGACGCCGCCTTCCTGCTCCTCGACCAGGCCCGCATCCTCGAAGGCGAACCGGTCGCCGATCCGGTGGCCTTCGCCACCCGCCTGACGGCGGTGATGGAGAAGGGAGTCTAGGCGCCGTTCGGGAGAGCGGTGCCGTTAAAGTTCACCACAGAGAACACCGAGAACACTGAGGTTTCACAGAGGAGAGTATCTGCCTTTCCTGCATGTCATTCCCGCGAAAGCGGGAATCCAGGACCAACGCTGATTCCTGGACTCCCGCTTTCGCGGGAGTGACGGGAGAAAAGAAGTTTTTACCTCTGTGAAACCTCAGTGTTCTCGGTGTTCTCAGTGGTGAAAATTCACCCTTCTCAATGTTCGAGGGGGAATCCGGAAATCTAGCGCAACGTGGTGACAGCCGCGCCGAGGATGCGGCCGTCGCGGTCGGATTGGACGATCACGGCGCAAAGGTCGCGGCCTTCGGTGCCCATCTCGGCGAGCGGCAGGTCGACGGTCATCGCCTCGCCGTTCCAGGTGGCGATGCGCTTCATGGCGCGCACGACGTTGGAATGGGCCAGCTTGCGCCCGCCGTTCTCACCGCGTCGGACATCGGTCTCGTGGCGGCGGTCGATCAGCAGGGCGTAGACGGTGGCCGGTTCGGCGGTGCCGGCGGGCAGGGCGACCGAGGCACCGGTGCCGTTCCTGGCGATGGCGAAGTCCAGGCCCGGCTCGGACTTGGACCGCTCGATACCGGCGAGCACGGCGCGGCGGTTCGACCCGGTCGCCTGGATGTGGCCGTCGACCACCATCTGCGGGGTGTAGACGTAGCCGAGGCCGAAGCGGCGGGCATAGGCGCGCTGGCGGGAAGTGTTCTCCGACAGCGCGTAGGGGTCCTTCCAGCCGATGTAGTCCCAGTAGTCGACGTGCATCGACAGGGCCAGGACGTCGTCGCGCCCGGCCAGTTCGCCGAGGAATCTGTCGGCCGGCGGGCAGGACGAGCAGCCCTGCGAGGTGAAAAGCTCGACGACGACCTTCTCGCGTGCCGACGCCGGGGTCGCCAGGAAGGCTGCCGCGGCGCACATAAATCCGAAGATTTTGACGGTTTTTCTCATGCCTATGAGATAGCGGAGGCCCCGGTAAACCGCCAATCACATGGGGGTGAAGGGGGCGTGAACGGCGGCCCGGGCAAAGCGAAAGGGCCGGATCCGTCGATCCGGCCCTTCTGCTCCCGAGGGATCAGGCCTTCCGGGGAAGGCTCCGAGGGTCAACGATGGTAGCCGTAAGGCCAATTGTTGTACGACGACCGGTAATGGACCCGGTTGGTGTGACCATGACGATCGTTGTTGTAGTCGTTGTGGTTCACGGTCGTGCTGGTCTGGTTGATGTAGGTCCGGTTGTCGATATAGGTCCGGTTGTCGACGTAGGTGGCGGCGCGGCGCGGGGCCGGAGCGTAGTAGCGGGGCGCATAGGCGCTCGGCCGGTACACGGTGCGCGAATAGGTGTTGCTGTAGGTGGTGTTGCCGTAGGTCGCGTTGTGGGCGATGGCGGCGCCGATCAGGGTGCCGGCTGCTGTCGCAACCACACGGCCGTCGCCGCTGCCGATGTGCGATCCGATGAAGCCGCCGGCGGCGGCGCCGAACAGGACGGCGAAGGGATCTGCGTTGCCGGCCGAGGCCGAGTTCATGCTGGCGGTGGCACCCAACAGGGCGATGGCGCTGACGGCTGCGATAACAAAGCGTTTCATTTTTTGACCCTCCAATGAAACAGGAACTTCTTGCGTGCCAGGGGCTATGGGAGGGCCGGACGGAAATTTTCCGAGGGGGGATAATAAAAGTTGGAAAAAAAATCAACGACCCCGTGAATCGTCACAAAACCTGCGGTTTCCTGACTCACAACCGTAACCGTCGGGGCGTAGAAGGACGGCGCGCAGGCCCCTCCCGGGGCCCGCCGGATCTGCCACAACGTCGCAGGTGACCATGCGCCATCAAGTCTACTGGTACGCCACCCTCCGTGTGCGCACCGAGGTCGAGGCCGCCGATCTCGACCGCGCCAAGAGGCGGGCCAACGAAGTCCTGTCCGCCGCCACCCGCTCCACCGTCGCCGAAGCCCTCGACCGCGAAACCCTCAACCGCGGCCTTAATCGCGGCGACGTCCACGACGTCACCATCGCCCGCGCCGAGTTGTTGCCGGATCGGCCGTAGGGTTCCCTGCACTGTCGGCAAGGTTGCCGTACGCAACCTTGCCGTGCCATTTCGTTGACTGGCCTGTCCTAAAACTGGCATCCTTTCGTCAGCAGGAGCAAATGGCAGACCGATGCCTAAGTGGATGATCACAGCCGGGTGCCGCGTTCTTGCGGTTTTTGTCCTCGCGGCAGGGTTGCTATTGCCGGTTGCCGACGTACAGGCGGCGGACGGGAATCCCTGTTTCCGGCGTGTCGAAGTCGAAGTCGACGGTATCGACGAAATCAAGAAGCGGATTGAGGAGTGCTCGGAGATCATTCATGGCATCCGGCAGGGGACTCACGACAAACCGAAGCAGTTGCTTGGTGCGCTCGTGATGCGGAGTGCCGATTACGGGACAATCGGCCGGTTTGACGACGCGGCAATGGATGTCGGAGAAGCCATCCTTCTGGAGCCGCGCGTCCGTCCCGCCATAGATACGTCGAACCGTTTTGCCGCTACCCATCCGTTTCGAATCCTTCCGGAATACGAAGGGCTGGACGCAAACCATAGGAAGACCGTCCACCGGGACCCCGAACTGACGGTCAAGCTGGCTTTGGCCGTGGCCTTCATCGACAAAGGATTTCAATATGTCGATACGTTGGCTGCAGCTTACGCGGATGCCGGCAATTTCCCGGCGGCCGTCGCGCACCAGGAGCTTGCCATCAAACGGATACCGGATTCCGAGAGGGACGAGAAGCTGCTCGAAGCCATGGAATACCGCTTGAACCTCTATCGACAGGGGCGCGCATACCGGGACTGCGGACTTGTCGACTACGCATTTCGAAGGGCTCCGCCCGAAAAGCTGGAGGCTTTCCGGAAAAGCGGCCAGCCCATCGAGTGCACGCCACCGCAATAAAGACGGGGCACAGCGAAAGGGAGTTTCCGCAAAGCAAAAGGGGGAGGCCGAAGCCTCCCCCGAAACGCGTCCGGCCGGGGCCGGCGATGAACGACGCCGTCAGGCGGCGTTGCGCAGATTGTGCAGCACGTATTGCAGGATGCCGCCGGCCTTGAAGTATTCGATCTCGTCCAGCGTATCGATGCGGCAGGTCACCGGAACCTCGCCGACCTCGCCGTTGGCGCGGCGGATGACCAGGCGCAGGGTCATGCGCGGCTTGAGGCCCTCGCCGAGCCCGACGATGTCGAAGGTCTCGCTGCCGTCGAGCTTGAGGGTCTTGCGGCTGGTGCCCTCCTGGAACTGCAGCGGCAGGACGCCCATGCCGACCAGGTTGGAGCGGTGGATGCGCTCGAAGGTCTCGACCACCACGGCCTTGACGCCGAGCAATTTCACGCCCTTCGCCGCCCAGTCGCGCGACGAGCCGGTGCCGTACTCCTTGCCGCCGATGACGATCAGCGGCACGCCCTCGGCCTGGTACTTCATGGCCGCGTCGTAGATGGGCATGGTCTCGCCGGAGGGCATGTGGCGGGTGACGCCGCCCTCGGTGCCGGGCGCCGCCTCGTTGCGGATGCGGATGTTGGCGAAGGTGCCGCGCATCATGACTTCGTGGTTGCCGCGGCGGCTGCCGTAGGAGTTGAACTCGCGCACCGGCACCTGATGGCCGATCAGGTAGTCGCCGGCCGGGCTCGCCTCCTTGATGGAACCGGCCGGCGAGATGTGGTCGGTGGTCACCGAATCGCCGAGCAGGGCCAGCGGCCGGGCACCAAAGATGTCGGCGATCGGCGCGGCTTTCGCGGTCAGGTCGCCGAGCCCCGCGAAGTAGGGCGGGTTCTGGACGTAGGTCGAGGTCATGTCCCAGTCGTAGGTGACGCTCGCCGTCGCCTGGACCGCCTTCCACTCGGCCGGCCCCTCGGAGACATTGGCGTAGCGGGCGCGGAACATGCCGGGCGTGACGACGCGCGCGATGGTCTCCTGGATCTCGGCGTTGGTCGGCCAGATGTCCTTGAGGTAGACCGGCTTGCCGTCGGTGTCGGTACCCAGCGGATCGTTGTAGAGGTCGACGGTCATCGAACCGGCCAGGGCATAGGCGACGACCAGCGGCGGCGAGGCCAGGAAGTTGGCCTTGACCTGGGC
>NPIG01001129.1_pt1 | contig 15467 bp, 11 predicted proteins | sample 8637441 | NCBI WGS metagenome assembly NPIG01 (sample SAMN07420675, study PRJNA396082) | bioreactor metagenome | isolation source: sample BR6 brine-fed electro-methanogenic bioreactor BR | place: Japan: Kochi | collected 2016-06-14 | reverse complement strand
AGCAGGGCCTCGAGGCGGCGCAGCGCGCGATCGGAGCGCCACTCCTTGACGAGCTCGACCGCCGCGCGCTCGAGACGCCCATTGGCTTCCTCGAGCTTGCCCTCGAAGCGCGTGAACAGAGCGAACGCGTCCGCAGCCCCGCCGGCGAAGCCCGCGAGGACCCGCCCCTGGGCGAGCCGGCGCACCTTCGTCGCGCCCGCTTTCATGATGCTGCGATCGAGCGTGACCTGCCCGTCGCCGGCGAGGGCGACACGGCCATCGCGCCGCACCGCGAGGACCGTCGTCGCGTGCACCTTCATCGTTCTGAACTCCTTCACGTGCCGCGCGCGGAAGCGCGGCCCGAACTCATCTCGAAGTGTGCCTCGCAAAGAGGCGGTGGGGCGAACTATCTTGTCCCGGTGTCGCTCTGTCGTAAAGCAGAGCTCGGGAGCGAGGGGCTGTGAGCGCTACGAGCTTCTACAAGCCGGCCGCACGCGTCTACGTCGCCGCGATTCTCGCGGCCGGCGCGCTCGGTGCGGGCTGGCTCGCGAGCGATTTTCGTCTCGCCGAACTCTCGGATCACGCGCCGTCGCTCGTCGTGTTCGGCTCGCTCTCGCTGCTCTGGAGCCTCCTCAGCGTACGCGCCGCCCGCCGGCGGGGTGGGCGCGCGGCGCTCGTCGTCGCTCCGGCGGCCTACCAGGCGCTGTTCCCCTTCGCCGCGGGGTGGGTCATCGTCACGGTCGTGACCCTGGCCCTGCTCGCCGACTGGCGCGTCCACCGGAGAGCGCTGCTCCCTGGCCTTTTCAACCTCGGCCAAGTCCTGCTGACGAGCGCCGCCGCCGTACCGCTCGCGCGCGCGCTCGCCGAAGTGCTCGGGGGGCCCCTGGGCACCGCGACGGGAGCGCTCGCCGGCAGCCTGCTCAGCTCCGCACTCGGCCTGCTGCTTCTCTCGGTCGCGCTACGGCTCGCGAGCGCTCGCGGCCCGCGTGAGAGCGGCATCCTCGCCTACACCACGCTGGTCAACGAGGGCATCGTCGCGACCTTCTCGGGCGTGATCGCCGCGTCCTGGGTGACGAGCACCTGGCTCGTCGTCTTCCCCGTCGTGCCGCTGACGATCCTCTTCGACCTGATCCACCGCCTGACCTCCCGCGAGAACGCGCTGCGCCGGCGCACCGAGGAGCTCCAAGCCCTCCAGGAGCTCGGTCTCGAAGTCAGCGCCCGTCTCGACGCGCACGATCTCGCGAGAGTCGTCGTCCGCCTGATCGCCGAGGACCAGCGCACCACGCGCGCGCTGCTGCTTCGCCGCATCGAGGGAGAGCCGCAGCTCCTCGAGGTCCTCGCCGAGGAGCCAGCACCGCACGCCCCGCCCTCCTCGCCGCGTCTCGTCGCTGCGGGCCCCCTCGACGAAGAGTTCTTCGGCGCCCGGCGCGCGACGATCACGACCGGCGTCGCGCTGGCACGCTTCGCGATGCTCCCCCGGGAGGAGGTGCACGTTGCCCTCGCCCGCCCGATCGTCGTGCTCGAAGAGCCCCGCGCGGCGTTGCTCGTGGCGCGCGACGAAGAGAGCGCCCCGTTCAGCGAGGACGACCGCCGGCGCCTCGACGCTCTCGCGCGATTCGTCGAGGTCGCGCTGAGCAACGCCCAGCTCTACGACAACCTCAAGCGCATTCAGGAGCACCTGCTCCAGAGCGAGAAGCTCACGGCGATGGGCCAGCTCGTCTCGGGCGTCGCGCACGAGCTCAACAACCCCTTGGCCACGATCCTCGGAACGATCCAGTTGCTCGAGCTACGCGCTGACCAGGAAGCGCTCTCTCCCCTGCTCCGGCGTATCCGCGACGAAGCCGAGCGCTCGGCTCGCATCGTCCGCGCCCTGCTCTCCTTCTCGCGCCAGCACGACGCCGAGTTCGGCCTCCACGACGTGGTCCCGATCCTCGAGGACGTCGTCGAGATGCGAGAGTACGACTGCCGCACGAAGAACATCCGCCTCGACGCCCGCACGACCGAGGCGCTGCCGGCGCTCCGCGTCGATCCGCACCAGCTCCGTCAACTCCTGATCAATGTCGTCACCAACGCCGAGCAGGCGATCGACGCGTCGGGACGCGGTGGAGCGATCAGCATCGTCGCAAGCCGGCGCCACGACGAGCTTCGCATCGAAGTCCTCGACACCGGACCGGGGCTCCCTCCCGATGTGCAAGGCAAGGTCTTCAACCCGTTCTTCACGACGAAGGCCCCCGGAGAAGGGACCGGTCTCGGTCTCTCGATCTGCTTCTCGATCGTGCAGCAGCACGGGGGGCGGATCCGCGCGGAGAACCGGCCGGCCGGCGGTTGCCGCGTCATCGTCGACCTACCGCTCGACGTCCCCGCGCCTCCCGCGAGGGAGCCGGACCGGCCCGCGGCCTCGGAGCTCCTGCGCCGCTGGGGTGAGGAGCGAAGCATCCTGGTCGTCGACGACGAACCCGGCGTGCGTCACTTCCTCGCCGAAGTCCTCGGGGACTGGGGATTCTCGGTCGAGGTCGCGGCCTCGGGTCACGAGGCCTTGGAGCTCCTCCGCGACGCGCCCCCCGCCGCGGTCATCGCCGACTTCCGCATGCCGGGGATGGACGGAGGCGCCCTCTTCGACGCCGCAAGGGCCGAGCTCGGCCAGCGCTGCCCCCGCTTCCTGCTGACGACGGGCGACGTGCACTCGCCGCGCATCCGCACCTTCCTCGACGAGGCACGACTCGGCGTCCTGCTCAAGCCCTTCCGGCTGGAAGCGCTCAAGGAGCAGTTGAGGGCCACGCTCGAGGAGCCGCTCCTCGAGCGTTCAGAAGAGAATCACGACTCCGCCTAGGAGCCCGCTGGCTTCGGCGGGGCCGGTGTTCCAGCCTCGGTGCTCGCCGCCCCCTTCGCAATCAGCGCGCGCAGCGCGCCGATCTGCTCGCTCAGCTTCGACTCGGGGTAGTCCGCGTCGAGGCGGTCGAGCGCGAGTCCTGCCTGCTCGTTGTCGCCGAGGATCTGGTGGGCCTTCGCGAGCTCGAAGAACGCCTGCTCGCGGAAACGCGACGCCGGGTAGTCTTCGACGAGCCGCGCGAGGCGCCGCACCACCCCCAAGGGACGCTCGCGGTCCTGGTAGAACATCGCGATGTTCCACTCGTGCTCGGCGAGTCGATCCTCCGCGCGGATGATCATCGCCTGCGTCGCGCGGCGCCACGGGTCGTCCGGCGCAAGCTCGCGCTCGAGCAGACGGAAGTGGCTGAGTGCCCTGAGCGTGAACTCCTGGTCGTTGCCCGGGCTCTCCGACTGCTTGTAGAGGCAGACGCCGACCTGGTAGCGCGCGTAGGGCGCCTTCGGGTGCAGCGGGTAGAAGTTGACGAATTGCTCGTAGCGAGTCTGGGCCTCGACCGCGTCGATCGCCGAGTACTGGAAGAAGTAGGCGTCGGCGAGAGCCAGCTTGACGTCCGGATCCATCTCGGGCGGGATCGGGTTGACGAGACCGATGTCCCCGAGCTTCTTCTTCGCTTCCTGGAAGTGGCGCTCGGCGATGGCCGCCCGGGCCTGGTTCAGGAGTTCGGCGTTGTCGTCGAGCAACACCTCACGCTTCCGTCGGCACGACGGCGCAGCGGCCAGGATCGCGACCGCGAGAAGCACGGAGAGCAGGCGACGTCGTGTGAGCAGCGTCTTCATCGTTCCACCCAAGGCTCGAGTCGATCGAGCATGTCCTTTGACATCCGCCGCGGCCGGCGATTCGGCCCCATCGCGACGTGCAGCGTGAAGCCCTCGGCGAGGAGATCATCGTCCGCGCCCCTAACGATCCGATACTCGAAGCGAGTGCGCAAACGGTCGAGCACACTGATGTGCGTCAAGACGGCGAGCTCGTCGTCGTAGAACGCCGGCTTGTGATAGTGGCACCCCACCTCGATCACCGGGAAGAGGTAGCCGTTCTCCTCGCACTCGCGATAGCTCGCACCCGCCGAACGCAGGATCTCGGTCCGCCCGAGTTCGAACCAGACGAGATAGCCAGCGTGGTGCGCGAAGTCCATCCGATCGACCTCCGGGTAGCGCACCCGGAGCTCTGTCCTCTCGACTCTCAAGAAAGAGCCTCCTCAGCGAGACGGGTCAGCTCCGCCAGCGCCTCGGCCGGGTCGGGAGCTCCGAAGACCGCGTTGCCGGCGACGAAGCGCCGCGCGCCGCAACGCACGAGCTCGGCGATGTTCGAGGCGCCCACTCCGCCGTCGACCTGAATCTCCGCGGAGAGCCCCCGCGCCGCGATCTGCCCGGCTAGGCGCTCGATCTTGTCCTTCGTGCCCGGGATGAAGCTCTGACCGCCGAAGCCGGGGTTGACCGACATCAGCAAGACCTGGTCGAGGTCGGGCAGGATCTCCTCGAGCTGAGAGAGCGGCGTCGCGGGGTTGAGCGCCACGCCCGCGCCGACACCCGCATCACGAGTGGCGTGCACGGTGCGGTGGAGGTGTGTACAGGCCTCCGCGTGCACCGTGATGCGCGCCGCTCCCGCGTCCACGAAATGTCCTATGTAACGGTCCGGGTCGACGATCATCAGGTGGCAGTCGAGCGGCGTCGCGCTCGCTTTGGCGAGAGCGGCGACGACCGGCGGCCCGATCGTCAGGTTCGGCACGAATACGCCGTCCATCACGTCGACGTGCACCGCGCGGGCTCCCGCGCCGTCGATCAGCGCCAGCGCTTCCGCCAGGCGCGCGAAATCAGCAGAGAGAATCGACGGACCGATCTCGATCATCACCTGTCCTCCTGGCCGAGCAGCCGCGGCCCGACGAGCAGCCGGACCCGGTCGTCCCGGTGCAGCCGCTCACCCGGCAGGGGCCGCTGGCCCACGACCCGCTGTGCGCTGCGCCCTCGCCCGTTGGGCGCGTCGACCTCGATGCGCCGGATCCCCGCCCCGCTGAGGCGGCCCCGCGCGACGTCGACCGCGAGACCGACGAGCGACGGCATGACGAGCCCGCGATCGGGCGGCCCCTCGCTGACGAGCAGCGTCACCGTGTCCCCGGGATACGCCTCCGTCCCCGCGGGAGGATTCTGCGCGACGACGCGCCCGAGCCCGATCTCCGGGTGGGACACCGCCGAGGTCAGGCCGACCTTGAGCCCCGCCCCGCGCAGCGCGAGCCGCGCGCGGCGCAGCGAGCTCCCCGTGAGCTCCGGCACGAGCGCACGCTCGGCCCCCTCACTGAAGATCAAGCGCACCGAACGCCCCGGGCGCGTCCGCGTGCCGGGGGGCGGGAAGTGCTCGAGCACCTTCCCTTGCGGCAGCTCCGCGTCGAAGCGCGCGCCCCCGTGGACCGGAACCAATCCGAGTTCGCGCAGCCGGTCCTCGGCGACCTCGCGGTCGAGACGCGAGAGGTCGGGGAGCGCGATGTCCGGCACCTGGACGGCCCAGCGCAGCGTGAACCACGCCCCCGCCCCGAAGCACAGGCCGAGAGTACCGAGGATCGCGACGACGAAGAGCGTCGCTGGCGCGCGGCGCGCCGCGAAGCGGCCGGCTGCCTCGAAAGTGGGCCGTAGGCTCTTGGGGTCGAAGCGCTTCACGATGACTCCTGGGACGCCGGATGATAACGCGCGCGGCCCGCGCCTCCCACGCGAATCAACGCGCCTTCGTCATGCGCGCCGCGTAGAAGCCGTCGAGCCCCCCGCGCTCGGGCGTCAGCAGGAGCCCCACGCCGTCGTCGTCGACGAAGGGAGCCACCCCGTCTCCCAACACCAATCGGGGGTCGTCACGCCGGAACTCCGGGTGGGCCGCCGTGAAGCGGTCGAGCATCCCCGGCCCTTCCTCGGCCTCGAGACTGCAGACCGCGTAGACGAGAACACCGCCCGGCGCGACGAGCGCGGCGGCTTCCTCCAGCAAGGCCTCCTGCACCCGCGCCGCGCGCGCGGGGTCGCGCGCGTCGAGGCGCTGCCGGCGCTCGGGCCGGCTGCGGAGGATCCCCGTTCCGGAACAGGGCGCGTCGAGCAGGACCAGAGGGAATCGCCCCGGCGCGAGCGGGGCGCGCCGGCCATCCGCGCGCACGACCCGCGCGGGGCGCCGGGCGCGCGTCGCGAGCGTCGCGGCGAGGCGGGTAGCCCGGCTCGCGACACGTTCCACCGCAACGAGCGGCCCGGGACGCGAGGCATCGATCAGCAGGCTCTTGCCTCCGGGCGCCGCCGCAAGGTCGGCCGCCGGGCCGCGCGGAGCGCCGGCACACAGTGCACCGACGAGCGCCGCGCTCTCGCTGAGGAGCTCGCACTCGGCCGCTTTCCACGCGGCACTCGCCTGTGGAACCCCCCGCTGGACGTGAAGCCCGCCGGGCACGAGCGCGGAGGGCGTCGTCTCGACGTCGTCCTCGAGAAGCCAGCGCGCGAGCGCTTCGCGACCTTCACCATCCGCACGCGCGACGAGGAACGGCCGCGCCGGCTCCGCGAAGGCGCTGGCGAATGCACGCGTGCGCGCCGCACCGAAGCGCGAGCGCCAGCGCTCGAGCAGCCACGCGGGCAGCGTCGCCTCGGCATCGAGAGGCGGAGCGTCGGCGGCGAGGGCGCGCCGCAACACCGCGTTGACGAGCCCGCCCGCCCGCGCTCCGACGGCGGCCCGCGCCGCGTCCACGGCCGTGCTGACCGCGATCGCGTGCGGCTGCTCGTCGACGAGGCCCTGGTAGAGCCCGAGGCGCAGCGCCGCGCGCAGCGGCGGACGCAGCGACGGGAGCGGGCTGCGCAGGAACGGCGTCAGTCGCGGGTCGAGGGCGCCTTGCCAACGCAGCGTGCCGAGAACGAGCCGCTGCGCCAGGCGACGCTCGCGCGGCTCGTCGAGCGCTCCGAGACCTTCGGAGAGCAGGCGGTCGGACCAGGCCCCGTCTTCGACGCGCACGAGGAGCTCGATGGCGAGCGTGCGCGCATCGAGCCGCGAGCGTCGCCGGGGGCCCTTGGGGCTCACGCCGGCTCCTCGACCGCCTCGAGCCGCTCCCCGCGCTCGAAGAGGCGTCCGGCGAGCGCCGCCGACGCATCCATCTCCTTGCGGCCAGCGGGCTGGACCCGCAGGAGTCGCAGGACGCTCCCCTCGCCCGCCGCGACGTCGACACCGGTGCCGGCGCGGCCGAGGACCGTGCCGGGTGCCTCGCGGCATGGCTCATCGAGCGGGACCGCCTCGGCAAGCAGGATCTGGAACACGCCCCGTGCGGACTGCGCGCGGACCCGCGGCCACGTCGCGAGCGCGCGCACACGGTCGGCGATCCGCACCGCGTGCTCCTCCCACGCGAGGACACCCAAGGCGCGCGTGATCGGCGGAGCCCAGCTCGCGAGCGCGTCGTCCTGGGCCTCCGGGCGTGCCCGCCCGGTGGCGAGCTCCTCGAGGGTCTCGAGCACGAGCGCGCCAGAGCGCTCCGCGAGACGCGCGCCGAGGGTGGCGGTGGTCTCGAGCGCCTCGATCGGTGTCTGCCAGCGCCGGTAGACCGGGCCGGTGTCGAGCCCGCGCTCCATCCGCATCGTGCAGAGCCCCGTCTCGCGATCGCCGGCGAGAAGGGCGTGCTGCACCGGGCTCGCTCCGCGATGGCGCGGCAGCAGCGAGAAGTGCACGTTGACGGCGCCGTGGCGGGGCGCGTCGAGCAGTCGACCCGGCAGAATCCGGCCGTACGCGACGACGACGAAGACGTCGGCTTCGAGCCCGAGGATCTCCTCGCGGACCGCACGCGGCCGCAACGAGGCCGGTTGGAGAATCGGTCCGAGATCCCGCTCGAGCGCCGCTGCCTTGACCGGAGTCGGCTGCAGCTTGCGCGATCGGCGCACGGGAGCGTCGGCTGCGGTGACGATGCCGACGAGCTCGTGCTCGGACTCTGCCAGCGCCTCGAGGGCGGGGATCGCCCAGGACGGCGTGCCGAAGTAGACGACCCGCATCACGCCCCCCGCGTCAGTGCTCGGGCAGCACGGTCTCCGGCCACTCCCCGAGCTTCATCAGCCGCTTGATGCGGCGCGTCTGGAGCTGGCGCTTGAGCGGAGACATGCGCTCGAGGAAGACCTTGCCGTCGAGGTGGTCGACCTCGTGCTGGACCGCCCTCGCGAAGAAGCCCTCCGCCTCTTCCTCGACGGGGTTCATGTCGAGGTCGAATGCCTTGAATCGCACACGGTTCGCCCGGGCGATCACCTCGAAGATCCCCGGAAAGGACAGGCAGCCCTCATCGCCACTCTGCCGGCCGCCGGTCTCGACGATCTCCGGGTTGAGGTAGACCTTGACCTGACCGGGCTCCTCGCCCGCGCTCAGGTCGATGACGAGGACACGGCGAGAGTCCCCGATCTGATTCGCGGCGAGGCCGACCCCGGGCTCCGCGTGCATCGTCTCGATCATGTCGGCGACGAGGGCGCGCAAGTCGTCGTCCACGCCGTCGACTGGGCGGGTCGGCGTGGTGAGGACCTCGTTGGGATAACAGACGATCGGACGAACGGCCATGAACTCTCCTAGAGCACCTGCACGGGCGAGCCCCTACCTTACACTCGCCAGCACGGGTCTCCCAGGAGCCGGGCCGGGGGCCGATTCGCCAACTCTGCGCCCGCCCTCGCGCGAGGACGGACGTCCCCTGACGAGGACGGGACTGCGAAGCATCCGCGGGAGCGCAGGACAAGGGGCGAGGACCCCGTCCTCTAACCCACTTCCCTGCAAGGGTTTGCAGCCCTGCATTTTGGCTGTGGCGGCTCGGCGACCCGGCACGCTTCTTGCTTTAACCCGGAGTACCCGACACTCGGGGACTCCACGAGCGAGATCCGCCATGAATAATGAAGCGCACGCAAGCCACCCCGCCCGCCCCCGCCGGCGATTCCTCCTCGCCGCGCTCCTCGCGATGCTGCTGTTCGTCCCGGCGGCCCTCGCCGAGGACACCCCTCCCGTAGAAGCCGATCCCGACGTCTTCGCCGAGTTCGCGGAGAAGCAGGCGAGCGGCGAAGAGGTGCGCCCGTTCGCGCGCATCCGCTTCGAGGAGGGCGGCTACACGATCACGCGCGAGGAAGGCTACGACGAGGAGCCCTCGTCCAACGCGCCGATCTACCCCGGCGACGGACTCGAGACCGGCGAGGGGCAGCGCATCGAGCTGCAGCTCCCCGACGGCACGCTCGTCCGCCTCGACCGCCGGAGCGCGATCAAGCTCTACGACCTCGCGAACCCGAAGCTCGGCACCGACGACCGGACCGTGCTCGGTTTGAGGTGGGGTCAGCTTCAGCTCGACGTCCCCAACCCACACGAAGGCGAGTCCTTCCGCATCGACACGCCGGCGGCGTCGGTCTACCCGATCGAGCGCAGCTCGATCCGGATCGACATCGAGCCCGACGAGGTGACGCGCATCACCGTCGAGCGCGGCCGCGTCGAAGTCGCGGGGCAGTCCGGCTCGGTTCTGCTGCGCACGGGTGAGCGCACCCGCGTGCGGGCCGGCCAGTCACCGCTCCGCCCGTGGGACGTCATCCTTCGCGTGCGTGACAGCTTCGGGCAGTGGGTCGACAACCGGAACGACTCCTTCTCGCTGGAGAGGCCGCCGGGCCGCGAGTACGCGGCGCTACCGGACGAGGTCCGTCCCTACTACGGCGAGCTCCGCCGCGGCGGCGACTGGGTCCACGACGACGAGTACGGCTGGGTGTGGAACCCGACCGTCGAGGACGACTGGCGCCCCTACGTCCACGGACGCTGGAGCTCCGGCCCCTACGGGCCCGTCTGGGTCGGGGTCGAGCCCTGGAGCTGGGTCGTCTACCGCTACGGACGTTGGGACTGGCGCGTCGGCGTCGGCTGGTGCTGGATCCCCGGCGGCGTCTTCTCCGGCGCACACGTCAGCTGGTACTACGGCCCGAATTACATCGGCTGGTGCCCCCTCGGCTACTACAACCGGCCGGTCTACCTCTCCGCGCGCTACGCGAACTGGGGCCACTACTACTTCGACCACCATCCGTGGGTCTTCATCGACTACGACTACTTCTGGTACCGGCCCGTACACATCCACCACTACCCGCACGGCCATCACCACGGCCGGATCCGCCACAACGCGCGTCGTGTTCGCCCACGCTTCAACGATGGCGTCGTGTCCCATCGCGCCTTCGCGACGAGACCGGACCACCGCGGCGCAGTCGTCCCGCGCGCTGCGAGAGGACGCACGGCCGCAGGCAAGCCGATCACGCACGGCACCTTCGACACGGCGCGCCGCGTCGCGCGCAACAGCGCGGCCGGGACGCGTCCCGTCGCCCGCCTCCCCCGCGCCACCGACGCCCAACGCGCCGCGACCCCACGTCGTTCCTTCCGTGACCTCGAGCGGGGTGTCCGCAGCGCCGGGACGCGCGCCCCGACCCGCGACACACGAGCGGGACACGTCGGCGCCTCCGGGCGCGGCGACGCGCGCCGCGCCACGGCGAAGCCGTCGGTGACCGCGCCCGGCCGGAGCGACGCCGGTTCGCGCCCGGTGATCCGCGTCGAGAGGCCCGAGCAGGGCACCCAGGCTCGCGGCACGCGCGGCCGCGGGACTCCGCAGTCCGGCGCGAGCGCACGCTCCGGCTCCGAGCGTCCACGCCAGGGACAGGCCCCCGAGGCCGTCGCCCCGCGGCGCGGCGCGACGCGCCGGGCGAGCGGAGCGAATCCGGCGCCGCGGCCCGAGGCCCGCACCAACGACGATGGATCCGATCGCGTCCGGCGCTTCTACGACCGGATCGGCGGCTCGCGTTCGCGCGGCGGGCAGAAGCAGCCCTCTTCGAACGCGGGAGCGCGCTCGACGGGCAGTCGTCGCGACACGGGCACCTCGGCGGGCTCGCGCAGCTCAGCGGGCAGCGGGCGTTCGCGCTCGACGGCCGGTTCCCGCCAGTCCGGGAGCGGCAGCTCCCGCGGCTCGAGTGTCGGAAGCCGCTCTTCCGGTAGCAGCGGCTCGCGCGGTTCGAGCGCCGGCTCGCGCTCGTCGGGCGGCCGGAGCGGTTCGCGCGGTTCCAGCGTCGGCAGCCGCTCTTCCGGCAGCAGCGGCTCGCGCGGTTCGAGCGCCGGCTCGCGCTCGTCGGGCGGCCGGAGCGGTTCGCGCGGTTCCAGCGTCGGCAGCCGCTCCTCCGGCAGCAGCGGCTCGCGCTCCAGCGTCGGCAGCCGCTCCTCCGGGAGCCGCAGTTCGCGCGGCTCCTCCGTCGGCTCGCGTTCGTCGGGCAGGAGCAGCTCGCGTTCGTCGGCCACGTCGGGCTCGTCGAGCAGCCGCAGCGGCTCGCGTTCGTCGGCAGGTTCGCGTAGTTCCGGCCGCGGCTCGCGTTCGTCGGTGGGCTCCAGCTCTTCGGGCGGCAGCTCCCGCGGCGGCGGCGGCTCCAGCTACAGCGGCGGCTCGCGCTCTTCAGGGAGCTCGAGCAGCGGCGGCGGCCGCTCCAGCGGTTCGAGCAGCTCCGGGTCGAGCTCGGGTGGCAGCTCGCGCGGGAGCGCCCAGCGCCGCTAGAAACGATGGGAGAGGGCCAAGACACGATGCCCGCGGCTCCGGCCGCGGGCATCGCCTCGTCTGGCCTCAGGCGCCGAAGACGTCGAACCCGCCGACCGCGCGCCGGTACACCTCGCGGTTCACCTTGGTCTCGAGGGAAGCGAGCGGGACCGCCGAAGAGCGCGCTTCGAGCTCGGCAGCGCGCTCGGAGGCGAGCAGGAAGCGCCCCCCTCGCCCGCTGAGCGAGGACGACTCGAGCGCGCGCAGCGCCGCGCGGGCGGAACGCGTCTCGTAGCCAGCGGCCCGCAAGCGCTCGATGGCCGCGCCATCGGCCGCGCGCTCGGCGGGCTGCCCGAACCCGACCCGTAGCGAGAGCTGAAGCGCGCTGGTCGCGTGCGCTTCACGCCGCCGACGCGCACGCCACGCCGGCCAGGGTTCGGACTCGGAGCATGGGTCCTCGAAGCGCGCCGCGATCCACCCGGCCTCGTCCAGACAGGCTTCCCGCGCGAGCACGAAGGCGAGCTGCGCTTCGTCTTCGAGTGCCGCGAGCACACCGAGGGAGAGCACGAGCCGGGACCCGGGCACGAACGCGATCGCAGGCTCACCGAGATCGACGAGCTGGACCTCGACGGCCTCCGAATTCCCGAGCTCCCGCCAGACGTCGGCGACGTAGCCCGCGACGCGGGGCGCGTCGTAGCGCGCGTAGAGCTCCGCGATCCGCGCGGCGACGAGCGCGCCATCGAGGGGCGAGGGTTCCCTGGCGGGGCTCGTCGGACGTTCGCGCTCGAGAGCGCGCGCGCCGTGGCTGAGCGCCGCCGTACCCGGAGCGATGTGGAGCGCGCGGCCCCTCTCGTCCATCAGGCCGCCACACCCCGTGCAGAACCATGGGCCCTGCCCGTCGACGATTCCGGTCGGCCAGGTGCCTGCGTGGGCGCCGCAGTGCGGGCAGCGCGACCGATCGGCGCGCTCCGAAGCGAAGAGAGACTTACCGAGAAAGCGTCTCAGGATGGACTGTCGTTCAGAAACACTCATTGCTGCTCCGGGACGCGACACACCGAGCAGTCGACGTCCCCAGCAACGCAATGTATGGCGTTCTCGCCTCGCGGGCGACTCCTCGGCGAGATTCGCCCGAAGCTCGCTTCCGCTCTCCCCCAGGTTGACGCCCTTGTTCAAGCCTTCTACAGTCTCGTTTTCTCCGAGGGCCCGCCCTGGGAAGGGTGGGTTTTCGCTCGCCAGCAAAAGCATGGCCAGGGTCTCCGCCTCGCCGAGAGCCGCTCGGCGCGACGGAAACACCCTCCGGCCCCCACCCGGCCGGTCTCAGGAGCGTACGCAATGAAGGTCTACGATTCCGCCCAGATCAGAAACGTCGCGTTGGTTGGACATGGTGATGCCGGAAAGACGACGTTGACGTCGGCGCTCCTGTTCGCCGCCGGCGCGACGGAGAAGCTCGGCAACGTCCTCGACGGGACGAGCGCCACCGATTTCCAGACGGAAGAGATCGACCGCAAGGTCAGCATGTCGCTGGGCGTTGCGTACGCCGAGCACGGCGAGTCGAAGCTCAACCTCATCGACGCTCCCGGATACACGAACTTCATCGGCGAGGCTGCGGCCGCGCTGCGCACTGCCGACACGGCGGCGATCGTCGTGCACGGCGTGCACGGCATCGAGGTCCAGACCGAGAAGATGTGGGCCGACGCCGAGAAGGAAGGCATGCCGGTCGTCTTCGTCGCCAGCCAGCTCGACCGCGAGAACGCCAACTTCGAGCAAGTCGTCACCGCGCTCAAGGAGCGCTACGGCCGCACCGTCATGCCGGTCGCGATGCCGATCGGCAGCGGCGAAGGCCTCGAAGGCGTCGCCTCGCTGATCAGCGGCCAGGCGCTGCGCCCGAGCGGCGACGGCGCGAGCGTCGAGACGGGCGAGCTCCCCGGCGACATGGCCGACACGGTCGCGGCCGCGCGCGAAGAACTGATCGAGATGGTCGCGGAGAGCGACGACGAGCTGATGAACGCCTTCCTCGAGGAGGGTGAGCTCAGCGCGGAGCAGTTCGCGGTCGGCCTCAAGAAGGCCGTCTCGAGCCGCGCGCTCTTCCCGATCTTCGCGACGGCGGGTCCGAAGATGGTCGGCGTCGAGCAGCTCCTCGAAGCGCTGGTCGCTTGCACCCCGAGCCCGGCCGAGGCGCGCTCGCGCCGCGTCGCGCCCGAGGGCGGCGAGCTCGAGGACGTGGTCGCCGATCCCGCGGGCGCGTTCACCGCGCAGGTCTTCAAGACCTACATCGACAAGTTCGCCGGCCAGATCAGCATGCTGCGCGTGATCTCGGGCACGCTGAACGCCGACATGAGCTCCTGGAACGCCAACACCGAGACGGGCGAGCGCCTCGCCGGTCTGTCCGTCCCGCACGGCAAGTCGGGTGAGAAGGTCACCGAACTCGCAGCGGGTGACATCGGCTTCGTCACCAAGCTCAAGGACACGCACACCGGCAACACGCTCGTCGCCGACAAGTCGAGCATCGCGCACGCCGAGCCGATCCCCTTCCCGCAGCCCGTCATCGCCTACGCCGTCCACGCCGAGGGCAAGGGTGACGACGAGAAGATCGGCCGCGCGCTGGCCGCTCTCGCCGAAGAGGACCCGACGCTGCGCCTCGACCGCGATCCGCGTAGCCACGAGCTGATGCTCCACGGCCTCGGCATCGATCACGTCAGGACCGCGATCGACAAGATGGAGAACCGCGAAGGTGTGAAGGCGGCCCTCCAGAAGCCGAAGATTCCCTACCTCGAGACGATCACCAAGGGCGCCAAGGCCGACTACCGCCACAAGAAGCAGAGCGGCGGCGCCGGTCAGTTCGCCGAGGTGCACATGCGGATCGAGCCGATGCCCCGTGGCGGCGGCTTCGAGTACGGCTCCGAGATCTTCGGTGGCTCGATCTCGCGGAACTTCTGGCCATCGATCGAGAAGGGCGTCAAGCAGATCATGGACGAGGGCGTCGTCGCCGGCTTCCCGATGCAGGACGTCAAGGCCGTGATCTTCGACGGCAAGGAGCACCCGGTCGACTCGAAGGACATCGCGTTCCAGATCGCGGGACGCCAGGTCTTCAAGAAGTGCGTCGCCCAGGCGGGCGCCGTCGTCCTCGAGCCCGTGATGCAGGTCGTCGTCAATTGCCCCGACGACAACATGGGCGACATCCTCGGCGATCTCTCGCGCCGTCGCGGCAAGGTGCAGGGTTCTGACAGCACCGCGGGCCGCTCCGTCGTGCGCGCTCTCGTGCCGATGGCCGAGATGCTCGAATACTCCGCGACTCTGAAGTCGCTGACGCAGGACCGCGGCTCGTTCACGATGGAGCTCTCGAGCTACGAGAAGGTCCCGGGCGAGCTCCAGGCTGAGCTCGTCGCCGCCTACAAGCCGCAAGACAGCGAAGACTGATCCGGAGGAAGCCGTGGCACCGATCGTCAAGATCCGCCACCTCAGCCGGCACGTCGGAGAGGAGGTCACCCTGCAGGGTTGGGTGACCCACCTCCGCTCCAAGGGCAAGATCGCCTTCCTCGTCCTCAGGGACGGGTCGGGACGGTGCCAAGCCGTCGCGTCCGCGAAGGCGGTCGAGCCCGAGGTGTTCGAGAACGTGCGCCGGGCTACGCAGGAGACCTCGATCCGGATCACGGGCGAGGTCAAGGCGGACGAGCGAGCACCCGGAGGGTACGAGATCGGGATCACCGGAGCGGAGGTGATCTGCGCGACCGAGGACTACCCGATCTCTCCGAAGGAACACGGAGTCGAGTTCCTGCTCGACCACCGGCACCTGTGGTTCCGCCACCAGGGGCCGTGGGCGACGCTGCGCATTCGCGACGAGGTGATCAAGAGCCTGCGCGACTTCATGTACGAGCGCGACTTCGTCCTGATCGACTCGCCCATCCTCACCCCCGCCGCGTGCGAGGGAACGAGCACCCTGTTCGAGACGGACTACTTCGGCGACGCCGCGTTCCTCTCGCAGTCGGGTCAGCTCTACCTCGAGCCCGCGGTCCAGGCGTTCGGCAACGTCTACTGCTTCGGCCCGACCTTCCGCGCGGAGAAGTCGAAGACGCGCCGTCATCTCACCGAGTTCTGGATGATCGAGCCGGA
>NPIG01001127.1_pt1 | contig 15472 bp, 12 predicted proteins | sample 8637441 | NCBI WGS metagenome assembly NPIG01 (sample SAMN07420675, study PRJNA396082) | bioreactor metagenome | isolation source: sample BR6 brine-fed electro-methanogenic bioreactor BR | place: Japan: Kochi | collected 2016-06-14 | reverse complement strand
TGAGCCAGGATCAAACTCTCCGATAAAAGTCTCACATCGCCGGCGAACCGGCCATGTTTGTGACTGTGAGAATCTAACCCCTTCTCCTGAATCTTCTGGAAAAGGAATTGTCTGTTTGGGGTGTGCTACCCGGCGGCGTGCCGCCGGAATACCACTGCCACAAGACAGTCCTTGCATTGGCGTACATCGTATTCAATTTTCAAAGAGCACCTCGCGCCAGAGACGCAAGTGGCCCGTAGCGATTTTCTCTTTTGAAATCGTTACTAAGCCCGGGCGGCCTATCGTGCCGCCGTTCGTCAACCGAAAGCATATCTTAGCAAACTGCCGGTTGCCGTGTCAAGCCTCGGGGCAAATCCGTTTCCGGCCGCCCCGAACCCGTGCTGGGTCCGGCCTTGCACCGGGAAGATCCCGCTCAAGGAACCGGACTTCCCATCATACTACGCTTTCAACTGACTTGTCAACCAACTCGCTCCCCGCACAGCAGACTCGCACTCCGACTCGCGCTGGGGGTGAGCGTTGCCACCGCTGAAGCGGCAGCGGCGCAAGAATGTATCACAGAAACTCGAGCATGTCAAGCTCTTTTTCTGCGGTCACTCGCACACCGTTCCGGCCTCAGGCCGACGGGGCCCACGGGCGCTCCGTGTCCGGAGCGTTGAGCCCCTGGGGACGCCGCATGTTTTACCACACTCTTCCGGTGCAGTGCAAGTTCTTTCTTTCGTGCCGCGCACCCGATGTGAAACGCGACCCCGAACGCGCTACACTGAGCGGGGCCGTCGCGCCATCTATATGTTCTGTATAACTAGCACGGAAATCATATCATGAACATCCTGCTCCTGCTTGCACACCCCGGCGTATCCAGCTTCAACCATGCCCTGGCGGAAACGGTGCGCGCCGAGCTGGCGCGTCTTGAACACACCGTATGGTTTCACGACCTTTACCAGGAGCGCTTTGACCCGGTCTTGCCTGAAGACGAGGTTTCGAAGTGCGCACGGCTCCCGGACGCCATCGCAGAGCACTGCCGCGAACTGGCCGCGGCGGACGGCATCGTCATCGTGCACCCGAACTGGTGGGGCCAGCCGCCGGCCATTCTGAAGGGTTGGGTCGATCGGGTGGTGCGTCCCGGGGTGGCCTATGCGTTTCTCGAAAACGACGAGGGCGAAGGGGTGCCGCATGGGTTGTTGCGCGCAAAAGCCGCCGTCGTGCTCAACACCAGCAACACCGCGCCTGACCGCGAGGCGCGTGTCTTTGGCGACCCGCTCGACACCCTGTGGCGCAACTGCATCTTTGGGCTGTGCGGAATTGACACGGTCTATCGCGAGACGTACAGCATTGTCGTGACCAGCAGCGGCGCCCAGCGCGCGCAGTGGCTTGAACGCACCCGCGCCCTGCTGCGGCGCGCGTTTCCGCAGACAGTCCGCTGACCAGTTGCACGGCTGGCTTCTGCAAAAAAAGAACTGCCCCTGCACACAACATGCGCCGGCGCCTGCACCGCAAGGCCACCTGCCGGCGCGCCGGCCGCAGAAACCCGCGCGGCCCTTCCCTGGTCAGAAGGCATGAGACGCAACGTATGAGCGCGGTGCTCCCGGGGTGGGACAAAGTGCGGCGGCCGGAAGGGCCGTCACAGGGAGTCATAGCTATGTCGCAGCGCCGTGGTTTTACCCTCATCGAACTGCTTGTCGTTATCGCCATCATCGGCATTCTCGCCGCCATTCTGCTTCCGGCGCTGGCCCGCGCGCGCGAGGCCGCCCGCCGCGCAAGCTGCCAGAACAACCTTAAGCAGATGGGGCTCGTGTACAAGATGTATTCGAACGAATCCAGGGGGCAGTTGTGGCCCCACATTTCCATCTGGCACGGGGACGACTGCACGAACCGGAACTCATTCATTCCCGAACTGGCACCGCAAGGGAACCAGATTTATCCGGAATACCTGACGGACATCAACGTGCTGGTTTGCCCGTCGGCCCCGGACCAGAATGTGGACGGATGGCACATCGGAGATGACCCGGAAGCCGGGATTGCCCCGTGCGAGATCAACGCGAAGACCTACAACTACTGGGGCTGGGCGATGACGGACGAGACCCTGTTCACAGACCCGGCGAACGGGCCGAACGCCATGAGCTACGACCCCTTCAACGGTGATGTGCGGGCCGATGCACTGACTGCCATTGTCACCCTGCTGGCCGATACCTGGCCCGGGTTTGTGAGCGGTTCCAATGACGGCAAGTGGGCCGACGAAGACCTGGGGCCGTTTTACCGGCTTCGTGAAGGCATCGAGCGTTTCTACATCACCGATATCAACAATCCCGCGGCCAGCACCAAGGCGCAGAGCGAGTTGTTTGTCATGTGGGACGATGTTCAGGTCACCGACCCGTCGAGGTTCTGCCACATCCCCGGCGGAGGCAATGTGCTCTACATGGACGGCCACGTGGACTTTCTCAAGTATCCAAGTGAATCGCCCTTCTCCCGCAACTTTGTTCGCACCTGGGGCGGTGAGTTCAGCGTGTAGGCGGAAGCACAAGCCGTCGCCGGGGCGATGCCCGCAACGCTTTCTACGCACAACGTGACAGCCTTGCGACACGGGGCACTGGACGCCCCGGCGAAGAGCGGGCCGGTGCATTCTGCACGACAACCACGCGGGCGGATTGTAACGGGACCCCAACGACATGCCATCCACGCGAAGGAAGGAAGCAGCAATGAAATCAATGAAGCGCCGTGAGTTCATCAAGTCGTCTCTCGCTCTGACCGGGGCCGCGCTTGCTCCGTTCCATATTCTGCCCGCTGGCGCGTCTCCCAACAGCAAGCTCAATATCGCCTGCATCGGCGTCGGCAATCAGGGCGGTTTCGATGCGTCCGAACTGGCGAAAACCGAAAACGTCATCGCGCTGTGCGATGTCCATGAGGCGTGGCACAGGGAACGCATCGCTGAGCGGAAGGCGTTGCACGGCATCAAGCTCTGGACGGATTACCGGGAGATGTTCGACAAGATTGGCGATGAAATCGACGCGGTCACCGTTGCCACGCCGGACCATGTGCATTTCGCCGCCTGTATGCATGCCATTCGGAGCGGGAAACATGTCTACTGCCAGAAGCCGCTCTGCCACACGGTGAATGAAGTCCGGCTGCTTACCGAGGAAGCGCGGAAGCACCCTGGAATCGTCACCCAGATGGGGCACCAAGGCCATTCATCCGAGAGCTCGGCACGGATTCGGGATTGGGGTTTGGCGGGGTCCATCGGCCCCGTGCGGGAAGTCATCGCCTATTCCCGGAAGAATTACTGGACGGACAGGCCGCTCGGGGCGGAACGAAAACCGCCCCCGGGGCTCTATTGGGACCTGTTCCTGAATCGTGCCGAGGCCGTTCCGTGGCGCTTGAACTACGCCCGGCGCGAGTGGATTCGATACATCCATTTCAGCGGCACCGTGGGGGACATGGGCGCCCACATCCTTGACGCCGGCTACTACGCCCTCGATCTTCGGGTTCCTGCAAGTGTGCGGGCGGATGTGGAAACGCCCGCGGTGCCCTATTCGAACCCGAAGTCAGGCGTGGTCACCTGGGAGTTTCCCGCCCGGGACGGCAAGCCACCGGTCTCCTTGAAATACTACCTCGGTGAGTTCATCGAGTTTCCGCGGCCAAAGCACCTGGAGAAGGACAAGGAGTACAACTTCGACGGGTCCGTCCTGGTTGGAGAAGAGGCTTCTATTCTCGCCGGCAGTTGGAGCGGCGGGTCGCGGCTCATCCCCGATGCCGCGATGCGCGATATTCCCGAACCGCCGAAGAAGGCCTTCCGCTGTAAAGGCAAGGACCACTACGAAAACTTCATTCTGGCCTGCAAGGGCGAAGACACGGCCATGTCATCCTTCGGGTACGCGGGGCCTCTGTCCGAGATTATCGTTCTGGGCGATATCGCGCTGCAGCACCCGGGCAGAACTTTGCTGTGGGACGCGGAAAAGATGAAGATCACGAACGACGAGGCCGCTGACCAGAGTCTGTTCATGCGCAGGCTTGCACCTCGCGATGATATGAACTGGTACTAGCGGCACGTCTTAAATGGCGTGGAGACAAACCATGAGACGTTTTCTGCTGATCAATGGCCTGGTCCTGCTGTTTTCTGCGTGGGCTTGCGCGGAGTTCGCCATTGAAGACGACGGCGCGCGGCTCACCGTGTTCGAGCACGGCAAAGCGGTGCTTGTCTACAACTGCGCGATGGTCGACCCGCCGGAAGGCGTGGCCGAAGACCGCCGCCGCCAGGGATATGTTCATCCGCTGTACGGCCTGGACGGCGAAGTTCTGACCCAGGACTTCCCGGATGACCACCATCATCACCGGGGCGTCTTCTGGGCCTGGCCGGACACCTCGGTCGGCGGGAGAAAGATGGACATCTGGACGCTGGGCGGCGCGCGCACGGTGCATGAGAGGTTTACCGCCCGGGAAGCCGGGGAGGAAGGCGCCCTCATCAGCGTCCAGAACCTCTGGGTATTCGATGAAGCCCCCGACGACCCGAAATTCCGCGAGACCGTATGCATCACGGTCCATCCCGCCGGTGAAAAGGTCCGGGCCATTGACTTCCGCCTCGTCTTCGAGAACATATGCCAGGAAGAAGCCGTGCTTCGGGGTTCCGCCGGGAAAGAAGGCCTGTTCGGTCGAATCAAGGGGTATGGCGGATTCTGCTTCCGCCCTGACGCCGAACGAAACCCCATGCGCTTCACGAGCGCGGCCGGCAAAGTCCGGCACGACGTTCTTCGCTTGAAATCTCCCTGGGTAGACCTCTCGTTCCCCAAGAAGAAGGGGGAGGATGAGATGTCCGGCCTGGCCATCTTTCAGCATCCCTCCAATCCCGGTTATCCCCATCCCGGATGGATTCTCCGGCACTACGGATTTCTTGGACAGTCCTGGCCCTGTGACCAGTCGCATGCGCTCCAGCCCGGAGAGCGGGTCGAACTGCGCTACCGTATCCTGGTTCATCGTGGTGATGGGGACTCGGCCAATGTGTCAGAGGTCTTTCAGAAATATGTGGAATCGGAGGGGCCGGCCTCAGATGAAAGTCTTTCAAGAACCGAGGTTGCGCCCCGGTCCGTATTGAGCACCGATGGCATACAGGATTTCCAGGGCAATCCCCCCCGACACGCAGTTCGACTTTTTGGCCGCACAGCCCGTGTACGATTCTCCTCGGGGCTGCGCCAACCCGAAGACGGCTGTCAGGGCGCAGGACCTGGCGGAGGACACGCCCGTGGACATTACAAGAAAGGTGGAACTCAAGGGTGGGCGCCTGACCCTCCCGGGTGCCGTCGCACGACAGGTGTGCCCGCCCTTTAACGAAAACGACGCAATATAATGGTGCCGAGGGCACCAACTGTTTGGGGGCTCTCTGCAGGGGAGACCTCAGAAACAACGGACCGGGCTTTCCCCCGGGTCGAAGAGGAGGACCGAAATGAAAGCGCAGAGAGGATTCACACTGATTGAATTGCTGGTGGTTATCGCGATTATCGGCATTCTGGCGGCGATATTGCTGCCGGCGCTGGCGCGGGCCAGGGAAGCCGCGCGGCGCGCCAGTTGCCAGAACAACCTGAAACAGATGGGGCTGGTGCTCAAGATGTACGCAAACGAGGACCGCGCGGGGAAGTTCCCGACCATACGCGTCTGGAGTTGCGGCGGCGGGGTGTGGCCGACGTTTAACATGAATCTGCTGCCGCTGTTTCCCGAGTACCTGACCGACCCCAATGTGCTGATGTGCCCGTCTGACCCGCGGGTGACGGGTGACGCGCCGGAATATTTCGATGCGGCCGACCAGAGCACCGAAGTGTGGAACGGCACCACCATGGTTCCCACCAGCGGCGTCCCGAACCAGGATTTCTATCCCTGCGAGATTGACTGGGACAACGCGAGCTATCGCTATACCGGGTGGATAATCTACATTCCGGGAGTGACTGATGACGACCACGTGTTCAATTACACGGGCGACGTCGTCTCCTTCCTGGTCAATGATGTGCCCCAGTACTACATCAACCAGGGGGTTCCGGCGGACCGGGTGAACGGGTTCGTGCAGGGGTTCCTCCAGATACAGTCGAATCTGATGGAATTGCGGGGCGAGTACCACACCGCCCTGGGCCCCGAAGATTTCCGGCGCCTGAACGACTTGTATGACCAGGACATCGAGACGTCCGCGGGCAATCTGCCGCGTTTCCGCGAAGGGATCGAGCGGTTTTTCATCACGGACATCAACAATCCCGCGGCATCCAACATGGCGCAGAGCGAACTCGCGGTGACCTTCGACAACATCAGCACCGTGCCCGGCGGGGGCGGCGGCTCGCGAATCAGCGGTGGTTTCAACCATGTGCCGGGCGGCGGAAACGTGCTCTACATGGACGGGCACGCAGAGTTCCTGAAATACCCGAACGAATGGCCCATGAGTTCCCTCGGCGCCATCATGGCGGGCGGCGAACTGCTTTAGGCGGTCTCCCGGCGGGCACCCCGACGGATACGGTGCCACGCTACCGTAACCGGGTATACTGCTCTTACGGGTCTGGCCGGAAGAGAGGAGCCTTCATGAACAAGCCGTACCGCCTTGTGATGCTCATCGCAACGCTGCTGACGCTGACGCCGCTGTGCGGCGCGCAGGAAACCGTTTGGGCCATCGGCGCTGCCGACAACAGCCACAACGAGTTCGCCCTGGCGCCCGACCAGTATGCCCAGTTTCTGAACCGCGACTTCGGCTGGCCGGACCGCCCCTTCGTGGTCGGCCATTCGAAACCGCGCGCGGACTGGGCCTGCGTGCTCCCCGGCCCCGATGATGACTGGGCGGGCAGCGGGGGCCTCGCCGGGAAACGAACGCACTGTGCAGAGGTCCTTTTTGAGCTGGCGGCATGCCCCGCCGGAGACTACACGCTGGTCCTGGACCTCATCGATGTTCATCCCCAGTCGCCGCCGTTCCTTCGTGTTCGCGTCAATGGAGAGCGCCACGACTACCGCCTGTCCGCCGGGGCCAGCGAAGAGAGCATCTCGGGCCACCCCGAAAAGGGGCGGGAAGTGCTGCTCACAGTGCCGGCGCCGGCAGTCCGTCAAGGCGTAAACCACCTGCTGCTGACGATTCTCGAGGGCAGTTGGCTGCTCTTTGACCAGGTGCGCCTGGAGGGGCCTTCGGGCGCCGTGTTGGCGCCCGCGCACCACACCCTCGTCCGCTCCGTTCGCCCCGCGGACTATGAAACCCGACACAGGGACGCACAGGTGCAGCCGCTCCTGGCGGATGTCTACCAGGTTGGAAAGCAGTCGGACCTCACCGCGACACTGGATGGGGAAAAGGTTCTTCAACGCGCACTTCCCCCGGGCCGCTCCATCCTGGAAATACCGATGCCCGCCACAGAGGACGCCACCGAATCGGAGGTGGCCGTGCTTGCCGATGGGCGGGTCCGCTACAGCGGCCCGGTCGAGCGCGCCCCGCAACCCGAAGTCGCCCCATGTGACTACGTGGACGTGTTCCTGGGCACGGGCCACTCCCGCTGGATGATTGCGCCCGGGCCCTGGATGCCCTACGGCATGGTCAAGCTCAGTCCTGAGAACCAGAACGCGGGCTGGCAGGGCGGCTACGAGCCCACCATCGAGAATGTGAGCGGTTTCAGCCACATTCATGAATGGACGATGGCCGGCCTGCTGACGATGCCCACCACCGGCCCGCTGCAAATCCAGGCGGGCGACCAATACCAGCCGGATGAGGGATACCGGTCCCGCATTGACATTAACCAGGAAAAAGGCGGCATCGGCTACTACAGCACCTTTCTTAGTGACTACGGCATTCGGGCGGAGCTGACCGCGACCACCCGCGCCGGCCTGCAGCGCTATACCTTTCCCCCGGCAGACCAGGCGCGGGTGCTCATCGACCTTCAGTTCCCGGCCGAGTACCGCTATAAAATAGAGTCCTGCGTTATCCAGCAGGTGGACGCGCATCACATCGCGGGTTCCTCCCGTCAGCACTCCAGCAACGTTTGGCGCGGCAGCCATCAGGACTACACGGTGTACTTCGTCATCGAATTCAACCGGCCCATCAAGGAGGCGGGCTTCTGGAAGAACTCGAGGACGGTGCCCGCCGCGGACGGGGGCCGCTTCCGGGCGTCAAACCCCCGCGATGCGGGCGCCTATGCCACCTTCGACATGAAAGAGGGCGGGGTGCTGCTGGCCAGGAGCGCCATTTCGCTGGTCAGCGCCGCGCAGGCGCGTCTGAATCTGGAGACGGAACTGGCGCCCTTCGGGTGGGATTTTGACGCGGTGGTGCGTCACCAGCGCGCGGCCTGGAATGACATTCTCGGGCGCGTCGAAATTGAATCCGTCGACCACCGCGACAAGGTGCGGTTCTACACCAACCTGTACCGTGCCTACTGCGCGCGGACCATTTGGAGCGACGTGAACGGAAAATGGGTAGGGCCCTATGAAAAGGTGCACCAGCTTCCCGACCCGGAATCGCCCGTATACGGTTGTGACGCATTCTGGAACACGTTCTGGAACCTCAACCAGTTGTGGAACCTGTTGACGCCGGAATTCTCCGCCAATTGGGTCCGTTCCCAGCTGGCCATGTACGACGTGGGCGGCTGGCTCGCCAAAGGCCCGGCGGGCATGGAGTATATTCCCGTCATGGTGGCCGAGCATGAGATCCCGTTCATCGTCGCGGCGTACCAGCACGGCATACGCGACTTCGACGAAGAGAAGGCGTTTGAAGCCATGGTGAAGATGCAGACGACACCGTGGGCGGACAACCTGGGCGGCGGCCGGGCCGGCAACAGAGACCTGGAGGTGTACCAGAGGCTGGGCTACGTCCCGCACGGCGGCGGCATGTCTTCGAACACTATGGAATACGCCTACGATGACTTCTGTGTGGCACAGATGGCCAAAGCCCTCGGCAACGAAGACCTTTGCGGGCAGTTCATGAAGCGCGCGGAGAACTGGCGGAACTTGATCGACACCGATATCGGCTTCGCCCGTCCCAGGGACGAGAACGGGAACTGGGTAGCGCCCTACGAGCCGTTGAAGAGAGTGGAGGGGTGGACCGAAGGAAACGCGTGGCAGTACACGTGGTTTGTCCCGCATGACCCCGTTGCGCTGATAGAGGCGGTCGGAAAAGAGACCTTTGTGCGCAATTTGAACGATGGTTTCGAGAAGTCCGAACCGCTCAGGTACAACGCGCCGCTGGAGCAGTACTGGGACTACCCCGTCTGCCACGGCAACCAGCCCGCCATGCAGGTGTCGTATCTTTTCAACTATGCCGGCATGCCCTGGCTGACGCAGAAATGGAATCGCTCCATTCAGGACCGCTACTACGGGTATGGGGTGGGCGATGCGTACCTCGGCGATGAAGACCAGGGGCAGATGAGCGCCTGGTTCGTCATGAGCGCCCTCGGTCTCTTTCAGACCGACGGCGGCTGCCGCGTCGACCCCATCTACGAAATCGCCAGCCCCCGCTTCGAGAAAGTCACGCTGCACCTGAATGGGGACTATTACGCCGGCGGCGCCTTCGTCATCGAGGCGCGCAATGCTTTGCGAACCCATGCCTATGTCCAGTCCGCCACACTGAACGGGCAGCCGCTGGAGAAATGGTGGTTCCCCGCGAAGGCACTGCAGGCAGGCGGAAAACTCGTCGTTGAAATGGGGCCAGAGCCCAATAAGGACTGGGCCGCGGGAGAGGCGCACCTGCCTCCGGCGCCTTGACAGGCTCACCTCCCCCGCCGCCCCCCGCAAAGGCAGGTGAACAAGGAAAGGGTCGAAAACATGGACCAGCAGAGCGGTATCAATCGGCGTGGTTTCCTGGCGGGAGTGGGAGCGGGCGTGACCGCGTCCATGGTGCTGTCCGCGTCCGGCGCTGCCGGCGAAACGCGGGCCGGTTTCGCGCACGCGGAGGCGCCTCCGGGGAAGCCGCTGCGGGTTCAACCGGTGCTTGGCTATGAGACGCCTCAGCCGAGAGNNCTGGCGTAGCTACGGCGAAGTCTTCACGGACGAAGCGGCGGCAAAGGAAGCGTCGCGAATCGAAAAGGAACTCCGGGAATTGACGGGGCGCGCAGAATTCCCTGTCGAAGTGCTGCCCGTCATCCCGGCCAGGGACGAGGCCGCCATAGACAAGGCCTTGGAGAGCGACGCGGACGTGCTGCTGCCCTTTGCGGCGGGCGGGGCCGTGCACTGGTACTGGAAGCTGGCGGATTCGGGCAAGCCGAACGTCATGTTCCTGCGCCACAAGTCCGGCCCTTACTACCTCTACCACGAGATAGCGCACTGGCGTGTGCTGCGCCACCATGAAGACGCCATGGCGCAGAAAAACCTGGACGTGTGGGACATAGTCGTTGATGACTACGACGAACTGCTGTGGCGGTTGCGCGCGCTCTACGGGCTGAAGAATGCCCGGGGCACGAAAATGCTCGCGATAGGCAGCCTTGCGGCCTACAGCGGCCCCGCCCAGGAAAACGGGCCGAAGCATGCCCGGGAGGTCTGGGGTTACGACATCGAGGTGATTCCCCGTGAAGCCTACAAGAAACGCCTGGACGCATTGCGCGCCGACGCCGGCCGCATGCAGGATGTGGAACGCGACACGGCCGAGTTTCTGGCGCGGCCCAACCTCACCCTGGCGACCGAACGCCGATTCGTGGTGAACTCGTTTGCGGCCTGGCACGTCTGCCGCGACCTGCTCCGGGAGAAGAATGCCTTCAATTTCGGTTTTGACCACTGCATGCTGGAACAGGTCATCGGCATGCTGGACACGCCGCCCTGCCTGGTTCTGGCACTGGCCAATGACGCGGGCTATACCGCGTATTGCCACACCGACCTCAGCCACACGCTGCCCGGGGTGCTCCTGCGCTGGATCGCCGGCAAGCCCGCCTTCCTCTGCAACTCGCACTTCCCGCACGACGGCGTCTACACCGTGGCCCATTGCGCCGCGCCGACCCGGATGAACGGGCGCGACTGCGAGCCGGCCACGGTCATGACCCACTATGAATCCGACTACGGGGCCGCAACGAAGGTTGCCTATCCCGAGGGCCAGGTCGTCACGGTTGTGCAGCCCGACCTGCACTGCACCCGGTGGCACGGTTTCCGCGGCGTCGTGCTCGACTCTCCGTCGCTGCCCATGTGCCGCTCGCAAATGGACCTGCGAATCGACGGCGACTGGCGGCGCCTGACCGAGAACATCGAGGGATTCCACGCGCAGATAGTCTACGGAGACTATCTGCGGGAAGTTGGCTATGCCCTCAAGAAACTCGGTACACTTCAATGGTGCAATTACAGCGAAGCGGAACCCGCGGGTACCGCGTGAAGCAACCGAGGCTGTCCCGACCGCAGGCGATATAACCATGAGCGAAAAGAAGTCCCCCGAGCATGTTTCCGGCCCCGTACTGGTCCGCCACGAAGGAGACGCGCCCCGCGAGAAGAGCGCCTGCGGCTGGCGCGACCGGCTCATCAGCCATGAGGACGCCGCACTGGCGCCCGCCGCCTGGGCGCACGCCGTCGACATCGAAGAGGCGAAGCTCCACTACCACGAGCGCGCCACCGAGTTGTATTACGTGCTCGAGGGTGGCGGCAGCATCGAGCTTGACGGTGTCGAACATGCCATCAGCAAGGGCTCACTCGTGCACATTCCGCCGGGCGTGGTGCATGGCGCCCGCGGCCGCATGCGGGTCCTGGTTGTGGGCATTCCGGATATCGCCAACGACGACTACTTCGAGGCCCCCTGAATCATGGCACGGCCTGGAAGGGGCGCGGTAACTGGGCGGGCGCACCGGCAGCACCGGGCGGGTTGAGCGCCCCGCCGGAAGGCTCGCAAACGAAGAGGCGTTAGGTATGACCAGCCGATTTGTCGTGACGTTTCTTGTTTGCGGGGCGCTTTGCTCCGGCATGTCCGCGGCCACGGCGCAGACGTCAATGGACGGCCACGCGTCTGGCGGCGTGGCCTATCCGGGCATGCCGCCGGGGCAAGCTGCAGCGTCCTTGACTGATGACACATTCGTCCTCGAGAACGCGGCGCTCACCGCCCGGTGGCGCACCGGCTCGGGCGGGTTGCGCCTCGAAGCGTTCACCGCCCATCCTTCGTCCCCGAACGACGGCGCGCAGAACGGGGAAGCGTTTACCCTGTTCCTCGCGGACGGCCGCGCCATCAAATGCTCGGAGCTCGAGGTGCGCGACTGCCGGGCCTTGGAGAAGCTTGGAGGCCGCGCCAACGCGCGGCGGTTGGCAGAGCGTTTTGACGGTGTGCGCGTCAAGGTGGGATTGGTTTCCCCGGATGGCACGCTTACCGTTGACTGGGAAGCCGAGTTGAGAGACGGCGCCAACTACGTTATCCAGCGGGTCACCCTGGCACCGGCCGGAGAGGAATTGCCCATAGACACGGTGCGTCTTGTTGACCTGAAGGCGGCCGGCGCAAAGGCCGCCGGCGTGACCCAGGGCGCGCCGGTGGTGGCGGAAAATCTGTTCTTCGCCCTGGAACACCCCATGTCCGAGAGTTCCGTCGAAGATAATCGTGTGCACTGCGACCTGCGGCGCGGGCACACACTGGCGCCCGGAAAGAAGCTGACCCTGTCTGCCGTCCTGGGCGTAACGCCGCCGGGCCAGCTGCGCAGGGGGTTTCTGTACTACGTTGAACGGGAACGCGCCCACCCTTACCACCCGTTTCTGCACTACAACTCCTGGTACGACATCGCCTGGGGCGACCGCAAGTTCAACGAAGCACAGGCCGTCGACGCCATAGAAACCTGGGGCCGCGAACTGACCGCGAAGCGCGGTGTGTCCGTGGACAGTTTCGTGTTTGACGACGGTTGGGACGACAACAAGACGCTGTGGGAGTTCCACGACGGGTTCCCGAAGGGCTTTGCGCCGCTGCGCGACGCGGCGGCCGGGTATGGCGCCGCCGTGGGCACCTGGCTGTCGCCCTTCGGCGGGTACGGCGAGGCGCGGGAGCAGCGCCTGAAATACGGCGTCGAGCAGGGTTTCGAGGTCAACCGCAACGGGTTCTCCCTGGCCGGTGCGCGCTACTATGCCCGGTTTCACGGCATTTGCACGGAAATGATGCGCGATTACGGCGTGAACTTCTTCAAGTTCGACGGCATGGGCCCGGGCAACAACAAGACAGGGGGCGAGGAATTCCTCGAGGATATCGAGGCCCTGATGCGGCTGGCCGGCGAACTGCGGGAACTCGACCCGGAACTGTACGTCAGCGCAACCACGGGCACCTGGTGCACGCCCTATTTTCTGTGGCACGCCGACAGCACCTGGCGCAGCGGAAGCGACATGGGCTTCAGCGGCAAAGGTTCAAAGCGGCAGCAGTGGGTCAACTACCGGGACACGGAGACCTGCCGGAACGTGGTGCGCCAGGGACCGCTCTACCCGCTCAATTCCCTGATGACGCAGGGCATTGTCCACGCGCGCCACGGCCATGCGGCAGAACTGGGCGATGACACGAAAGACTTCGCCGACGAGGTGTGGTCCTTCTTCGGCAGCGGAACCAGCCTGCAGGAACTGTACATCGCAGCGCAATTGCTGACTCCCGAGATGTGGGACATCCTGGCCGCGGGCGCGCGCTGGGCCCGGGAGAATGCTGACGTGCTGGTCGACACCCACTGGATTGGCGGAGACCCGGGCGCCCACGAGGTCTACGGTTGGGCGTCGTGGTCCCCGCGCAAGGGCGTCCTGGTGCTGCGCAACCCGGACGACGCGCCGGCATGCATTACCCTCGACATCAAAGACGCCTTTGAGCTGCCGGGCGGGGCGCCATCCGTGTACCGCCTGGTCTCGCCGGGTCCGGCAACGGCACCGGCCATCGAAGTCTCGGCCGGCGCCGCCCATGTCTTCTCACTGGACGCGTTTCAAACCATTGTGTATGACGCCGTGCCTGCCCATGGGGAGACGCAGAAACAGGCGAGCGGAGAAGACAATTCATGACGAAGCCTGCAGCCGTTCGGCAGCCCGCTTTCTGCCGGACAGGTCGCTGGAACTTGGAGACGAAGACCCTCCCGGGCCGAGATACTGAAAGCCTGCAGCGCATTTCTGATATCCGCCCCACCGAAATTGGTCCCATACATGAGCGCCTTTCAGTGCGGCAACCAGCCTTGGCCGCCGGGCCTGCCAGGCTTCCCCGTAGGCATCGCAGACACTGACCGGAATNNATGCCAGCTTACTCTGCTTCCGGCGGCGCGGGGGGCGCCAGGTACCGGCGCGCTTCCTCGAGCACATCGGCGCGGCCGGCCCACGGTTTGCAGACCAGCCGCATGTCCAGCGTGTATTCGGCGTCCACCTCCGGCCGCGGCACAATCAACTGAAAGTCCCAGGCGGGGTTCGCCGCGTCGCCCTGTTCCGTGCGCCCGCCGCCGCTGGGTGAATGGGCGAACCGCACCACCGGGCCCGGCTTGAACAGGTAGATGAGTACGTGGTCACGGAAACGTCCGTAGAAGAGGGGCGCGCCATAGCGCAGCGGTGAGAAGTTGGCGTAGAGCAGGTCGCCCGGTTCCGCGAAGGGGGTTGCGGCCTCGTCGCCCGCGCCGCGCACGGAACTGTGCAGCCCGTGCCGTTGCGTGCAGAGTTGCTCCCAACAGGGCGCGTCCAGCGAGGCGCTTTCGCCCAGAAAATAGATGCTTTTGTCGAGGGGCGCGTTGATGTACGAGGCCCAGAACACGCCGAGAAAACCGCCCTCAAAGACATCCTTGCGGGGGATGCACCGGAACTGCATATCGATGGCGCTGGGCGGGCGGAGCGTGAACCGGGTCCGGCTCTCAACGCCCCAGAACGGTGTCGGCGGCTGGTGGAGCTCGGCGGTGTGCGCGTCGACCCGCCGGAAGGTCATGGGCGCGACGCGCGGCTCGAAGAAGACCTCGCCGTCCCCGGGCCGCGCGCGGCCGTCAAAATAGTGCTCCAGGTTCAGTCCCGCGTAGAAGGGCACGAAGGGCGACTCGTCGAGTCCGGGCACATACAGGTTGAACACGCCGTTGTACCGCTCCCGGTGCGTTTCCATGGCCGCGTTGTTGCCGATGACACAACGCATGCCGTCTTGCGTGAACTGCGCATAGTCCGCGCTCTGGGGAGCGCCCGCGCTCGCGAACAGCAGCAACGCCCAGAACATCCTGCGGCCCTCCGTTTTCGCCGCGCCTTCCGTTCGAGCCGGGCGGCGCCGGCTATTTCAGATACTCGCGCGGCGCGGTGCGCAGGTAGCGCTCGGTGAACACGTCTTCCGGCAGGCCGATGCCGTACTCCACCGAGGTGTATTCCATCACCGTCTTGCCGCCTATCGAGGTGTCGCTCATCTCGGCCTGCACCACCGTCGGGTGCCCCTGGATGTCCTCCACCTTCAACGCCTTCGCCGTTCTTTATACCTCATCGCCTTTCTTGAATTCGATGGTGACCGGCAGAAAGGTCTTCTTGTGCACATACATGGTGTAGGAGTCGAACTCCACCTTGCCGGATTCCTTCGGCGTGTTCTCCAGCACGTAGTAATTTTCGGTGGTTTTTACCAGCTTGTGCT
>NPIG01000508.1_pt4 | contig 15561 bp, 13 predicted proteins | sample 8637441 | NCBI WGS metagenome assembly NPIG01 (sample SAMN07420675, study PRJNA396082) | bioreactor metagenome | isolation source: sample BR6 brine-fed electro-methanogenic bioreactor BR | place: Japan: Kochi | collected 2016-06-14 | reverse complement strand
CAGCCGGCCCCAACCGACTCCCCCGCGTTCGTGGCCGGGATACCGGTCTGGCCCGAGGGGCGCGCAGAGGAAATGAATCTCTTCGTAGGGTTCCACTGCGCTTTTGAGGCGTCTGCCGAGGCGAAACCCGTGTTGCGCCTGGCGGCCTCGACCCTCTACCGGGTCTGGTTGAATGGCGATTTTTTCGCGCACGGGCCTGCGCGCGGACCGCACGGCTTTTACCGTGTCGATGAATGGAGCCTGGAAAACCTTCGTGAAGAGGGAGTAAATACCCTGGCCATCGAGGTCGCGGGGTACAACACCAACAGCTACTACCTGCTCGACCAGCCCGCTTTCCTGCAGGCAGAGCTTGTAGTGGACGGCAAGGTGCTGGCCGCCACCGGCGCGCCAGGGCAACCCTTCACCGCGCACATCCTCGACGAACGCCTGCAGAAAGTGCAGCGTTACAGCTTCCAACGGCCTTTCATCGAGGTTTACCGGCTCAATTCCGGCGGCGATGCCTGGCGAGCCACCCCGGAATCCGGCCGCACCCCCATCGACTGCACCCTGCAACCGGCCAAGGCATTGCTGGACCGCGGGGTTCCCTATCCCGATTTCCATATAGTTCCCGCGAAAGCGGTCGCGGTGACCGGGACAATCAAACGCGTCGATTCCCCGGACAATCTGTGGAAGGACCGCAGCCTGACGAATATCGGGCCCAAGCTCAAGGGATACCCGGAAGACGAACTCGAAGTAATCGTCTCCAATGAACTCCAGCGGCTGAAAACCGACACAAAGGAAACCGTGAATGGCACGGAGTCAGAAGCCGCGCAATTAAAAATTCCGGAAAATGGTTTCGCCATAGTCGATCTTGGCCAGAATCTTTCTGGCTTCCCGCGCTTCACGGTCCATTGCACCGAAAGTACCCTGCTCTACGCCACCTTCGATGAGACGCTGACGGGCAACGACGTGGACTGGCGGCGCCTTGGGTGTGTCAACGCGCTTACATACTACCTTGACCCCGGCGTTTACACACTTGAAGCCTTCGAGCCGTACACATTGCGGTACCTTAAGCTCATTGCCCTCAATGCAGGCTGCACGGTGTCCGACGCCGGCCTGCGCACCTATGAGAATCCGGACACCAAGCGTGCCACCTTCGCCTGCGCCGATGACCGTCTCAACACACTGTTCGAAGCAGGCCGGGCCACCTATGTGCAGAATGCCGTCGACATCTTCATGGACTGTCCGCACCGCGAGCGCGCGGGCTGGCTCTGTGACTCGTTCTTCACCGCCCGCTCCGAAATGGCGTTGAGCGGAGGCACCCGGGTTGAACGCAACTTCCTGCGCAATTTCCTGCTGGCGCAGAAGTTCGAGCATCTGCCCGAAGGCATGCTGCCCATGTGCTACCCCGCCGACCATTATGACGGTGTCTTCATCCCCAACTGGGCGCTTTGGTTCGTGGTGCAGTTGCCGGAATACCTCGCGCGCAGCGGCGACCAGCAGACAATCACCGCACTCCAGCCCCGCGTCATGGCGCTGTTCGACTACTTCAAGGGATTCGAAAACGAAGACGGTCTCCTGGAGAAGCTTGAGAGCTGGGTGTTCATTGAGTGGTCAAAAGCAAACCAGTTCGTCCAGGACGTAAATTACCCTTCGAACATGCTCTACGCCGCAGCACTCGAAGCCGCTGCGAAACTCTATGACGATGAGGCGCTCCTGGCTAAGGCGGCGGACATTCGGGACACCGTGCGTGAACAGTCCTTCAACGGCGAGTTCTTCGTCGACAATGCCGTGCGCGAGGACGGGCGGCTAAAGGTGACGGAGAACACCAGCGAGGTCTGCCAGTACTTCGCGTTCTTCTTCGATGTCGCCACGCCGGAAACCCACCCCGCGCTGTGGGAAAAGCTCACCCGCGAGTTCGGACCGGACCGTGCCAGGACAAAGGCCTACGCCAGTGTCCATCAGGCGAATTCTTTCGTTGGCAACATGCTGCGCGCAGAATTGCTGTCGCGAAACGGGCTCTCTCAACAGCTTCTAGATGAGTCTATCGACTATCTGCTGTACATGGCGGAACGCACCGGCACGCTTTGGGAGAACATCCACGACCACGCCAGTCTGAACCATGGCTTCGCATCGCACATTGTGCACACGCTCCAGCGGGATGTGCTCGGCGTCTATCAAATCGACCCGGTCGCCAAGGCGGTGACCTTGAGGTTTGCCCCCATTGAACTGCAGTGGTGCCGCGGCGCGATTCCCGTGGGCGGCCAGACCATCACGCTTGAATGGCGCCGGGAAGACGGGAAACTCATCTACAGCCTGAAAGTGCCCGAGGGTTTCAGCGTGGACATCGAGAACGACACCGGACTCGAGCTGGTGACGAGCCGGCCGCAGGAATGAAGCGCGCTTCCCTGCCGGAAGAACTCCTTCCGGCAGGCTTTTGTGGGATGCCGCCCCGGAAACGGCCTCCCGCGGGGTCGGTCCGTCCCTGAGGGCATCCGCAGGAGGTTATGCGGCGCGTCATTATTCGTTCTGAAACTCGTGCTCCGGGTCGATCAGTGGCTGGAGGCCGTTCAGCGCCACCGCCTCCCAACCGCCGGCATTCGCGGCCCAGACCGCCTGCCATTCGTCCACGGTGCGTGGCGGGGCATTGGCATCTACCTGTTCCGCCCAGAGCGCCTGCAGGGCTTCCCGGCTTGCGTTCGACACGCGCAGGTCCGGATTCTTCAGCGTCTCGATAAGCGCGGGCGTGGCCTGGCGCGCGCGGGCATTCGCCAGCGCGTAGGCCGCCATGATCTGCACGTCCTGCGCGTGGTCAAGCAGGCCGCGCGCCATGAGCTGCACGCTCTCGGAATCGCCCAGACGCCCCAGCAATTCGAGCGATTTGGCGCGCGTTCCGTAGTACGTGTGCGTGGCCTGTTCGCGAAGATGGCGCAACGCGCGTCCCGGCTCAACGTAGAACATGGCCTCCAACACCCAGGGCGAGAGGCGGTGGGACACGCCGGGCATGCGCCACGCCAGAAACTTGAAGACATCCATCTCCTGCTGCAGGGAGATCAATTTGTCGCGCACCGCCTTGCGCTCGGCCGGGTCGGACCGTTGGAGCCGGTACATCAGGTCTTCGACGGTGGTGCGCTGTTCCGCGGTGAGTCCGGTCAATTCCGTCAACTCGGCATTCCGCTCCTCCCAGCGCGCAACAGCCGCTTCACGGTCAAATTCTCCCGTCTTCTCGTTCTTTTCAATGCTTTCCACCTCAGAGGGGCGGTAAACGAGTGTGCGCCTGCCCGCCTTGACCTGGTAGTTTCCGTCGGGCCGTTGCATCACCACACCATCAAATCGCACACCGTTCTTGAGGTACACAGTGTCCGACAGCGCCACGGGCGCGCCCAGAAGAGTGGCCAGCGCCACACAGGGTATCCATTTCCGCATATGCTGTCTCCGTGAGGTTGTCACGCTTCGACGTCTTGCGCCGGTTCGCGGAGGAAGTAAAAGGCGTCGCGGCTGAACGTGACCACGCTGGTGTCGGTAAGCTGCAGAAACCGTTCCACCCGCGGGTCATAAAACAGATTGAGACCGCGTCCGCTCCCCGGCCCCGGAATGAAGACGCCGAGGTCGGCCGCAATGACACCGCCGCGGATGGTCATCTTGCCCTTCGTGTTCGACTTGTGCCGCGTGTTGCTGCGCACGATGGCCCAGATCGAGTTGTTGCTGTACAACAACCCGTCGAACTTGAAATCACGGCCCGTGCTCGGGCGGGTCATCTCATCCGCGTGCCACATGCGCCGCAGCGAATCCTCCGATATCCAGTTCCCCTCCGGATTGCAGTAGTGGTATGCGGCGCGGTCCATGATGTCCAGGGAAAGCCCTTTTTCGATAAGATAGTCACTCAGCAGCTTCACACCGCGCTCGTTGTACTTCACGGCGTGCTCGTCGCCGGCGTCATAAACATAGATATTGTTAGGCTGACTGGCCCGCAGACCGTAGAAGCGCGGCGTGTAATCCGGGTCGGCGACGGCCTTCTCCAGTTCCAGCATGTTGAACAGCTTCAATTCGGAGGTCGTGAAACTGAACTGCTGGCCCTGCCGGCCTTCCATGATCTCCCCCGCGTCCACGGAGTCCTTGTCGAAGTAGCCCCACTCCAGGGTCTCAGTCTGCCCGTCTATGGTGACATTGTTAGAGCGGTGCTCGTCCCGGGCGTGAATGCTGTATTGGCTCCAGGTGGGATACTTGTCGTTGTTCTTCCTGCTGTGGTTCACTCCGCGCACCGTCAGATAGTCGCCCATCATGATGCTGCCGCCCGACACCAACGCGAATGCGTTCTCCGAGCCGTCCTCGGCCACGCCGAATTCGCCCGGTGCATCCGCATACGTTACGTCCCCCATGATGTACGTGTTGCCGCGCACCATGAGCTGCCCTTCACCCTTGATTGGACCCGAAATCAGCAGGTCACCGTCGACGGCTACTGTCTTGTTAATCTGGATGGGGTCGTCTTNNCAACGAGAATCAGGTTGCCCTCGTAGGTGCCCGTGCTGCTGAGGCTGTTCAGCGCCTCATTTGACGTTGTGGGCAGCGCGTCAGCGTCGTAGAGGGAGCCGCGTGGAACCCCATAGGCCACACCCGCCGTGATGGAGCCGGGCGGGTCGTCTTCCCCCGCGTACTGGAACTGAATCCGCCCGTTCGCGCTGTTGACAATGACCTCGAACTCGGCGTCGTCCACATGGCGGTTCTCGTTGTCATCCGGGAAAGGTGCCGGGAAACTGTTCGGCAGCGAGCCGTCCGTCTGCGCGTCAGCCTCCGTCGGATAGTCCAGATAGAGATTGGAGAACTGCTCGAGATCGCCGTTCTCGTTCACCTCTCCATTCTCCAGCGCGGTTATTTCCATGTTTCCACTGTCGTTCTGGAAGAGCTTGCCGTTGTCTGAACTGAACTGGTACGCCTTGAATTTCGAGCTCTGTAGTTCAGAGGCAGTGAATTCGGAGCCATTCTCCTTGTACACCCGCCCTCGGGTATACACCGTGCCGGCCACATTCGAGTACGCTTCGTTCTTCCGCACCAGCATCGATTCAAGGGATGCGATCTTGATGCGGTCAAAAGTGCCGTCCATGCTGCGGTCGTTCTTGTGCATCTCCATCGGCATGGACAGGAATTCGGCATGGCACAGAATGCAACTGATATTGTTCGCAAGTATGGCGAACTGGGTTTGCGGCATGTTCGCGCCGCCGATGGTCAACAGTTGCACGGCAGTCTTGGTCTTGCCTTCCAGGGAGGCCACGGCGGTGATGGTCAGATTTGATTGCGACCATTCGTCATAACGGGCAATGTACACGTTGTCGATCTGCGCCAGAAGCCGGTTCGTGTCCGGGTCGCGCAGTTCAATGGGCGAGTCGAGCATGGGCCAGCCGCGGTGGTCATAGTCCTCCGGGTACACGTTGAACTCGCCGTCGCCGTTGCCCACCTCGTCCGGGTCTTTCTGCCCGTTGAAGTTCAAATCCTCATTNNAAGCTGCTCGATGGCAAGGTCGATTCCGCCCTTGGCGGCCTGTTCGAGGAGCACGTTCGCATACGCATGATTCGATTCGACCTGGCTGCTGCGCACTTGCGTCATCACCAGGCCTAGGGCGCCCAGAACCACGATGATTGCGATCATCGCGAAAATAAGCGCCATGCCACGATTCCGTTTGCGCGGGTCTTGCATAGGCCGACCCTCCTTTCTCATGTCCCTACTCAATTGGCCAGGTGAATGCGGCTTTCCAGCTCGCCACGCACCAGCGTGGGCGGACTCAACCCATAGGACTTCGACGCCTCCAGCCAGATGCGCAGCGTGGTCAGCTGGTTGTTCCCGCTGTCCTCGCTGGGCAGCAACTGGAAGGTGCAGGCACTGATGTTGTTGGCGACTCCCACCGGTACCTCCTGGCCCCCTTCTATGCGCGCGATGCGGCGGGTCAGCACGCCGTCACCGTTCGTGTCTTCTCCCCCGTCAAGCACGGCATTGAAGCCTATTTCGCTCTCATAGGTGTCTTCATTCTGAAGCAGAAACGTTATGGGCGCCGAACTCTGGACGCGGCTCGGGTCGTCGATGGCTACCGGCACCTGAAACGTTACCGACTGGCCGTCTTCGCTCACCCGAATGGCGGCGGTGTCTTCCGGGGCGATAGGCGGCGCTGCGTTCACCGTTCGCGCGGTGTACGCTTCGCGCAATGCGCTGGTCAGTTCCCCCATGACGTCGCGCAGGTTTCCCTGCACCTCCGCTTTCGCCTGAGCGAGTTGGGCCGATTCGGTGGAAGAAATCAACATGACGTAACCAAGCATGGATATGATGCTCAAAATAGAAATCGCGATGGTGATTTCGAGAAGCGAGAACCCGTGTCTGCGCATGGCCTGTCCCTCCCTACCGATTCGTCATGATGGTGACCACATCCACCTGGATCGGATGCCCCGCCCGGTCAATCCAATTTGACAGCGCGCGCAACTGAAGCGGGTTGTCGCCGGGCTGGGCCGCGCCGCCCTGCATGTTGCGCACCTCCACCGACAGGGCATGCTCGCGCAACTCCTCGTGCCCACTGCCTTCCCGCACAAGATTCGGCCAGCCCTCATCATTCTGGTCTTCGATCCAATTGAGGAAGGCGCCCCAGTCGAACTGGTCGTTCGCGAGTTCGAACTCGGCGCGCTTGTCGCGGATGACATCCAGTACCGCCTGGGCCGCGTGGGCGGCCTCGATACGCTGTTCCTGCACATCCATGCTGAGATAGAAGGAGGCAAGCGAGGTGGCGGTAATGCCGACCACCACCGTGAAGATGGCAATGGCGACCATCACCTCAAGCAGAGACAGGCCGCAATTGCGGCGAATGCGTGGTCCAAGCATACGTATACCTCCCTGGCATCACTGGGGGAGCATTAGAGCCCTGCTTGGAGGACAAGGCTGCCACCTCCCACTAGGCGATCCTGTCTACCTACTCGCTGTACTACCGTGGGCATGTTGCCCGATCGACATAGCCCCTGGAGGTCACTTATGCCCTGTCACATACGCATTCAACGGAATGATGCCACAAACCCGGCGGAATCGCAACTGTAAATAGTGAGCCCGATCCTGACGGCGGCCTTAGAATACGATCTCGGCGCCACCGGCTGGTTCCGAAACGATAATCTCGCCTGCTATCCCCGTGACTGCCTCGTAATTCTGCAGGAGACGCTCCGCGAATGCCCCGGCTTCTCCCTTGTCCACGAGATTGATGGTGCAACCGCCAAACCCGGCGCCGGTCATGCGCGCGCCGAAGCAGCCCTTCAGTCCCCTCGCAATCGATGTCATCGCGTCGAGTTCCGGGCTGGTCACCTCATAGTCCTCGCGCAAACTGGCATCGGAGGCATTCATCAGTTCGCCGAGCCGGGCCACGTCACCCGACTGCATCGCCGCGCAGGCCTGCTGCGTGCGATTGTTCTCGCTGATAACGTGGCGCGCGCGCCGGAAAGGTATGTCTTCCAGGGACGCGCGTGAAAGCTCCAGGTCATCCAGCGTGTAGTCGCGCAAATGGGTGCCGTCGTGCCCGAGCGCCTGGCGCATGCCCTCGACCGCCGCGCGGCATTCGGAAACGCGCTCGTTATACTTCGACGAGGTCAGTCCGCGCGCGCAACGCGAATTCGCAATGACGAACAGAGCCCCCGGAAAGGCGATTGGTACCAGGTCATATTCGTAGGTCCGGCAGTCCAGGAAGAGGCCATGACCGGCGGTGCCGCAGCGCGAAATGAACTGGTCCATGATTCCGCTGCTGAGACCGAGGAACTCGTTCTCGACACGCTGGCCCATCCGCGCCGCATGCGCCCCCTCGATGCGATAACCGCCGAGGGATTCGAACATGCGCATGGCCGCCATCTCCAGCGCCGCCGAACTGCTCAGCCCGCTCGCCAGAGGCACATCGCCGAGCACGGCCAGGTCGGCCCCCTGAACCGCGAACCCCTCCCTGGCCAGCACATCCGCCACCCCCATCAGGTAATCAAGCCAGGAATGGTCCGCGTTGCGGGCGGGCTGATCGACGGCGCCCTCTGCGGAATCGTCAAGATTCACCGCGAAAGCGCGCAGGATACCGTCTTCCCGCGGACAGGCGGCAATGACGATGTCCCGCTCTATGGCCATGGGCAGCACAAACCCGTCATTGTAGTCCGTGTGTTCACCGATGATATTGACCCGCCCAGGCGCCCGCACCACGGTAGCCGGCGCTTTTCCAAAATGCTGCTGAAAGGCTTCCGCTGCATGCTGTCTATCGATGCTCATGATTGTCTAACCTGTTCCATCCTCTAGCGTTGTGCCGCGACATACGCGGCCACGGTCCCCACGGTTTCAAGCCATATCCCGCTCTCCGGAGCACCGGCATGCTGGCAGAAAGCCTCGAGCACCCCCACTTCGACCACTTGGCGTCCGGCAGTCCGTCTAATGTCATGTCCGCAAAGAATCAGCCAGCCCGACTCGTCCCGTGCGGTTTCCACAAGCGCGCGCAGCCCTTCCAGCGGAATACCGTCCATATCCATCCCGAGCAGCTTCGCCAGGTCACAGACCTCCGGGCTATTGTGCTTCTCGTCGTGGAATCCGCGCCCGCATAGAAAATGCTTTGCGACAAGCGGGACATAACTCCGCGTCTCTTGCCCGCGCCCCACGTAGGTTTCACCGCAGGGGTAGGCGAAACTGGCCGGTGCAATCCCCAACTGGGACTCCAGCCGGCGCGAGCACTCCACGAGTTCCCGCTCCATGCGGTCGAGCGTGTAGTCATCGAGGCGGTAATCGGAGGAGAGACGGAAATTGGCGCCGCAAGGATGGTTCACCGTGTGGTTGCCCACCTCGTGCCCGGCATCCACGGCAGCACGCCACTGGGACAAGCGCATCTCGACGGCGTCGGGCGTGGCGAAAAACGTGGCGCGCACCCCGGCGTCGTTCAGCAAGGGTAAACCCGTGTCGGCTTGGGAGGGGCGGGCGTCATCGAAACTCAGACTTACGGCCACCTGCTTGTCTTCCGGCCACTGGAAAGGCATGCGGCTTCCCTCTTGGAGCGCGGCGCAGCGCCACTCAGACGATGGTCTTCTCCGTCTCCACGTCGAAGAAATGCACCCGCTCCACATCCACGTCGAGCACGTGGTCCTTGTTCACCTCCGGCTCGCGGTCGGAGTGAATGGAGGCCGTGAGCGATTGGCCGCCGACGTTGATGTACATGTTGATCTCGGAGCCCATGGGCTCGACGACTTCAACGGGGGCAACGATACTTTTGCCGGGAACTGGTTCCTGGTCCTCGTTCTCATTAAGATATTCAGGACGCAGCCCCAAGGTCACCTTGCGCCCCACATAGCTGTCCAGACGCTCGCGCATGGTTTCCGGCACCAGCAGGTCCACGGTTCCGGAGTCGTCGCGGTACCGCACTTCGCCGTTCTCTCCCGCAAGTGTCCCTTCGAGCATGTTCATGGGCGGACTGCCGATGAACCCGGCCACAAACTTGTTTACCGGCTTGTGGTACAACTCGAGCGGAGCAGCAACCTGCTGAATGACGCCATCGAGCATGACCACGATGCGGTCCCCCATCGTCATCGCCTCCACCTGGTCGTGGGTGACGTAAATCATGGTGGACTGCAACCGATTGTGCAGTTTCGATATCTCCGCGCGCATCTGCACGCGCAGCTTGGCGTCCAGATTGGAGAGCGGCTCGTCAAATAGGAAGACCTTTGGCTGGCGCACGATGGCGCGACCCACCGCGACGCGCTGGCGCTGCCCGCCTGAGAGCGCTTTGGGACGGCGGTCCAGCAACTCCGTGATGCCCAGAATCTCGGCGGCCTCGTGCACGCGCTGCTTGATCTCGTTCTTCGGATACTTGCGCAGCATCAGGCCAAACGCCATGTTTTTGTACACCGTCATGTGCGGGTACAGCGCGTAATTCTGAAAGACCATGGCGATATCGCGGTTCTTGGGAGGCACGTCATTGACCACCCGGTCACCTATCTTGATGGTGCCCTCCGTGATTTCTTCGAGTCCGGCGATCATGCGCAAAGTCGTCGATTTACCACACCCCGACGGTCCCACCAGCACCACAAACTCTTTGTCCTCGATGGTCAGATTGGCGCCGGTCACCGCCTCGACACCACCGGCATACACTTTCCGCACATTTTCCAGCACCACTCGCGCCATCTCTCGCTACTCCTCCAGGCACGCGCCGCTACACGCGGAACACCCGCCCTGCGTTGACTTTGCGCCACTATACCCCACCTCGCTGGATGAGTCAATTTCACGGGCCCGGCACTGCCCCGCTGGCCACGCTGGCGAAAGAGAGCAAGCAACCCACCAAAACGCCGCGGTCCGCATTACCGACGGGACCCGATTCAGGAGACTCTGAACTCGCCGGTCAACAGTGACACCACCGGGCGCAACAGGCCCTTCACCGTGATGACCTCCAGCACAAGACTGCGGAGGACCACCGAGGACAACTTGGCAGCGGAAATCCCCTCGCCGTCATCCAGATTGTCCACCTCAAACGCGGCGACCTGGAAAGACACGGGCGATTTCGGCGTGATATTGCTGTCCAGGCGCATTTTCGCCGCCTCGCTGCGCAAGCGCTCAATACGCAGGCGGCGGCCCGGCGGGTTGGTTTTCGCCAGGTCCGCCGCGTGCTGAGAGAGCATCCCAAGATTGCTGCCGCGGCCCAACTCGTAGCGAAGGTCGATTTCTGTTCCCTCCAGGCGAAGTTCGTGCACCGTTGGGGACCGCCCGAACACTGTGCGCCAGTCCGGAACCAGGCTGAGCTTCTCGCATCGAATCGCGTCCCCGGATTTGAACTCCGGCGGGTTCTTCACGGCCAGACGGTGCAATACAATCGCGCGCTCGAAAGGAGAGATTGAAATGCGCTCCACAGAGGTGTCGGTTCCCAGCACATGGCTCATCTGGCGCGCCACGCGCCCCTTGGCGAATTCACCTGCCTGCTCCCGCAAGACAATGGCGCCCACGGCAATCGCGATAAGCACCAACCCGACAGTAGTCATAATCAGTCTGACGGCGGCTTTCACTTTGAATTCCGTCCTCCGGAAGCTGCGGACTCAATCGAATCGATGGGACAAGTCGCGCAGGCGCTCGCCCGTCGCCTGTGCACCTTTCTGCGTGCGCTGTACCACCGGCCGCTCCAGCAAGGAGACCTTCTCCCCGCCGGGCGGCAGGACAGGCGCCCATGCAAAGTAGAACTTTGAGTCATAGCCTTCGAGTACCACGCGCACCTCAGACGCGGGCCCGCCCGCGGCCGGAACCCGCAGCATCGATGGCTTCGTCGGAAACACCAGTAGATTGGCGCGTCCGAAGACGCGCAGAGCCGCGCGTGACTCCTCCATCAGCTTCTCACCGAGGATGGTCTGAGACGGGGGCACCCGAGTCCCGTCGGGCAGGAGCAGATACACATAAAGGCCCCGAAGTCCGATGACATCGTACGCAATGCTCATGTCGGCGAATTTCGATTCGAGGTAGCATTTCACCACCACGAAATCACGGCTCATGGCGGTTGCCGTCGCGTCAAGGGCGCTGTCCCCGTCCGCACTGGCGGCGCTGGGCGCCGGGCCGACCCACTGGGCATAGCTGGTGCCCATAAACAGGTCGGGGTACATGCCCTCCTGCGCATACAACGGGGAGCGGTCCTGAACCGGCGTGAACTGCACCACCCCTTCGGGACCTGCAGCCGCCTCTTCCGCCGGCCCGCGCGTCTTGCACGCAGGCAGCAGCAAACACGCCGCCATGAGCAGCGCGCCGCACGCCGCAAGCCGCAACCAATTGGGCATAGCCATCATTCCGCGCTCCTTCCCTGGAAGTTCCGCGACACACCGCCCTCCACGCGCACCCGCACATCCTCCTGCGGCGCCTGGTCCAAGCCTGGATTCTCGCGTCCTATCGCGCTTTCACCGTCCGGGCCGCCCTGCCCGTAGCGCTGTAACTGAAGTTCGCCCTGGCCGGAAACAAGCTTGACAACCCCCATGGGCCGCACTTTCTCATTGACCCAGACCTCTACCTTTTCGGCCCCGTCGCCAATGACGATGTGCTCAGCCTCGATGGTTTCCTGCCCGTACGCAATCTGCTCTTTCCCCAGAGACCTCCGCTCGGGACCCTGTTCCTGCTCGCTCCCGGGGTCCTCCGCCGGTGCATCGACCGGCATCTCCTGCACCGGCTCTCCCGCCTGCTGCAACAGGATGCGATGCACGTTTTCCGGGTCACTGGCCGGACCGGTCAGGAGCATCTTGTATACCTCGGGAAAGCCCACCTGCGGCTTCACCTCCGTCTCCAGCCAGTAACCTNNAATGGCGAGCCGCAGCCACAGTTTGCGTCCTGAGGCCGCATCCGTAACCTCGTACCAGGCGAAAACCCCGTCTTCCGGGTCAATCAGTTTGCCCGCAAGTATGTCATTCAACACTCCCTGGCCCCAGGCGCCCGAGGCACAGAAACTCAACGCCAGAACAATCACTACCTTCATTTTCATGGAGTGGTCTCCAAAGCCTGATTCACGCCACGTGCAAACCGCCGTCATCGTATCACAGCCCCCAGAACCGGGCCAACACGGGAAACACGGCCAGAGTCAACAAAAGGGCGGCGGGCCAAGTGCCCAGATTGGCGTTGAATCCCGCCTCGCGGCACCCTATCATACACCCAGCATGTGGGAGGCTCTCGGGAAAATGCGTGTATCGTGGTGCTGCATACTGTTACTCGGTGTCCTGCACGCTGCGGCCGGCGCGGCCGCGCTGGATGCCGAAGCCATTGTTGCCGATAATCAGGCCGCTGTGCTCGTTATCACCGGCGAGCGGCCCGAAACAGGCGCCGTCGTGCAAGGCAGCGGCGTATGTGTGGACCGTTCCGGCTTCGTGCTCGCAACGGCCCACCAGGTGACCGGGGTGGCGTCCCTTGAGGGCCGGTTCCATGACGGCTCCCGCTGCACACTGGAACCGGTTGCCGTCGATGCAGGCCTGGAGTATGCCCTGCTCAAAGCCTCTGACCCCTTGCCCGCTGCGGTTACGGTCGGCAATGCCGACACGCTGCGGGCAGGGTCGCCCCTCGTTTCCATCGCCGCACCCTTGAATCTTGAGTTTTCAACCGTTACCGGCACAGTCGCGAATGCACTGCGTACCTATGCCGGCATTCCGGTGGTTCAGGCGGCCATGACGGCCGCCGAGGGTTCCAGCGGCGGCCCGGTATTCGACCGCACCGGCGCCCTGGTCGGATTGATCAGCGGCACCCTCGAAGAACTTCCCTTTGTCTTGATAAACCGCATCAACAACGCCTACCCCATGCTGCGAGCCCACGGCCTGCTGCCGGCCGAAACCGTCGCGCCCACAGGTGAAATGGACGACCTGCCGCCCATTCCGGCGCCCGACCTGTCAGAATCCGAGCGGCGTGCCGTCGAAGCCTACAATGCCGGGGTGCAGGCGCACAGTCTCGAACGCAAGATACAGGCGTATCACATTGCGACGCAACTACTTCCAGACTTCTATGAGGCCTGGTTCAACCTGGGGGTGGCCACAACGGCACACGGCGCCCACGAAAAGGCCGAAAACGCCTACCGGCACGCGCTCGCCCTGCGGGCCGACGCCCTCGAAGCGCACCGCAATATTGGCCGGCTCTATCTCGCAGAGGAGGACTTCACGCGCGCTATTGCCGCGTTCAAAGAGGCCGTCCGCCTCGCGCCGGGGGATGCGCAGTCCTACAATGACTTGGGCGAGGCATACCGGCGGGCCAACCAGCTCGGTGATGCCGCACGCCAGTTCCTGAAGGCCACAGAGATTTCACCCGACTATCCCCCGCCCCATTTCAACCTCGGGCTTGTCTATGCTGCCCGCGGCGAAAACGCGAAGGCAATCAAGGCACTTGAGACCTATCTGGCGCTTCAGCCCGCGGCCAATGATGCCGGGGTTGTGCGCCAGTGGCTCGAACAATTGCGTCAGGACTAAGCAATGGCCGATATTCCGTCAACCCTTGGACGATACGAAATCGTGCGCGAACTGGGACGCGGCGCCATGGGCGTGGTGTACGAGGGCCGGGACCCGAAGATCGGCCGGCGCGTTGCCATCAAGACCGCCCGCCGGGATGTCATGGAGCAGTCGGGCATGGGCGATGAGATGATGGCCCGCTTCCTCCGTGAAGCCCAGGCGGCCGGCCAGTTGAACCACCCGAACATCATTACCATCTACGACGCCGACGAGGAAGCGGGCATCGCCTATATCGCCATGGAATTTGTCGAAGGCGAGGACCTCCGGGACCTCGTCCTGCGCCGCCAGTCCCTCGAAGTCGCCGACATCGTCGAGATCGGGGCAACCGTCTGCGATGCGCTCGCCATCGCCCACGACAAGGGCATCATCCATCGCGATATCAAGCCCGCCAATATCATCATGGCTCCAGGCATGCCGCTCAAGATCGCCGATTTCGGCATCGCCCACGTCAGTGACTCCACCCTGACGCAGGACGGCGCGCTCATCGGAACGCCGCATTACATGAGTCCGGAACAGTTCATGGGCCAGCGCCTTGACGGGCGCTCGGACCTCTTCAGCGTTGCGGGCATGCTGTACGAGATGCTTACAGGCGAAAAGCCCTTTACCGGCGAACAACTCAGCACGGTCATGCACAATGTCGTGAAGACCGACCCCGTCCCGCCGGCCGAATTGAACTACGGCGTCTCGGAAGCCCTGAGCACGGTCATGCTCAAGGCGCTTAGCAAGAAGCCGGGCGACCGCTACCCCGACGGGCGCGCCATGGCCGCCGCACTCCGCGAAAGCCTGAAGGAGCACCCCGACCCCGCCGCGCTTGGCGTGGTGTCCACGGAAAACCCGGAAACGAGCAGTACCCTCGTTCTCTCGGTCGAAGAACCCGCAACCGTGGTTGGGAAGCAATCCGCTCCGGCCGCGGACGAAGGTGTGCAAACCAAGGTATCCCGCCCCTCCCGGGACGCCACTGTGCCCGGTCAACCCCCACCCGGCTCGGTTGAGATGGCCCCAACCGGAGAGGCCGCGCCGCTCACCGGGGAAACCCCGAAGCAGCGCAGGCAAACCACCCTCTACCTTGCGGCCGCCGCGGTTGTCGTGGTTGTGCTCGCCATCGGTATTTCGCTGGCACTGCCTGACGGGCCACCGGATGAACCCAGTGACGCCGGCCCTAAACCGGGAACCGCAGACGTGACCGGGGTCGGAATCGAAGTCTTCGGCTCAGCCGAGAGTGGCCTGCTGCTCGACCTCGACCGGTCGAATTTNNTCGAAGACGAGGGGGCCTTCCAGAATGCCGTCCGGCAACAGATGCAGCCGCTGTCACAAGCAAGCGTGACGGCCTATGACTACAATAACGGGCAAAAGGGTCCGCTTCTCTCCGGTCCCGTCATTACGGATGCAGACGGTCAGACGCGCATGGATATCCCCACCGGCACGGAAAACGTCCTCTTTGAGGTGGACCTGGAAAGGGTCAGTGGGTCACCCGATGCCACGCATGTGGCGGAAAACTGGCGTAGCAACCAGGTGATCGTGGTTCCGCTGCTCGGCGCCGGGGGCCAATAGCCGCCCGGCATGCCTGCTCCGCCCCGTGAGTTCCCCAAAGTCTTCATTTCCCCAT
>NPIG01000959.1_pt1 | contig 15570 bp, 12 predicted proteins | sample 8637441 | NCBI WGS metagenome assembly NPIG01 (sample SAMN07420675, study PRJNA396082) | bioreactor metagenome | isolation source: sample BR6 brine-fed electro-methanogenic bioreactor BR | place: Japan: Kochi | collected 2016-06-14 | reverse complement strand
ACCAGGGCGGGGAGGGTCTGTTTCACGTCGGATCCGTAAAGATAGGTGTCGTGGAGCAGCCCCTGGGTGATGCACATGAAGACATAGACGATTCCCGGAAGCTCCGGATGCGCCTTCTGTACTTCTCCTACCGAGGGAAGATCAAAGATCTCCACCTTCTCCGCCGGGGTCTCCTTGCACTCCCGAGCCAGATGCAGAGCCAGCTTCAGCCCCGCCTCGCGAAGAGCCGCCTCATAGTCGTGCTGATCCAATCCCTCCCGGGGCTCCACCATGAGAACCACGTTCTGGGTTTCTGAGAAGGGGGTGTACGCCGCTCCGGGGCCGGACATATCCACGAACCCCTCCTGAAAGGCCACGATGGAACCGCAGGTAAGCACAGCCGCCCCTTCCAGTACAAGGGTTTTTCCCTCTCCCACCGTGCGGGGAGGTTCTCCGATAACTCCCGGGAAGACCTCTCCGGGGCCTTCCAGCTTGCAGCGGGGTTCCACCGCATCCTTCACGGGAATGATACGTACGGATTCTCCGGGTCTTGCCAGCTCGAGAGAGGCCGAGGCAAACCGGGGATCCCCGGAGACCACGGATAAAGCTTTTTCCCGGTCGATCACCAGGGTGCGGTCCTTCACATGGGTGCGCTCTCCCCAGCAGACGTTCTCGATGGGGATCTTATGCAGTTCCAGGCGCATGGAATACCACCTTCCTTAGAAAATATGGTGTCACATATGCTGTGGCGGAGCAGATTCAAGCCATGAAAGCGGTTGTATGGTTTCGAGGCCGGGAGATTCCCTTGCCTTTGAGACTGTCTTCAGTATAGAGGGAGAAAAGGGGGAAAGCACTGTGCAAAAATACAGAGATCTTGGGGTATACTAGGGATATTATTAGGCAGTTGCATAAAAGGACGGGGGGAATGCGGGGATGCTCCAGCAGTGGGCGGAACAGGTGGTGCGGGATGCTTCGGATATCATCGGGTACGATGTGCTCATCACCGATCGGGAGGGAAACATTATGGCCGCCAGCGAAGCTCACCGGGTGGGAACCCTGCACACTCCCTCCCTGAAGGTGCTGCGCACCCGGCAGGCTTTCCACACCACCCCGGAGGAGGCAGCGGGAATGACCGGGGTCTATCCGGGGATCACCCTTCCCATGGAACACGGGGGGCGGGTGGTGGGGAGCATCGCCATTGCGGGGCCTCCCCAGGAGGTTGGCAAGTTCGGAGAGCTGGTGCGCCGTCAGGCGGAGCTCTATCTTCGGGAAACCACCCTGGCGGAATCCCGAATCCTTCTTGAACGGGCGGTGGAGGAGCTGGTGCAGGAGGTGGCCTTCTTCGATCCCGAGGAGCACGATGAAGAGGTGCTGCTCTACCGGGCCCGGGAGCTGGGCTTCGACCTGGAGGGAACCCGGGTGGCCCTGGCAATTCAGATCATCTCCCCCCTCCGGGGGATGGCGGGGGAGGAGCGGCTCTCTCTGCTGCTCCGGGAGCGGGGATTTTCCTTTCAAAGCCTGCGGGAGCAGCTCATAGCCTCGGTGGAGCGATTCTTCTCCCCCGCCTTTACCCCCTCTGCCTTCTGCGGTAAGGAGCGGCTGTTGCTCTTCAAGCCCTTTCTTGCGGAGCGGGAGGAAAATTTGGAATATGCCCGGCTTCTGCAGCAGTGCAGCTCCCTCATGCAGCTCTGTGAAAAACGGGGGATCTCTCTTTCCATGGGGGTGGGCACCCCCGGAGGGGGAATAGGGGATCTCGCCCGATCCAGCCGGGAGGCTCTCCGGGCTCTGCGGATCGCCCGGGGAAAACCGGGGATTTTCGAGTACCGTAAACTCCTGCTGGAAGATCTTCTGGGGAGCATCCCCCTCAAAAGACGGCAGAGTTTTGCCCGGCACATTCTCGCCCCCCTGAAGGGGCGCCGGGATGCGGGGGAGCTTCGGGAGACCTTTCTTCTCTGGTGGCGTTACCCCCATCGCCCCGGAGAGGCGGCAAAAAAGCTCCATCTCCATCGGAATACCCTCTCTCTGCGGCTGGAAAAGCTGGGGGATCTTCTGGGGCTGGATCTGCGGGACTTCCGCCAGGGGGTACTGCTCTATCTGGCGTATCTCATGGAGAAGGGGGAAGGGCTTTGATGGGGTGTTTGCGGAAGAGCGGCGCGTAAGCCGGGTTCTGTCGTGCGCAGTCATTTATCTGGGATGCGATTTACACCGCACCTCAAGCGACCGTACCCGGGGGTCAGCGGGCCACCTCATCCCCCCCTATTCGATCTTGCTCCGGACGGGGTTTGCCTAGCCCATGAGTCGCCCCATGGCTGGTGAGCTCTTACCTCGCCTTTTCACCCTTACCCGAACCGAGGCCCGGGCGGTATGTCTCTGTGGCACTTTCCGTAGGCTTGCGCCTCCTGGACGTTATCCAGCGTCCTGCCCTATGGAGCCCGGACTTTCCTCCCCCCTCGCACCGGCACGAAGCCGAAACGAAAGGAGCGACTGCGAGCCCCGCTCTTCCGCACAGGGGAGTATACCCCATATACCCCGGAGAATCTACGATTTTTTTGAGGATTTCCTGAAATCCCCGCTTTTTCTTTTGCTTTTTTACGGGGTTCTTCGGTATAATGAAAGGTGCGGGGATCTTTTCAGGATGCCAAGAAGGATCCCCGAGAGGAAATCCCTGCCCTAAAGAGCGGCAAAGGAGGAGAGTGTCCGTGGAACAGGCTGTGCAAAGCATACAAGCCGTACAAAGCAGACTAAAGAGTTGTGTCTTCCACCGAGAATACCCAAGCCTTCGAAAAGAGAATCTCTTTCTCCAGAGGCTTCACGGGTTCTACCCTCTCCACTTTTCCTATCCTTTCTACACTATCTGTACCAACCCCGGGGCGTAAGCCCCTTTTTTTATTGCATGCAAAAAGCACAAAGGAGGTTCTTGTATGAACACGGAATCGATTCTTGCCATCAATCCCGGCTCCACCAGCACCAAAATCGCCTGGTTCCGGGGGGAGGAGGAGCTTTGGCGGGAAAACCTCTCCCACCCCGTGGAGGAGCTTGCTTCATACCCCAGTGTGGCGGATCAGTTTTCCTTCCGTCTGGGGGAAGTAGAGCGAGTGGTTCGGGAGCGGGGATACAGCCTGGAGGATCTGCACTGCGTGGTGGGCCGGGGGGGGATACTGGATCCTCTGGAGAGCGGCACCTACGCTGTGGGGGATCTCCTTCTGGAGCATCTCCGGCGGGGAAAGCCCTGGGAGCACGCCTCCAACCTGGGGGGTATTCTGGCGCACTCCCTGGGGGAGCCCCGAAAAATTCCCTCCTTCATCGTGGATCCCGTGGCGGTGGATGAGATGGATTCCGTGGCCCGGATCACCGGCATGCCGGAGCTTCCCAAACGATCTCTGGCCCATGCCCTGAACATCAAGGCCACGGTGCGCCGGGCCGCCAGGGATCTCGAAAAGCCCCTGGAAGAGTGCAACTTCGTGGTGGTGCATCTGGGGGGAGGCATCTCGGTCTGCGCTCACCGCAAGGGGCGTATGTGCGACGTGAACAACGCCAACGAGCTGGGCCCCTTCTCCCCGGAGCGATCCGGAGGGGTTCCCTCGGGAGGGCTGGTGGAGCGCTGCTTTCAGGAGGGAGCCACCCTGGGGGAGATCCGTAAATCCCTGGTAAGTCAGGGAGGTCTGGTGGGATACCTCGGCACCAGTGATGTGCGGGAGGTAAAGCAGCGTATCGCCCGGGGAGATGCCAAGGCCCTGGAAGTCTACCAGGCCATGATCTGGCAGGTGGCCAAAGATATCGGCGCCTATGCGGTTCCCCTGGAGGGAGAGATTGATGCCATCCTTCTTACGGGAGGTATCGCCCACGACGAGGAGTTCTGCCAGGGCATCATGGAAAAGGTACAGTGGATCGCCCCGGTGCTCCGTTATCCCGGAGAGGATGAAATGCGGGCTCTTGCCGAGGGGGCTCTTCGGGTGCTCCGGGGAGAAGAGAAGGCCAAGCAGTACCAAGATCACATAGTACGGGGGGAATAGACGTGGGATTTACATCGCTGGAATTTCTTCTGGAGCGCTGCCGGGGAAAGGCTCCCAAGCGGCTTGCCTTGGTCTGTGCCAATGACGACGACGTGCTGGTGGCCCTTGAAGAGGCCCGAACCCGGGGAATTGTGGAGGGGGTTCTGGTGGGAGATCAGGCCAAAATAGAGGCCTGTGCCGCCATGGTGGGGGTGGATCTCGCCCCCTATCATCTGGAACACGTCTCCTCGGAAGAAGAGGCGGCGGAAAGAGCGGTGCGCCTGGTCTCCTCCGGGGAGGCGGATCTCCTCATGAAGGGAATGGTCAAGACCGCAGTGCTCCTCAAGGCGGTGCTCAACAAAGAGTGGGGCCTCCGGGGAAGCTCCATGCTCAGCCACCTTTTCCTCGTGGAGGTCCCCGGCATGAAGCGGGTCTTCGGAGTCACCGACGGAGGGATCAACATGTACCCGGATCTCAAAGGCAAGGCGGGAATTCTGCAGAACACCGTGGCATGCTACCACAAGCTGGGGGAACCCTGCCCCAAGGTGGCGGTGCTGGCGGCGGTGGAGGTGGTAAACCCCGATATGCCCGCCACCATGGATGCGGCGGCCCTTACTCAAATGAACCGTCGGGGGCAGATCAAAGGCTGTCTGGTGGATGGTCCCCTGGCGCTGGATAATGCTGTAAGCCAGGAATCCGCCAGGCATAAGGGCATCACCGGGGAGGTGCCGGGGCATGCGGATATCCTTCTCTCCCCCAACATTGAAGCCTGCAACCTCTTTGCCAAGGCCATGTTCCACTACGCCGGAGCGGTGGGGGCGGGAACCATTCTGGGAGCCCGAAAGCCCCTGGTACTTACCAGCCGTACCGACTCCGCCCGAACGAAGCTCTTTTCCATAGCCCTGGGAGCTGCTCTCTCAGATTAGCCGAGGCCAAGAGGGGGAAAACTTTTTGCCTGTACTGCCTTTGGCATGAAGGAGGCACGAGCTTTTAGCTAGCTTTTTCCACTCTCCGGTTGTATAGTGGTGTGTGACATACATAACAAGCGGCATCTTTCATAAAGCTCAAGGAGGTTTTTGTTCATGGAACAGATTCGTAATCTTACTCAGTTGTTGGAATACGCCCAGAAGGTGGGTCCCCGGAAGATCAGCGTGGCTCTTGCGGAGGATGCAGAGGTTCTCGAAGCAGTGGAGCATGCCCGAAAAAACCGCATCGCCGATGCCTTTCTGGTGGGGAATGCGGATAAGCTCAGGGTGGTGGCGAAAGAGATCGGGGTGGATCTCAACAACTACGATGTGGTGGATGAGCAGGGCGGCGAAGCTGCCACAGCTCTCACCGCGGTGAAGCTCGTCTCCGAAGGCAAGGCGGACATCTACATGAAGGGGATGATCAAAACCGCCAACTTCCTCCGGGGGCTTCTCAACAAAGAAGTGGGGCTTCGCACGGGCTCCCTGGTCTCCCACGCCTACTTCCACGAGATCGACGACCGGATCCTCTTCATCTGCGATCCCGCCTTCAACATGTATCCGGATCTCAAAGATAAAGTCAAGATCGTGAACAACACGGTGCAGCTCGCCCACGCCTTTGGAGTCACCTGCCCCAAGGTGGCCGCCCTGGCGGCGGTGGAAGTGGTGAATCCCGACATGCCCGCTACTCTGGAGGCCGCAGCCATCTCCCAGATGAACCGCCGGGGACAGATCAAGGGATGTGTGGTGGACGGCCCCTTTGCGCTGGATAACGCCATCAGCGAAGAGTCCGCCAAGCACAAGGGTGTTACCGGCGAGGTGGCGGGAAAGGCGGATATCCTTCTGGTGCCCAACATCGATGCGGGGAACATGCTCGCCAAATCCATGGTCTACTTCGCCAAGCTCAAAACCGCAGGGCTCGTGCTCGGTGCCAAGGCTCCGGTGATCCTCACCAGCCGCTCGGATTCCGCAGAGACCAAACTCTACTCCATCGCCTCCGCGGTAGCTCTGGCAGCCCATTTGGGCAAGTAACTTCAGATTTTCGCAACTCCCAGGACCGCCCTCGGGCGGTCCTTTTTTCCCTGATGAGTCTGATAAATCTGATAAGCACAGAAAAGAATACACTCAAGGCATGAACAAGGAGGATTCTCATGGATTCCCACACCATTCTTGCGGTCAATCCCGGCTCCACCAGCACCAAAATTGCGGTCTTTCGGGACGGCGAAGAGGTTTTCACCGACACCCAGCGGTATGATACCTCGGTGATCCAGCAGTTTCAGGGGATCATGGATCAGGAGGACTTTCGGTATGAAGAGATTCTCAAGGTTCTTCAAGCCCAGAATATCTCCCTGGAGGATCTGGACTGCGTGGTAGGCCGGGGGGGGCTTCTCAAACCCATTCCCGGAGGCACCTACGCCGTGGGGGAGCCCATGCTGAAGGATCTGCGGAGTTGCCGCTACGGGGCCCATGCGAGCAACCTTGGGGCTCCTCTGGCGCTGCGTCTCGGCAAGGGAAAGCCTGCCTTCATCGTGGATCCCGTGGTGGTGGATGAAATGGTTCCCCAAGCTCGGCTTTCGGGGCATCCGGAGATTCCTCGAATCTCCATCTTCCACGCCCTCAACCAGAAGGCGGTGGGATATAGGGCCGCCCGGGATCTGGGGATTACCTACGAAGAGGCCCATCTCGTCATCGCCCACATGGGGGGAGGCATCTCCGTGGGGGCCCACTGCAAAGGCCGGGTGGTGGACGTGAATAACGCCCTGGATGGAGACGGTCCCTTCTCCCCGGAGCGGGCGGGGGCTCTCCCCTCGGGGGAGCTGTCCAAGCTCTGCTTCAGCGGCAGCTACACCTACCAGGAGCTCCGCAAAAAACTTGTGGGCCAGGGGGGGATGGTGGCCCATCTGGGAACCAACGACCTCCGGGAGGCGGAAAAGCGCATTGCCCAGGGGGATGCCAAGGCGGAGCTCGTGGTGGATGCCATGGCCTACCAGGTGGCCAAGGAGATGGGATCCCGGGCGGTGGCTCTGGAGGGAAAGATGGATGCCCTGGTTCTCACCGGGGGGCTCGCCTACAGTGAACACTTTGTGCAGCGTATCCGCCGCCGTATCGAATGGATGGGCTCGGTGCTGGTCTATCCCGGGGAGGATGAGATGCGGGCCCTCGCCGAAGGGGGCTTGCGGGTGCTTCGGGGAGAAGAACAGCCCCAGAGCTACGAGGGGTAGGGGAGCTATGAAGATCGCCCTTCTGGAACCTCTCGGAGTAGCCCCGGAGACTCTCCATAACCTTCTGGAGCCCCTTCGCAAGCGGGGGCATGATGTGCAGAGCTGGGATTCCCCCCCGAAAAATACCGAAGAACTTCTGGAGCGGGCTCGGGGAGCCCAGGCCGTGATCATCGCCAACATGCCCTTTCCTGCAGAGGCTATTCGTCAGCTCCCGGATCTGAAGATGCTCTCCGTGGCCTTCACCGGGGTGGATCACGTAGGTTTGGATGCCTGTAAGGAGCAGAAGATCCGGCTCTGCAACGCTGCGGGATATGCCACGGAAGCCACCGCCGAGATGGCGCTGCTGCTCATGCTGGGATCTCTGCGCTTCGCTGCGGCATGTCACCAAGCGGTGCGGAGTGGGGAGACCCGGCAGGGCCTTCTGGGAAGAGAGCTCACGGGGAAGACCGTGGGGATCCTCGGCACTGGGGCCATCGGCCTCCGGCTGGCGGAGCTGCTCCTCCCCTTCGGCTGCACCCTCCTGGGCTATAGCCGCACGGAACATCCCCACGCCTTGGAGCTGGGCATTACCTATGTTCCCTTGGAAAAGCTCCTTCGGGAGAGCTCCCTGGTCTCTCTGCACCTTCCTCTTACGGAAGAGACCCGGGGAATTCTGGGGGAGCGGGAGCTCTCCCTCATGCAGCCCGGAGCGGTGCTGGTAAACGCCGCCCGGGGGCCTCTGGTAGATTCCTCAGCCCTGGCAAAGGCTTTGCAAGAGGGGCATCTCGGGGCCGCAGGAATCGACGTCTTCGAAACGGAACCCCCCATAGACCCGAATCACCCCCTTCTCGGGGCTCCCCGGGTTCTTCTGGCCCCCCATGTGGGTTTTTACACCCAAGAGGCTCTGGCGAGCCGGGGCAAGATGGTGGTGGAGAATATCCTCGCCTGGGAGGATGGGGTTCCCCGCAACGTGATTCTGTAGGGAGCCGCTGGATATTTCGTGGCATCCCGGTGACATGGTTGTTACAAAAAGGAGGTTTTCCCCCGAGGAAAATCTCCTTTTTTGGTGTATTATTTTTGCGTACCCTTTTCTGGTTTTACAATTTTTTGGGAGGTGACAGCCATGGAACTGCAGATGATGCGGCAGATGCAGAAGAGGTGGAAAAAGGAATTTTTCCCCCTGATGAGCCTGGTATTTTTTCTGGGGGTAACGCTCCCCCTTCCGGCGGGAGGGGAGGAGCCCTCTTCCCCCCTCCAAATATCCCTCGTCACGGGGGAGACTCTTCTTCTCGGAGAGCTTCGGGAGAACCCCCTCCATTCCTCGGGGGCCCTCTTTCGGAGTACCCCCCCTTCTCAAGCTTCTCGCCGGGGGCTTGCCCGACGATCCGGGCTCCCCACCTTCGGGGGAACCTCCGGAGGTGCCTCGGGAGCCGCTTCCGGGGGATTGCCCAGCTTCGGCCATACGGAAGCTCCCCAGCCCCAAAACCAGCCTCATCCCCAGCCCGGCGGAATGCCCTCAAACCCACTTCTTCCACCGGCCCAGCCCGGGGGATTTCCTGGGGTTCCTCTAACTTCCTGGAAGCAGTACAACCTTACCCAGGCCTTCGGATACGATCGCACCATCACGGGATCCATGGAATATCCCTCCTCCTGGCAGGCGAATCTGGACGTGTACAACCGGATGGTGGAGTTCTCCGATCCCCGGGGAAGGGGGACCTCCTGCACCCTGCTTCCCGGCATTATCGGGCAGTTTATGGTCGCCCCGGATCTGGCGGGGCAGCTCCTTTCGGTGCTCCAGCAATCCATACCCCACCTCCAGATTCTGCAGCAGGAGTTCAACGAGGATCCCACGGCGGCCCAGTCGGGGATGATGGTGAGCAAGGGGCGGGTTCTTCTCTCGGGGTATCTCGGGGGATCTCTCCCCGTGAAGGGGATGCTCATGACCTATGCGGTCTCCGTGCCGGGATCCCTCTTCGGAGCCGGGGCGGCGGTGCTCTGCCTGGCTCCGGAAGGGGAATTCCCCCAGGCGGTGCAGGAATACTTCAACCGCATGATAGCCTCCTATGAAAAATCCCTCGGCATTGCCCGGTTCGGTCTGGGATCCGCGGGAACCGAGCAGGGGCTCTCTTCGGCGCTGCAGTCCGCTCTGGGGCAGTAGGAGGACTTTATGGATCTTTTCCGGAAAAATCCCAGATGCTTCCGGAGCGTTCCCGAGGGTATTCCCAGGCCTCTTGGGGCTCTTCTTCCGGGGCTTCTTCTGGGATTATTTCTCCTCTCCCTCTCCTTTGCGGCTCCCTCCGGTGCAACGACTGGGCACCCCTTCCAGCCCCTCTCTGAAAGCGCTCTGGAGCGGGTGGAGGAGGCCTTTGCGGTGGGGGAGGATCTCTTTCTGCGGGGGGAGTACGCAGAAGCCCTCCGAAGAGCCCGAGATCTTCCCCTGGCCGCTCCGGGATCTCCCACCGCCACGCTTCTCGCCGGGGGCTATGGGGAGCTTCTTCAGGGGCTGGTGGCCTCCCGAAGGGGGTTCGATCAAGAGGCTCTTCGAAGAGGGTTCCAGGCCCGGGAAACTTTCGAGAAAGCCGGCTCTTCCCGAGGGCTTCTTCTCTCTCTTGAGCTCCTTCTTCGGAGCGTCCACGCTCTGGGGCTGGAGGAGGAACGCACGGCTCTGGAAGAGGAGCTTGAAGCCTTTGTTGCCGCCTCTGAGGGGGATTCTTACGCTCTCTCCCTGGCCCTTCTGCACCGGGGGATCCGGGCCTTTGAAGCCCGAAACTGCCCCGAGGCCCGGAGGCTGTGGCAAGAGTGCTTCGAAATATCCCAACATCTGAAAAACCCCGAAATTTCCGGTCTGGCTCTCAAACATGCCGCCCGCTGTGCCTGGCTGGAGGGCTCTGGAGGGGCGGCCCTGGAGGAGTATGCCCGGGCCCTGGAATTTGCCCGCAAGAACAGCTCCCCCTGGTTGGAGTGCATGGTATCTCTGGAGTATGCGGAAATTCTCGTGCGTTATCGGGGGGATCATGCGGGGGCGGAGCGGCTCCTCCTCCGGGGGTTGGAAGAGGCGGAACGTCTGGAGCTGGGAGCCCCTCTTCTCTGGATATGCAATAACCTGGGGGCCCTCTATCTGGATATCGGCAGCTTCTCCCGGGCTGAAGAGATTCTCGAAAAGGCCCGGGAGCTGGAAGGGCGGCCGGAATTTCCCCGGGACGTGGGGTTGTGGGTCAATCTCGGTTCCGCCGCTCTGGGGGCGGGGGATTTCGAAAAGGCCCGGGGCTCCTGGCTGGAGGCCCGGAAGATCGCTCTGGAAAGGGGAGATGAGGAATCCCTGCCAGGGATCGCCCTCAACCTGGGAATTCTCGCCAAAAAGCAGGGAAACTACCCCGAAGCGGCGGGGCTCTTCTCGGAGGCTCTGGCGGGGTTTCACGAGTGGGAAAACGAACGGGAGGCCGCAGGGGTGGTGCTGCAGCTTGCAAGCCTTCTCATACTCCTTGAGGAGCCCCGGCAGGCCCGGGAGGCCCTGGGGGAATCAGTGCGCATCTACAGCTCTCTGGAGGATAGGGGAGGGCTGGCCTACGCCCTTCTGCAGGAGGGAAGGGTAAACCTTCTCGAAAAAAACCCCTCCCGGGGGCGACGGGTTTTCGAAAAACTTCTCCAGGAGGCTCAATCTCTCGGCTCTCGGGAGCTTCAGCTCGGGGCTCTGGAAGGCCTCGGAGAGTGCTATCTTCTGGAGCACCGCCCTCTTCAGGCCCGGGGTGCCCTGGAAGAGGCGGCGGAACTTCTGGAGGAGGAGCGCCGGGGGTACGCCTTTGTGGATCGCCGGGTAACCTACCTGGACTACGCCGCCGGGGTGTACGAGCTTCTCTTCGAGACCCTTCTCGATCTGGAAGATCTTCCGGGGGCTCTGGAAGTTCTGGAACGTCTCAAGGCCCGTTCCTTTCTGGATCTCATGACCGCCCGGGAGATTCATCTTCACCCTCGGGAGGCGGAGCTCCTCCGGGCTCTGGAGGCTCTGCAGGTTGAGCGGGGGCTTCTGCAGAAGCGGGAGAGCTATCTCGCAGAGCTGGGGCTCCCCCCGGAAAGCCCCGAGAGAAAGGCTCTGGCGGAGGCCCTTCGAGGAAACCAGCAGAAAGCCATGCTTTTGGAAGAGGAGCTCTGCCAGGCCTCTCCCCGGGTGCAGGCCCTTGCGGAGCCTCCCTTTCCGGAGTTTCTCCAGATTCGGGAAGAGCTCCCCCCCTCATGCACCTTTCTTCATTACTATTTCTCTTCCCGCCGGGGAGGGGCGCTTCTGGTGAGCCCCGAGGCCCTTCGATGGGTTCCTCTGGAGGGGCGCTCTCAGGGTCTTCGAAGCCGCATCAGCTCCCTTCTCCCCCAGATCTCCGAAGCGGGGAACCCCATTCCCGAGAAGGAGCTTCGGCAGCTCTACGCCCTTTTGGTGCAGCCCCTGGAGCCCTTTCTCTCCTCTTCGGGGCAGCTGGTGGTGATCCCCCACGGAGCTCTGGGGTACCTCCCTCTGGAGATCCTTCTCAAGGGGGAGCGGTATCTGGTGGAGGAGTATCTCTTCTCCTACGCCCCCTCTCTGGTCACCTCTCTGGAGCTTCTCAAGGCCCGGAAAGGAGATGGAGGCTTTCCCCAATCCGCCTTTCTCGTGGGGAATCCTCTCTATCCGGATCCCTCCCTTCCCTCTCTCCCTGCTGCGGAGGAGGAGGCCCGGATCATGGGGCAGTTCTTTGCCACATCCCTGGTGCTTACGGGGCAGAAAGCCACGGAGAGTGCCGTAAAGAGAGAGGCCCCCTCCTGGGAGCTTCTCCACTGGGCCACCCATGCCCGGGGGGATGCGGAGGCTCCCCTGAAAAGCGAGATCCTCTTCGCCCCGGATCAGGAGAACGACGGCTTCCTCCAGGCCTGGGAAATCCTCTCCATCCCCCTTCAGGGGGAGTGCGTGGTCTTGAGCGCCTGCGAAACCGCCCTGGGACAGCTCAGCTCTCAGGAGGGGCTTCTCGGGCTGGTGCGCTCCTTTCTCGCTGCGGGAGCTCCCTCTCTGGTGGCAAGCCTCTGGAGCGTCTACGATGACTCCACCCGGGATTTCTTTCTCGCCTTTTACGCCTACTGGAAAGGAGGGCTCCCCAAGGCGGAGGCCCTGCGGAAGGCCAAAATCCGGCTCCGCACAAGCTACGAACATCCCGCCTTCTGGGCCCCCTTCATTCTCTACGGCTGGTAATTTCAAGGACTCAATGGATATAATAAATTTATTGTAAGGAGGTAGATGACATGAAAACGTGTATGGCTTTGTGGGCTGCAATTCTCTGTATCCTCGGGGGTTTTCCTTCTCTTGGTGCGGCGGCGGTGCCTCTTGTGCCGGATCTCCCCGGCTGGGATCGGGAGATTCCCCAGGGGGATTACCTCGCTCAGTTTACCCTTCCCGGTGAAGAGGAGGAGGTACGGGCGGGCTTTTTTGTCTACACCCTCTCCTATGCGGGAGAGGAGGAGGCCCGGGAGTTCGAAGAGCAACTCAAGGAGGCCTCTCTCAACGAGGGAGATGTGACGGTCCTGGAGGTGAAGGAAGATATCTATCGGGGGCGCCCCTGGGTGGTGCATGATCTCCTCGTGAAGGTTCCCGGCGAGGAGGGGGAGGATCCGGAGATTTACCAAGTGCAGAAGTTCTACACCCGGGATGCCGCCAAGGTGCATGTCTTCGAGTTTGTCACCTATCCCCGGCTCTTTCAGGAGCTTGTGCCGAGCTTTCTCGAATGTATGGAGCGCATAACCTTTCAGGAGGAACCCGCCGCAGAGATTCCCCAGGCTCCCCCTATCTCCCCGGTTTCTCCCGCCTCGCCACCCCAGCCCGGGGGCGGCCTCGGGGTTCCCCAGGGGCTCGGCGCTCTGGGAGCCCCCCAGCCTACTCCGGTACCCCCGGCCCGGCTCGCTCTGGAGATCTCCCCCTCCCCCGAATGGAGCCCCGCACCGCCTCTGGATCCCTCCATATCCCGGTACTATCTCCTGATTCAGCAGGGGGTGAACATGGCGGAGATGCTCCTTTTTGAAGAGGACTTTTCCCTCTCCACTACTCTTGAGAGCTACTCCCGAACCATCGAAAGCCAGGTGCCCCAGCTCTTCGAAAATTACCAAGCCTGTCAGAGCTGGAACACCATCATCAACGGGGTTTCCATGAGGGTGCACGAATTCTTCTTCACCACTTCGGGAAATCCCCACCGCCTCATGGGCCGGGCCTACATCTTTCTGGGAGGTCCCCTTCGGGGGTACGTGGTGCTTTTCGACACCACCGACCAGAGCTACCCCTCCCTGGCCCCCAAATTCGATGCGGTGATGCGCACCCTCCGGCTGGAGGCTCCCCCGGAAAGCTCCCCCCAGCCTCCCCAGAAGCCCGAAGAATTTCTCCCCCCTCTTCCGGATGCCCCGGGGCTTCCTTCCTTTGGAGCCTCTTCGGATCCCGGTATCTACGAAGATCCCTCCAAGGGGCTCCGGGTGGCCCTCCCCGGAGGGGCGAACCTTCTGGAAAGCTTCCCCCAGGGGGGGCGCTATGCCCTGGCGGATGGGGTGGAGCTGGTGCTGCTGAATCTCGGCTCTTCTCAGGAGATGGAAAACATGGCCGCCCAGGCGGTGCAGGGAAAGAGCTTTCAGGGGGAATCCCACATCCAGGCCCGGGGAATTACCGGGCAGGTGGGGCTCTATGCCTCGGTGTACCCCCAGACATCCGTTCCCTACGCCACTCTTCTCGCCCGATACCCCCGGGCATCCCTGCTGATGATCTTCACCCTTCCCCGGGAAAACTACCAGAAGGCGGGAAGCTGGATTCTCCCCTTTCTGGAATCCGTCTCTCTGGGAAGGTAAAGGGAGACCCCGGGACGGTTTGATGCTCCGGCACTGCGGCATTCTGAAAAGCTCCGGTGCCGCAGCCGCTGAGATGTGCGCCTTTTACCTAGCATCTCCCCTTCCTTTTGTACTATAATGGAGGGAGTTTTCCGTGCACAGTACACCTGCAGAGCGTGCATAAAGCACTTGAAAAACATAAGCCCACAAGGAGGAAGAGTATCTATGTACTGTATGAATAGCTTTAGGAACAGCCGCAGCAATGAGAACAACCGTAAACGCCGGGGCTTCACCCTGGTGGAGATCATGGTGGTGGTGGTTATCATCGGCCTTCTCGCCGCCCTTGTGATGCCCCGCATCATGGGGCAGAGCGACCAGGCCCGGCGCACCGCCGCATCCGTGCAGATTCGGGAGCTGGAACAGACTCTGGATCTCTACTACTTGGATAACGGCTTCTATCCCACCACGGAGCAGGGGCTGGAAGCCCTTACTGAAAAGCCCGCCTCCACCCCGGAACCCACCAACTACCGTGCGGGGGGCTACCTCCGTAAAATGCCCGTGGATCCTTGGGGGCGCCCCTACGAATACCGCTCCCCCGGTGAGCATGGGGATTTCGATCTCTTCTCCTACGGTGCGGATGGTCGTGAAGGAGGAGAGGATAAAAACGCCGATATCGTAAACTGGCAGGAGTAGGGCTCTGTACATCTCCCCCTCCCGCCGAGGGTTCACCCTGGTGGAGCTCGTCATCGTGGTGGCCCTGCTGGGGCTCCTGGCCACTTTGGGGATCTCCCGGATCCAGTTCTTTACCCCCCCTCCGGAGGGAGTGCTCCAGAAGGCCCTGCTCCATGCCCAGGGGGAGGCCCGGAAAAAACTTGCCCCCCACCGGATCCGAATAGAGGAAGGATCCCTGGTGCTGGAGATCTCCACGGGGCTTCTCTGGGAGCCCCGCCCTCTCCCCTGGAAAACCTCCGGAATCTGGACTCTGAAGGAAAATGCCTGCTACGCCTATCCCGACGGCAGCTTCTCCCCCGCCGTCTTCTTTTGGGGAGAGGAGAGTGAACGGATCTTCTTTGTCACCGTCACAGGCCAGGTGATTCCCGGAGAATCTCGAAAATAAGCGAAAATCCACAACCCCCCTGCTACGGTGAAAACCGCCCGCTGATTTCAGAACCATTTCGGAGCCCCTGGGCCTCGTGCCTCGTCTTGGCCCTGGCTTGAGGAATCCGGGAATCAAAACTCCAAAGCATACAGAACTTCAGAGCACAGAGAACCCCAGAACCCCAGAACCCCAAAAGCGCCAGAACCCGAGAAACATCACATCTCCGGGTTCTGGCGCTCTCTGCTTGCGGTAATCACTGCTCCTATGATTCCTGTCGTTCTTGCTGCTCCTATTGTCCCTATTGCTCCTGCTGGGTCTACCGCATCTGCTGCTCTCACTGGGCCAATGTCACCTAATGACGCACTAACCGTTCTCCCTCCGAAGCTCTTCAAGCTCCTCCGGGGTGATCTCGGTATAGAAAAGGATTTTCTCTTGGGACTCACCCGCCCGGAGCATTCTCCGGGCCATATGGAGTTCTTTCTTTTTCATGCCCTTCTCTACGCCCTTCTTTA
>NPIG01000986.1_pt1 | contig 15580 bp, 17 predicted proteins | sample 8637441 | NCBI WGS metagenome assembly NPIG01 (sample SAMN07420675, study PRJNA396082) | bioreactor metagenome | isolation source: sample BR6 brine-fed electro-methanogenic bioreactor BR | place: Japan: Kochi | collected 2016-06-14 | reverse complement strand
GGTGAAGGGCCAGACCGCCGCCTCTTCTTACAAACCGGCCATCCTCGACAACGGCGTGCGGGTCATGGTCCCGCCGCACATCGAGACCGGCACGCGGATCGTCGTCAACACGGCCGATCGCTCCTACGTCGAACGCGCCAAGGACTGAACTGTAAGCGCATGGCTCACCGGTCCGCACTGATCAATGTCATGGTCGGCGCCGCCCAAAAGGCGGCGCGCCACCTCGTTCGCGATTTCGGCGAGGTCGAGAACCTCCAGGTGTCCCGCAAGGGCCCGGCCGATTTCGTCTCCAACGCCGACCGGAAATCCGAGTCGATCCTCCAGGCCGAACTGCAGAAGGCCCGCCCCACCTATGGGTTCATGATGGAGGAGAACGGCACCATCGAGGGCACCGACACCTCCAACCGCTGGATCATCGACCCCCTCGACGGCACGACGAATTTCCTGCACGGTCTGCCGCATTTCGCGATCTCGATCGCCCTCGAGCGCGACCGCGACATCCTTGCGGGCGTCATCTACGAACCCATCAACGATCAGATGTTCTGGGCCGAAAAGGGCCAGGGCGCGCACCTGAACGGTCGGCGGCTGCGCGTTTCGTCGCGCCGTGACCTGGCCGACTCGCTTTTCGCCACCGGCATTCCCTTCAAGGGCACCGAGAACCACGAACTGTTCACCCGCCAGCTTTCGGCGGTCATGGGGCAGTGCGCCGGCGTCCGCCGCTGCGGCGCCGCGGCCCTCGACATGGCCTATGTCGCGGCCGGCCGCTACGAAGGCTACTGGGAGATGGGCATCAATGCCTGGGATATCGCGGCCGGCGTCGTCCTGGTCCGCGAAGCCGGGGGGTTCGTGACGGAAATCGGCGGCGGCAAGAATTTCCTTACCAAGCGCAATGTGCTTGCCGCCAACCCCGAAATGCACGTCCAACTCGGCAGTATCCTTCGCAAGGCCAAGCGCGCCGCCGAATAGCGTCAAAAATCCGCTGGCAGACAAGTCGCCGCGGGCGTGCAAACCGGTTGTGCGCTGACGGCCCCTTAGTTATGGTGACAACGCAGGTTTTCGGCGAATTGTTGCCGGACCGACGCGGAGGCTGGGTCCGGCACGAGGGTTCGTCTGGGGGAAACGGGAGCGCTATGAAAAAGAGAGTTGAATTCCGGACCGCCGCCATCGGATCGCTCGCCGCGACGGCAGCCCTGGTTGCAGGGGTCACGCTGACCGCATCGACGGCCGTGGCCCAGGATTCGGGACTATATGGCGACGACAATCCCAACGTCACCGTGGATATGAGCGTGCTCGAAGGCGGCAGCTCAGCCACCGCCAAGTCCTTTCCGCAGTACTATTCCGGCAGGCTCGCCGTTCCCGGCCCGGCCGCCCCGCTATCCCGGCTGTATGTGGCCCCGAGCACAGCGAGTTCTCCGCTGCCGCCACCGGAAAAGGGCCGGGTCGTCATGACGCCGCCAAGCGGTCCGTCCATGCCGCCCGAGGAGCCGCCGGAGTCGACAATCACGACAACGGTCGAAGCCCCGCCGGCACCGACACCGACGCCGGTTCCGGCACCCAAACCCACCGCTCCGGCCGCTCCGGAGCCCACCGTGGCCGCCAAGCCTCCGGCACCCGCACCGGCCGCACCTCCGGCACCGGCCCCGGCACCGCCGCCGAAGCCGGCCGTCGCCGAGGCCCCCACTGAGCCCGCCAAGGCACCGCCGCCGCCGGCCGTGGCCGCCCCGGCACCGCCGACCACCAAGCCCGAACCGCCCGCCGTCGAGCCTCCGAAGACCGACGTGGCGACGGCCGAGCCGAAGGAACAGGCCTCCACGCCACCGACCGGAGCCGCCGTCGAGACCGGAAGCTCGGTCCGCGTGGTGTTCGAGGCCGGAGCCACCAAGCTGCCCGATGAGGCACGCGACAAGCTGAAGGCCATTGTTGAAAGTGTCAGCGACAAGACCAATCTGCGTCTGCAACTGCTGGCCTATGCCGGCGGCGAGTCCCTCTCGTCGAGCAAGGCGCGGCGGCTGTCGTTGTCGCGTGCCCTGTCGGTTCGCTCCTACCTGATCGAAAGCGGACTGCGCAGCACGCGGATCGATGTCCGGGCCCTCGGCAACAAAACGACGGAAGAACCGGTCAACCGCGTCGACATCAATATCGTCGAACGATGACCCCTGCGTCATCTCGGCCTGATTTTTGCCGTAATTTTAGGTGATCACCGCTCCATGACACGGCCTCGCCTGTTTCTCACCCGAATGATCTTATTCCTCGTGGCGGTGATAGCCGTTTGCGGGGTGCTTTTCCCGCCCCTTCGCGACGCCTTCATGGCCAACGCGCCCCTCAACGGGCTGATCGTGGGCGTCCTTCTCGTCGGCATCTTTTACAACTTCCGCCAGGTGATCCGGCTCTATCCGGAGGTCGACTGGCTCGAAGGCTACCAGCAGAACCACTCCCCGCTGTCGCAGCCGCGGAGCCCGAAGCTGCTGGCGCCGATGGCGACCATGCTCGGCGAACGGACCGGCAAGCTGAGCCTTTCGACCATGGCGATGCGATCCCTGCTCGACGGCATCATCTCGCGGCTCGATGAAAGCCGCGATATTTCGCGCTACACGATTGCCCTGCTCATTTTCCTGGGCCTCCTCGGAACCTTCTGGGGCCTTCTGGAAACGGTCTCCTCGATCAGCGACGTCATCGGCGGCCTGTCGGCGGCCGGCGGCAATCTCGCTTCGGTGTTCGGCGATCTCAAGCACGGCCTCGAAGCGCCGCTGTCGGGAATGGGAACGGCCTTCAGTTCGTCGCTGTTCGGGCTGGCCGGCTCGCTGGTTCTCGGTTTCCTCGATCTTCAGGCGGCCCAGGCGCAAAACCGCTTCTACAACGACCTCGAGGAGTGGCTGTCCAGCCTGACCCGGCTGTCCACGGGTGCTCTGCCGGGCGACGGCGACCAGTCGGTTCCGGTCTATGTCCAGGCGCTTCTGGAACAGACGGCGGAAAGCCTGGAGAACCTCCAGCGCACGTTGTCCCGCGGCGAGGACGAACGCAACCATGCCAACGCCAACCTGACGACCCTCATGGAGAAGCTCGGGACGCTGACCGACCACATGCGTACCGAGCAGACGCTGATGATGAAGCTTGCCGAAAGCCAGATGGAGATGAAACCCATCCTGCTGCGGCTCGCCGAAAGCGCCAGCGCCCAAGCGGAATCCATGGACGAGAGCACACGCACCCACATTCGCAACCTGGACGTCTATGTGGCCCGCCTGCTCGAAGAGGTCAGCAGCGGGCGCGACGAGATCATTCAACAGGTCCGCAGCGAGATCAAACTGCTGGCGCGAACGATAGCGGCGTCATCCTCCTCGTCCGACAAGTCCAAGCGCTAGCCGTATTCGCCGGTAGATCCGATGGCCCTCTCCGCCCGCCGCTTCGATCGCAGCACCCATATCTGGCCCGGCTTCGTCGACGCCCTGGCCACGCTGTTGATGGTCATCATCTTCCTTCTGATGATTTTCGTGCTGGCACAGTTCTTCCTCAACGAGGCCCTTACGGGGCGCGACGAGGCCCTCGAGAAGCTCCAGAACCAGGTCAGCGAGATGGCCGATCTCCTGGCTCTCGAAAAGAGTCAGACCGCCGATCTCCGGCTCAACGTCTCACAGCTTTCCGAGGAATTGCGCGCCTCGGTGGCCGAACGCGACGACCTCAAGACGGCGCTCGAAAGCCTCTCCGTCCGCGCCGAGAGTGCCGAGGCCGAAGCGTCCCGGCTCAACACCGAGCTCGAGGACGCCTTCAAGACCATGCTGGCCGACAAGGCCGCGATCGAGGTCCAGGTCAAGAAACTGGTGGCGCTGTCCCAGCAGGTCGAGGCCCTTCAGGCGCTCAAGGCCGAACTGGAAGACGAGATCGCCGGGATGGCCGGCAAGCTGGACAAGTCGGAAGAGGAACTGGCCGCCAAGGAAAAGGCGCTGCTGGAAGAGAAGGACTTGTCGGAATCGGCCCGTGCCCAGGTCGCCCTTCTCAATCAGCAGATGCGGGCCCTGCGCGAGCAGATCGCCGGTCTCGCCAAGGCCCTGGAGGCATCCGAGAGCCTCTCCTCGAAGCAGAAGGTGCAGATCGCCTCGCTCGGCAAACGGCTCAACGCCGCCCTGGCCTCCAAGGTCCAGGAACTGTCGCGCTACCGCTCCGAATTCTTCGGACGGCTGCGCGAAGTATTGGGTAACCGCCAGGACATCCGCGTGGTCGGCGACCGGTTCGTTTTCCAGTCGGAGGTTCTGTTCGAGTCCGGTTCCGCCTTCCTGGAAGAGCCCGGCAAGGTCCAACTGAAGCAGCTTGGCGACACCCTTCTCGAATTGTCGGCCAAGATCCCGAAGGACATCGACTGGGTGCTGCGCGTTGACGGCCACACCGACAAGATTCCGATCAACAACGAGAAATTCCCGTCGAACTGGGAATTGTCCACCGCACGCGCCATATCAGTGGTGAAGTTCCTCATCGAGCAGGGAATTCCGGCGGACCGCCTCGCGGCGACGGGCTTCGGCGAGTATCAGCCCATCGACCCGCGGAACGACGAAATCGCCTTCCGGCGAAACCGCCGTATCGAGTTCAAACTGACGGAGCGGTAGGGGCCGTGGCGGCCGTCCTGCCGGACGGAAAGCCATCGTGAAAACCGTGCCACCAAACAGACGCCGCGCCCCTTAGATGTTCGTTCTCTTCCTAATCGTCGTCATCGATCTCATCGGCTTCGGCATCGTCATTCCGCTGCTGCCGTTCTACGCCGAGCATTTCGCCGCATCCCCGGCGATGGTCACCCTGGTCATGGCGACGTTCTCGCTCGGCCAACTGATCGCCGCGCCCTTCTGGGGCCGCCTCAGCGACCGCATCGGCAGGCGCCCGGTACTTTTGGCCGGCATCGCCGGATCGGCCGTGTCCTACGTCTGGATGGGCTTCGCCGATTCGCTGTTGATGCTGCTGGCCTCGCGGGCGCTGTGCGGCGTCATGGCCGGCAACATCTCGGCCGCCTTCGCCTATGTCTCGGACCGCACCGACGCCGCCAATCGGACCCGCGGCATGGGCCTCGTTGGCGCCGCCTTCGGTCTCGGTTTCATCATCGGCCCCGCCATCGGCGGCGTGCTGGCCGGCGCCGACGCCGCTTCCGCCGATTTCCAGACGCCGTCCTTCGCCGCCGCCGCGCTGTCCTTCACGGCACTGATCCTCGGCCTGTTCACCCTCAAGGAATCACTTTCCGCCGAAACGCGGGCGGCCCGGGCCGGCAAACCCCATGATTCGATCCGTTCCCTGGCCGCGGAAATCGCCGGCAACCGGCGACTCGCCCTGTGGGTCGGCCTCACCTTCATGGTCACCTTCATCCTGGCCGGCATGGAAACGACCTTCGCCATGTGGACCGAGCGCAGCTTCGGGTGGGGGCCGCAGCCGAACGGCTACCTGCTGGCCTTCGTCGGCGTTCTCAATGCCTCCATCCAGGGCGGCCTGATCGGCCGTCTGCGCGGCTGGTTCGGCGAATGGGGGCTGGTCGTGCAGGGTGCCGCGGTGCTGGCGGTCGGCTGTTTCTTCTTCCCGTTGTCGGCGACGCCGGCGGTGCTCGTGGTGGTGATGATCGCCATGTCCTACGGTTTCAGCGTCATCACCCCGGCCCTCAACAGTCTGACCTCGCTGGAAGCCAATCCCGAGCGCCTCGGCGGCATTCTCGGCCTCTCGCGCTCGGCTTCGATCAGCGCACGGGTCGTCGGCCCCCTGGTGGCCGGCACCCTGTTCCAGTTTTTCGGCAAGGATGCGCCCTATTTCTTCTCGGCCTTCCTGATGGCCGGGCTTCTGATGCTCATCCTCGTCCTGCGTCAAAAGATGGGAATCCCGAGGTCTACCGAAGGGCTCGACGCCGCGACCGGTGCCGCTCGAAGCACCGAAGCGCCGCCGCCGGCACAATCAAGCACAAAGTCCCCTTGAACCCGGGGCGGGGCTCCGCTATATAGGGCGCCGCTTTTGCGGAGTTGCGTGATGAAAAAAGATATCCACCCGGACTACCACGAGATCACCGTCCAGATGACCGACGGATCGACCTACACCACCCATTCGACCTGGGGCAAGGAAGGCGATACGATGAAGTTGGACATCGATCCCAAGACCCATCCGGCCTGGACCGGTGTGCACCGCCTGATGGACAGCGGCGGTCAGCTTGCCAAGTTCAACAAGCGGTTCAAGAACTTCGGCATCAAGTAGGTGTTCCGGTTACCGGTTTCGAAAGGGCGCCCACGAAGGTGCGGCGCCCTTTTTCGATTCCACGTCCATGGTGGTGCGCCCACCTCCAATACGCCCGGTGGCTGTGTCGGAAATCACACCGCAATACAGCATTCCAAAGTAATCTTTCCTTAGGAAAGACAGGCTATTTTTCTGTAATGGGGACACAGGTGGCCTGACGCCCCTGCCGGGCTCAAGGGCCCGGTTTTGGATGTTCTTATTCGTACGCAGGGACCGGTGGGCTGCGTACCGGGAACTGTAATGGCCGGACCACGCCAAACCGTGGCCTTCGAGGTCTATGTCCTCCGGGGACATCGGTGGGAGATCAATGCCCGCTTCGGCCCGGACGGCCGTCATGCGGCCGTTCGCAAGGCCAAGGACCTGAACCGGAACCCCGGTGTCGCGGCCGTCAAGGTGGTGCGCGAAATCTTCGACTCCCTGGCCGAGATTTCCGAAGAACACATCGTCTACAAGACCCCACACAAAAGGCCGGCTACCGTCGGCATGGCGGCCGCATCGGCTTCGCAACAAATGCGCTATACGAGCCGACGCAGCATTTCCACGGCCCGGCGCCGCTCTGTCGCCGACGATGGCGTCGTCGAGGGAATGCCCGATCGCTTCAGTCTCGCATTACGTGCCCTGTTCGCGACCTTCCTCGCCCTCATCGTCGCCGGACTGGCGACGGCGTTGATGTCCGTCAGTTACGGCGGCGGCTCCGGGGTCTTCTCGGCCGAAGCGATCTCCACGGCGCAGGCGACCATGCTGGTCGCCGTTTTCTCCGCCGTGTTCCTGGTCGTCGCCGTGGTCGCGGCCGGGCCGCTGTTCCCCGCCATCGAGGGGCCGATACGCACCTTTCTGTCGCGCTCGATCCGACCCGACTTCGACACGGCGCTACCGCGCAACAGGCCGATCGGCACGACGCGCCGCCTGACGCCGAGGAAGCCGAAAAGAACCGCAGATTCGGACCTCTCCGAACCCGAAATGGCGCATGTCACCGACCTGAAGGATTACCTGCGCAAGGCGGCAAAGCCTTTGCGGGGCGCCTACAACGTCCAGGATTCGTTCATCCGGTTCGGCGTCAACCTGTTCGCCGCCGGCGCCTGCGAGGCCCTCTGCCAGCACCGCGAGGTCGAACACGGTTCCATGCACCGGATCATGGTTTCGACGATCCGCGCATTGGGTGTCGGCAAGGATCAGGCCCACAGTTTCGCCAGCAACTACGTCGAGTACCTGATCTCGGACCCCCGCTACATGGAGATGTTCTGCAGCGGCCGGCAGGCCATTCTCGCCCACCTGGAGCGCGCACCGCAGAGCGAGGACATGCTGTGCCGGGCGATGGACGGTTGGGCGACCCCCCTTGCTGCCGCGGAAAAGGGGCTGGTGACGGTCATGTTCACCCGGATTTCCAACTATGACGATCTCGTCGCCGACCATGGGGACGAAGCGGCGCAACACGCCCTTCACATCCATAATCAGGTGGTCGGGCGGGCGTTGGTGGAGTTCGGGGGAAAGAGGATCAAGCAGATCCAGAACGGGACGATGGCCGCCTTCATGGATGCCGGACAGGCGGTCATGGCGGCGGTCGCCATCCGCGATCGCCTGGTTCAGCACAATGCACGCACCCCCCAGAATCCGGTCAAGGTGCGCATCGGCTTGAACAGCGGCGAACCGGTGGCCGAGGGGAACGATCTGTTCGGAGTCACCGTCCAGCTTGCAGCCCGCATCGCGGCCACCGCCGACAACGATCAGGTTATCGTGTCCCAGGCCGTCCGCGACGAAGCCAAGGCCCGTACCGGACGCCTCGGGTTCAGGAACCTGGGGTCGCACCCGCTCAAAGGCTTTTCCGATCCGCAGGTCCTTTACGAAGCGTCGATCGCCCCGATCCAGAAGGCGTAGCCTCCTTCCCCCGGATTTTTGCCGGAGCAGGCTTGACAGGCCGGCGCCCTAAAACCATCTCATGCGCGGCGGTTGACGCCTTTTTGGGTCCCGCCGTTTTGAAACCAGGAATTCGGCCGTTTACCGGCGACATGCCCAGGCGAATTCCGATCCGGCATATTGCTTCGTGAAGGAGGATATGAATATGCATACGCTCGACTTCTCTCCGCTTTTCCGTTCCATCGTCGGCTTTGATCGCATGCAGAGCATGATCGATACCGCCATGCGCGCCGACGAGGCCGCCCTCTCCTATCCGCCGTACAACATCGAGTCCCGCGGCGAGGACGCCTACCGCATCACGATGGCCGTCGCCGGCTTCGGCGAGCAGGACCTGGACATCACCGTCAAGGAGAACACGCTGTTCATCTCGGGCTCCTCGCGCAAGGACGAGCAGGAGAAGGTCTTTCTCCATCGTGGGATTGCCGGCCGCTCCTTCGAGCGCCGCTTCCACCTCGCCGACCACATCAAGGTCGTCGATGCCCATCTTGAGAACGGCATTCTCTCGGTCGAGCTCGTACGCGAACTCCCCGAGGAGATGAAGCCCCGCAAGATTGGTATTTCGACGGCTTCCCAGGACGCCGGGAAGATCGAGAAGAAGGCGGCCTGACGACACCGGGACGAATCTCTATGGCGGCTTCGCGACATCCGCGCAGCCGCCGCGTCCCCGGCGTTCAACCCGATGGTTTTCAACCTGCGATTTCGGATACGAAAAAGGGGGCCGTACATTGTACGGCCCCGACTCCAGAAAGCCTGATCCCTGTTAAACTCGCCCAACAGACGTTTCTTAGGGGCAGATAGTAACCAAGCTTGCAACCCCGGGTCAAGCACGGACTCGGGAAAAAAAGGCCGCTCCACGGAGCGGCCGAGTTTAACAGGGAGGCTTGAAGAGAATTGAGCAAAATCAAGGCACTACTTCGTATCCCTGATTGCCCACCATCCACATTACACAACTATGGTTAAAACCGGGTTAACGGAAAAAGACGTTTTTGCGACCGAACCGCACCTGATCCTGCGACTCGGCCCCCCCAGGACCACCGACGCGAGTCCCCTCATCCCTTCTTGAAGAAAGAATCGGCATCTGACCGCGCCGCTTCCTTCATGGCGATCATCTCCTGCGCACGGGATATTTCACCCTGTAGTTCCTCGATGTATTCCTGCAGGGCCTCGATCGACATCACCTCGAGGTTCTTCGGTTCCGGCTTCGGGCGGATCGGTTCAAGGTCGTCGGCATCCATTTTTTCCGTCCTTTTTCCTGATCGGGATTGCTCCCTCCCCCACATTATCGAAGCCCGCGCCGCCCACCAAGGCCAAGACTGGGGAAAAGCTGCTTAGGCCATTTGACCGCGGCCTAATCACGGGGTAATAAGAACCTTCGGGGAAAGGCGACGTGTAACGTCGCCTTCGGTTTTTTTAATATTGATCGAGGCGATTGGGAATGGCTGCGCCACTGATGCCGAAGGCCACAGCCGTCTGGCTTGTGGAAAATACCGCTCTCACGTTCGAGCAGATTGCTGAGTTCTGCAATCTCCATCCTTTGGAGATCCAGGCCATTGCCGATGGTGAGGTTGGGATCGGGATCCAGGGGCTGGATCCTATCGTCAACGGCGAGTTGACCCAGGAAGAGATCGATCGCTGCGTGGCCGATCCCAATGGGCGTCTGATCCAGGCGAAGACACGCAATCCGCAGCCGCGAGCCAAGCCCAAGGGAGCTCGCTACACGCCGGTATCGAAGCGGCAGGACCGCCCCGATGCCATCGCCTGGCTGCTGAAGAACTATCCCGAACTCGGTGATGCGCAGATTTCGCGCCTGATCGGCACGACCAAGCCGACGATCAACTCGGTGCGCGACAAGTCCCACTGGAACGCGCAGAACATCAAGCCGCAGAATCCGGTCGGCCTCGGCCTGTGCTCGGCACAGGATCTGGAAAAGGCGGTGATCCGGGCCCGCAAGCGCCAGGGCAAGGACATCACTGCCGCCCCGATCATGCCGGTAGAGGCGCCGGCCCCGGTCGAGGAAGCCGAGCCGGAAACGCCGAAAGACGAATCCGAGATTTTCTGACGAGAAGGCGCCGCTCGATGGCGGCGCCTCCCATTCCCGAAAAATGCTCGAAACAATCGGACCGGGCTCAAGTATGAACTCCCGGGCGCAGCAGCGCATCCGTGCGTCGCTACTCGATTACTTTCCTGGGTAACACCTTGCCTTTGCCCCGCTCACGGCGAGGGCCGGCACTCCAGCCTACACTTGATCAGTTAGCGGGTGAGATCCGCGATCTCATCCTTGATCTTCAGTTTTTGCTTTTTGAGGCTGGCAATTTGTATGTCGTCGGGAAGGGGACGGTTAAATTCTTCTTCGATGGCCGTTTCCAGTGCCTGGTGCTTGGCCTTCAGCGCGTCGATCCTCTCATCCAGACTCATTGTTCAGGTTCTCCTCAAGTCTGTATCCGTAACATATTTATAATAATGCAAGCGGACGGGTTACGCCAGTCGCCGCCCCCCTTTTTAAGCATGAAAAAAGCCGGCGGAAGCCGCAAAGCCTCCGCCGGCCCGGAAAACCGCCCGTCCCGGTCAGTCACCGAGACAGATGCCCAAACCGCGCGCCGTGTGCACCAGCGTTCCCTTGACATCGACCGCACGGTAGCGCGTGATTACTTCCTCGATCGGTACGTCGACCACCTCGCGGTGCTGCCAGACGACCAACCGGTCGAACTTCTGCTGCGCGATAAGGTCGACGGCATAGACGCCGAAGGCCGACGCCAGCACCCGGTCCATGGCCACCGGGATGCCGCCGCGAGCGACATGCCCCAGCACGGTGACGCGTGTTTCGGCGCCGGTCAGCTTCTGGATCTGGTCGCCGATCAAATGGCCGATGCCGCCGTAGCGGAGTTCGCCGTCGGGATGGGTGTCGTACACCGACTCACCGGATGCCGACTTGACCGCTTCGGCGCAGACCACTAGGGCGTGGTTGCGGCCCTTCTTGCGCAGATCGGTGATGAACTTGGCGACCTTCTCGATGTCGTAGGGAATCTCAGGGATCAGAACGACGTTGGCGCCGCCGGCGATCCCGGCGTTGAGCGCGATATGGCCGGCGTCGCGGCCCATGACCTCCAACACCATCACGCGGTGATGGCTGGCGGCGGTCGGCTGCAGACGATCAAGCGCATCAACCGCCGAGGCAACGGCCGTGTTGAAGCCGATGGACCATTCGGTGAAGGCGACGTCGTTGTCGATGGTCTTGGGAATGCCGATGAACTGGATGCCGCCCTGCTGGGCGAGACGGCTCAGGATACGCATGCTGCCGTCGCCGCCGATGGCGATCAGGGCATCCAGCCCCAATTCCTTGAATCCCTCGATCACCTCGTTGGAGCGGTCCTTGGTCGAACCGTCGGGCATCGGATAGGCAAAGGGGTTCCCCTTGTTGACAGTGCCGAGGATGGTGCCGCCCATGCGCAGGATGTTCCCGGTGAAGACCCGCATGCCCATCTCTTCGACCAGGGGCGGACGTTCGAGGAGGCCGGCCGTACCTTCCTTGATCCCGACGACTTCCCAGCCGTATCCGTTCACCGCTCGGCACACGACCGCGCGGATCGCGGCGTTCAGGCCAGCGCAATCTCCACCGCTGGTCAGCAGTCCAATCTTTTTCTTTGCTTTGGCCATGGTCGGTTTCCCTCTTTCGGAAGTTGGTCAGGCTGGTTCTGGTGGCGCAGTCTGCCATCGGCAATACCGCTGAACAGATTAATTTGCTATGATAATTTTTCCAGCAACGAGCCTTATAAACACATGGAAGACCAAGAAATCCTAAAACAAAAACTCAACGATCTTAAGACCGAGCATCGCAATCTGGATGACAAGATTGCCGAGATGACGGCCAATCCTCCATTCGATCAACTGCTCGTTCAGCGCCTGAAGAAGCGCAAACTCGCCTTGAAGGACCAGATCGCCAAAATCGACAGCCAGTTGATGCCCGACATCATCGCCTGAGAGAACCGCCGGCGACGGTCCTGTTCAGGCCTGCTGCCCAGCCCGGCGGCGCAGATCAACATCCGCTTTCGCCAGGATTGCCTCGGGATCGTCACCCGCCTGGAAAGGCGTGAGCCCCCAGCCAACGCGCGCCTCGTTACCGGAGATGACCTGCAGCGTTCCGTCAATTCGCGTGGCCAGATCAGCCGCCTTGTCTTCGGCCTGTCTTCCCTCGCTCAGGGTAAGGATGACACCGAAATCCGCGCCGCCGAGATAGGCGAGGACATCGCTGGCTCGCAGCCCGCTCGACAGGGTTCCCGCCACCTTGCTGAGGACCGTCTCGGCTTCGGCCAGGCCCTTGGCCGCCCTGATCCGTTCAAGACCGCGAATTGAAAAAACCACCAGGCTGCTGACCGTCCGGGTATGGGCAGCCCGGTTGATGAGCCGGCCGAGGTCGCGCATCAAGGCCCGCTTGTTGGAGACGGGAACAACCGAATCCCTGTCGGACAGTTCCTGAAAATAGCCGACCCGCTCACGCTCGCGCTCCAGGTCGCTGCGGGTGCGGTCGAACTCGCCGACAATGATGGTCAATGCCTCCTCGACCCGCGGCGTCAGTTCCGATGTCGGGATCCCCATGATCTGGGCGACGTCGTGGATCTGGTGCACCGACCGCCACTGCGGCCTTGCCTCCTCTTCCCCGCCCTGGCCCGTATCCTCCTCGTGGTCGTGCTGCCGCGTCTGCGGATCGGTTGCCGTGGCCGGTTCGACGGATGATGTACGTGTCACCTCGACCATTGGAGGCCCCTTGTCTCTCCCCTCACTTCAAAGCTAACACCGCGGGACGCGCAAACAAAGGCCTCCCGCGCGCCTTGCCTTGCCGGGAACGCCGCCTATAATGCCCGCCTCATTTCGACCCGGAACCACTATGAACGGAGCAGTCATGACCCAAGCAGGCCCTTTGGTCGGCATTCTCATGGGCAGCCAGTCCGATTGGGAAACCATGCGCAATGCCGTCGAAACCCTCAAGAAGCTCGGCATCCCCTGCGAAGCGAAGGTTCTTTCCGCCCATCGTAATCCGGATCAACTGGCCGACTACGTCAAGGGAGCCAAGGGCAACGGCATCAAGGTCCTGATCGCCGGCGCCGGCATGGCCGCCGCGTTGCCGGGTGCGGTCGCCGCCATGACGCCGCTGCCGGTCCTCGGCGTTCCCATGGAGACCCGCGGCCTCGGCGGCCTCGACAGCCTTCTCTCGATGGTCCAGATGCCGCGCGGGATTCCGGTCGGGACCTTGGCCATCGGCAATTCGGGCGCCGTCAACGCCGCCCTGATGGCGGCCGAGATCCTCGCCCTCAGCGATGAAGGCATCGCCGCCAAGCTCGACGATTTCCGCGAGAAGCAGTCGGCGCCGCCGCCGGAACTGCCGGTCGAATAATTTTTCGCGGCCGGGAATAATCCGGTTTTCAGGGTGTTCTTTCATCAGGTCCGGCCGCAAGGGCCGGACGACCTTCCGTGCGGCCCTGCCGTCGCACCGTAGGCCCGGGAGCATTTTCTGCCGGGCTTCCGGGCTTCCCCCCCAAGGACGGCAGGCCAGGGCTCACCCCCCCTGAGCCCGTCCGCGAGGAAGGGATCCCCTGCACACCCTTCCGGGTGCGGTCCTTTCGGGCTGCACCCGGTTTTTCTTCAGGAGGATTTGAACAGGGGAGCGACGCGGCGCAGCCGCCGCTTCACGCCGCCGGACAGGGCCTTCACCACCTGTTCGACACGGGCCCTGGCGTGGGGAATCTCCATCACCCCGGCGATACGGCGATCCAGAAAGGCCCAGGTATCCTGGTGGTCCCGGGATTCGTCGGAAAGCCAGCACAGCAGCGTGCTGCCGTAGACCGCGGCCAGCAATGCCCGCTTGGTGTAGAAGCTGAAATCCGCCGAACGGTCGCCGATGGCGTACCAGATGGCATCCACCGTCCGGTAGGTCGCCTTGAGTGCGGCCCCGGCGTTGTGAGGCATGGCGAGGAAAGACGTCGCGCGGCGCGCCGCCTCGCGATACGGCGCGACCGCCTCGATACGGGCGCGAACGGCCGCCGCGATGCGGTCGCGGATGCGCATGGTCTCGAGGTTCATCGACGCCACCGCTTCGGCCATTCTGCGATCGCCGAGGTCGGCGAAGTGCTCGACCGCCTCCAGCATGCCGCCGGGAAAGGCGCGCAGCCCGTCGGAAGGCGCAAATCCGGCGTCCACGGCCCCGTATTCCAGGCTGCGCAGGGTCCAGCCGTCGAAGGCCACATGCGGCAAGGCGGCAAGCAGAATACGGTCCTGCATGTAGCGGATGGAGGTTTCGCCGCCCATCTCGTGCCTATTCCGCCGCCTGTTCGGAATCGGCCGCATCGGCCTCTTCGGCTTCCCGAGCCGCCGCCATTTCGATGGCCCGGGCCCGGGTGATGTCCTCGACGAAGCCGAATTTGGAAAGATCCCGCATGCGTTGGGGATAGAGAATGCCGTCGAGATGATCGCATTCGTGCTGCACGACGCGGGCATGGAATCCGTTGGCATCGCGGGCGATTGGCGTGCCGAATTCGTCGAATCCGCTGTAATGCAGTTCGCGGTGGCGGGGCACCAGGCCCCGCATGCCCGGCACGCTCAGGCAGCCTTCCCAGTCGTCGTCCATCTGTTCGGACAGGACCGTCAGGGTCGGATTGCACAGCACGGTGTACGGAACCGTTTCGGCCTGCGGGTAGCGTGGATTGTGCTCGACGCCGAAGATCACCACGCGTAGCGGGACGCCGATCTGCGGCGCCGCCAGTCCCGCGCCATTGGCGGCCGCCATGGTGTCGCGCATGTCGCGGACCAACGCATGCAGTTCCGCCGTGTCGAAGCGCTCGACCGGGTGGCAGACCTGCAGCAGACGGGCATCGCCCATGCGGAGAATGTCGCGGATCATGCGGCCAGTCTAGCCGCGGATGCGCTGCGACGACACCGCGAGGGCGAAGCCCGCCGGTGGCGGGAACCTCAGTGGCCTGACTGCTGCAGTGCGGCCGGGGAGAACTGTGCCGGCGACATCGGCTGGTTCAGGCGCCACCAGTCGGTGCTCTCGTTGGTCAGGTAGCCCGCTTCGTATGCGCCGGAAGTCAGGTCGTGGTAGATCGACGCGCCGCGAACCCAGGCGTGGCCTTCCTGCGAATAGAAGTAGGTGATCAGCGGAATGCGCCAGATCTGACCCTGGGCGTCGTAGTTGTCGGCCGTCAGGGCCAGCCAGGTGTCCTCGTCGGCGTAGAGCACGCGGCGGCCGTAGATGTGACGGTATCCGTCCTTGAGCGTGCCTTCGATCACCCAGGCGCGATGCAGCTCGTAGCGGACGTAGTCGGGGTTGACCGTGCTCGGCTGGATCAGATCGTCGTACTTCACCGCCGGGTCGTTGATCCGAAAATTGTTGTACGGCAGATAGAGCTCCTTCTTGCCGACCAGCTTC
>NPIG01000462.1_pt3 | contig 15614 bp, 17 predicted proteins | sample 8637441 | NCBI WGS metagenome assembly NPIG01 (sample SAMN07420675, study PRJNA396082) | bioreactor metagenome | isolation source: sample BR6 brine-fed electro-methanogenic bioreactor BR | place: Japan: Kochi | collected 2016-06-14 | reverse complement strand
GTCACGTCCAGCGCGGTGGTCGGTTCGTCCGCGATCAGCAGCTTGGGGCGCAGCGCGATCGCCATCGCGATCACCACCCGCTGCCGCTGCCCGCCCGACAGCTCGTGCGGATAGCGCGTCAGCGGAAACCGCTCTTCGGGCAGGCCGACGCGCGCCAGCACCTCGCGGGCGCGGGCGCGGGCGGCGTCGCGGTCCATCGCCCTGTGGATCAGGATGGTTTCCATCACCTGCTCGCCGATGGTCTTGACCGGGTTCAGCGCGGTCATCGGTTCCTGGAACACCATGCCGATCTCGCGTCCGCGCACCGCGCACATCGCCGCCTCGGTCTGTTGCAGCAGGTCGCGCCCCTCCAGCATCACGTGGCCGGTGAGCCGTGCCCGCTCCGGCAACAGCTGCATCACCGCCAGCGCGGTCATCGACTTGCCCGAGCCGCTCTCGCCGGTGACCGCCACGATCTCGCCCGGCGCGATGGAAAAGCTCACCCGGTCGAGGATCGGCAGCGCCCCGATCCTGAGCGTGAGGTTGGTGATCTCCAACAGCGGCATCAGCGGTCCACCCGCAGCCGGGGGTCGAGCCAGTCGCGCAGCCCGTCGCCCATCAGGTTCAGCCCCAGCACGGTCAGGATGATCGCCACCCCGGGGATCAGCGCCATATGCGGGGCAAAGCTGACCATCGTCTGGGCATCGGCCAGCATCCGGCCCCAGCTGGGCGTCGGCGGCTGCGCGCCGAGGCCGACATAGGACAGCCCCGCCTCTGCCAGGATACCCAGCGAGAACTGGATGGTCCCCTGCACGATCAGCAGGTTCAGAACATTGGGCAGGATATGCTCGGCCGAGATCCGCGCCGCGCCCTTGCCCGCCACCCGCGCCGCCATGATGAACTCGCGTTCCCACAGGCTCAGCGCCGCGCCACGGGTAATGCGGGCGAAGACGGGGATGTTGAAAATGCCGATGGCGATGATCGCGTTCACCGCGCCCGCGCCGAAGACGGCGGTGATCAGGATGGCGATGACGAGGCTGGGAAAGGCAAAGACCAGGTCGTTGCCGCGCATGATCAGCTCGTCGATCCAGGACCCCTTGCGCGCCGCCGCCGTCAGGCCCAGCGGCACCCCCAGCGCCATGCCGATGCCGACCGCGACCAGCGCCACCGCGATCGAGGTGCGCGCGCCCACCATGATCATGCTGAACATGTCGCGGCCGAAATGGTCGGTGCCGAACCAGTGGGCGGCGGAGGGCGTCTGCAGCTTGGCGGGGATGTTCATCGCCGCGTGGTCGTAGGGCGTCCAGACGAAGGAGGTGAGCGCCGCCAGCACCACCAGCGAGGAGAGCAGCGCGCCCAGGGCCAGGGTCCGGCTCATACCCGCGCCCTCAACCTGGGGTCGACGGCGGCATAGGCCAGGTCGACCAGGAAATTCACCGTGATGACGGCAAAGACCAGCAGCATCACCACCGATTCGACCACGATCAGGTCGCGCGCGCTGATCGCCTGGAACACCAGCCGCCCGAGGCCGGGCAGGTAGAACACCTGTTCGATGATGATCGAACCCGCCAGCAGGAAAGAGAATTGCAGCCCGATGATGGTCAGCACCGGGATCATCGCGTTCCGGACCGCGTGCCGCCACAGCGCCTGCCGCCGGCTCAGCCCCTTGGCCCGCGCCGTGCGCATGAAATCCTCGCCCAGGATGTCCAGGAGCGCCGAGCGCATGACGCGCGCCAGGATCGCCGCCTGCGGCAGCGCCAGCGCCACGGCGGGCAGCGTCAGCGAATGCAAGCCCGTCCAAAGCCCGTTCTCCCAGCCCGCAAAGCCGCCGGCGCCGAACAGCCGCAGGTTGATGGCAAAGATCAGCACCAGCATCATCGCGAACCAGAAATTCGGCACCGCCACGCCCAGCTGCGTCGCGCCCATCACCACCATGTCGCCCGGTTTGCCGCGCCGCGCGGCGGCGTAGATGCCCGCCGGAAAGGCGATCAGCGTCGACAGGGTGAGGGCATAAAGCGCCAGCGGCAGCGACACCCAAAGCCGGTCGGCGATCATCCCCGCCACCGGCGTGCGATAGGTATAGGAGGTGCCGAAATCGCCGGTCACCATGCCGCCGGCCCAGGCAAGATAACGCTCGACCTTGGGCACATCGAGGCCCAGTTCGGCGCGCAGCGCGGCCACCGTGTCGGGCTGGGCGTTGATCCCCAGCATGAAGGAGGCCGGATCGCCCGGCGCCACCTCGATCACGAAAAAGATCACCAGGCTGGCGACGGCCAGGCTGATCAGCAGCGAGAGCAGACGTTTGAGCGAATAGCGCAGCATCGGCGCCACGTTAGGGGCGGCGATGGACAGCGTCCAGAGCCATCCGCACTCCGGTCCGCGCCTCTATTCGGGGCTGCGCAGATAATCGGCGTCGTCGACCTTTTCCAGCCAGCTGGCGGCGCTGTCGCCCTCGCGTTCCTGGATCGCCAGGTGCACCATGGCGGTTTCGGGCGCGGCGCCGTGCCAATGCTCCTCGCCCGGCGGGATCCACACGGTGTCGCCCGCCCGGATCCGACGCGGCGCTTCGCCCCTGAGCCCGACCAGCCCGGCGCCCGACAGCACATGCAGCGTCTGGCCAAAGGGGTGGGTGTGCCAGGCGGTGCGCGCGCCGGGATCGAAGGACACCCGCACCGCGTTCACGCGGGCCGGCTCCGGCGCGTCGATCACCGCGTCGAACCGGACGGTGCCGGTGAAATAGTCCGGGTTCGGGCCGGTGGTGGGGCGGCTGCCCACGGGAAAGATTTGCATCACCCTCTCCTCTGTGTCGGGTGCCACGGGGCTGTGCCCGGGCATTTGGCCCGCAGGCTAGGCCGTGCCTGGGAAGGGGTCCAGCGGGAAAAGGGCCGGGCGGCCTGTGCCGCCCGGCCCCCCCCTGGTGCGGTGTTATTGCCCCGCCGCGATCGACAGCGGCCGGGTACCGTCGTTCATCCAGGCCTCAAGCGCGGTCATCGGGTCGAGGCTCGTCTGGTTGATGCCGCCGGGTCCGGGAAGCAGGCCGCAATGATCCAGCCCGGGGATCATGAACAGCGCGACATTTTCCTTCAGGGCCTCTTCGCCGCCGGCGACCTCGGCCGCCTGTTGGTACCAGTTCACCGTTTTCATCGGCGGAACGATGGCATCGGCCCAGCCGTGCCAGACGATCATCTTGCCGCCCGCCTTGCGGAAGGCCGAGATGTCGGGATTGTCGCCGTTATACATCGCGCTCGATGTGCCCAGCTTTGCCGGGTCGGTATCGAAATCGAAATCCATCGGCGTCCAGGTCTCGCCGGGATCGTCGTCGAACGCCATGAAGCGCCCGAAATCGGTGGCGAAGATCGGCGTCAGCCCGCCCTGGCCCTTTTCGTTGCCGATGACCCAAAGCCACCAGAACGGCTCGGAGCCCGGCATCAGCGCCCCGGGATAAAGGCTCTCGCCGGCCGAGTTGACCGGCCCCTGCCGCCATTTCTCGACCACGCCCAGCTCGGCCTCGGTCAGGCAGTCCGCCGCGGCGGCGCCGTCGCATTTCAGGCCCGACAGATCGGCCTGGCACTGCCGCGGGTCCGCAATCACCCCGTCTTCGGCACCGTCGAGCCCGTCGCATTGCGTCATCACCGCATCGCCGATCAGCTTGTCCTTGCCGGGTTTGAGAATCTTATTGCCTTCGGCATCGGTATTGGCCTGGATGATCCAGGGCAGGTTGATCGACGCCAGCCCGGTATAGTCCATCGCTGGCGCACCCGAGATGATGCCGTCGAACAGCTCCGGGTAGCGCAGCGCAGCCACATGCGCCATCCGGCCGCCGGTCGAGCAGCCCTGGAACACCGCCTGCTGCGAGCTGCCTCCGTAAAAGGCGCCGATCATGGCCTGAGCTACGCGGTGCGTCTCGCCGATCGACCGCCAGCCCCAGTCGCGCTCGGCATGGGGGTTGGCATCGGCCCAGCCGGCATCCACCACCGACAGCCCGTGATGCCCGCTGTCCGAGGTGGCGGTGGCATATCCGCGCTGCAGCCCCGGACGCATCGCGTTGACCCAGCCGGGTCTGGCATCGGCCCGCCCCAGGACGCCGCAGAACCCGCCGCAGCCGGACTGGTAGTACTTGCCGTTCCAGCCCTCCATCGGCAGCCGGACCTCGATATTGATTGCCGGCAGCGCCACCGCGCGCACCTCGCAATAGGCAGGCAGTTCGTCGCTCGCCGCCACGACCCGCGCCGAGGTCACGAAACCGGAACTGATCGGGGTGTTGTGCAGTGCCTCGCAGGCCGCCTGATCTTGCGCCGCCGCGCTGCCGGCCAGCAGCATCAGCGCAACCATGGATGATGAAAGATGTTTCATTGTTTCTCCCTGTCAGAAAAGCGCCGCGCCAGTGTCTTCGGCTCGGCGCGGCCAGTCTGCCACCTGAGCGCGACGGCGGGGTAACGGGAAAGTAACCGCTAAGCGGTTTTTTGCCGATTACAGGTCGGCCTTAAGTTGTGATTTGGCGGTACCAGCCGGGCATTGCCTTGGGGGCTCAGCGCCGTCGCCGTGCCTCGGCCCGCACGCTGAGGATCAGGATCGCCAGGCACCCCAGCAGAAGCACCGCGCCGCCGGTCACCGGCGCCACGTGCACGGCCAGGATCAACACCGCCACCAGCGCCACCAGCGCGCAGATCGCCGCGGTCAGGCGCGCGTCGGCGACGAACATGCCGAACAGCTCGGCCAGGACATCCTTCAGAATCGTCACTTTGCGTCCTCCGCTTCGGGGTTCCGCGTCATCCCGGCGGCGCCCAGACCGGCGATCAGGAACAGCGCGGCAAAGCCGAACAGGGCCAGGTCGTGGCCGGGCCAGTCGATGCCCAGCCCCTCGCCGGTCCAGAACACGCCAAAGGCGGACAGCATCACGCCGACGCCGAATTTCAGCGTGTTCTCGGGAACCTGCGACAGCGGCCAATGCGCCGGCCGCCCACCAGCAGGACGATGGAAAGGGCTTCGACCGCCTCGACGGTCGAGGCGGAGAACGCCGCACTNNAACGATGAACACCACTTCCAGCCCCTCCAGCAGCACCGCCTTGAAGGCGGTGATCCCGGCGATCCAGTCGCGCGAGGTTTCCTTGCGCCGGGTCTCCTCGGCCAGATGGGCGCTTTCCTCGGCAAAGATCGCCGCCTCGTCATGCAGCGGGATCACCCCGCCGGCGCGCAGCGCCGCCTTGCGCAGCCAGCCGATCCCGAACAGCAGCAGCAGCACGCCGATCACCAGTTGCAGCAGGTGCAGCGGCACCCGGTCCAACAGCGGCCCCAGCGTCACCACCAGCCCCGCCAGCACCGCCAGCGCCGCGCCGGTGCCCAGCACCGCCGGCCGCCATCCACGCAGGGTGCCCACCACCAGGACGATGGTAAAGGCTTCGACCACCTCGACGGTCGAGGCGAAGAACGCCGCGCTCACGGCCGGGGCGGCGGTTGACCAGGCAATCATGTCTTCAATCTCCTTCTCTCGGAGCCCCGGGGGATGTCCCCGCCCCGGAATGCAGAAGGCCCCGCCGGGGCGGGGCCTTGTCCGTGTTGGCGCTCAGCGCTCCCAGTAGACCGCCGTCAGGTCGGTGGCCTGGGTCGGCGCGTTGGCCCACAGGCCCCGCACCCCGGCCTTGGCCACGCTCAGCGCGGCGAGCTGGAACAGGTAACCGTTGACGTAATCGTCGGCGATGATCTTCTGCGCTTGCTGCAGCAACTCGGTCCGCTTGGCCGGGTCGGTGGTCGCGTTCAGCGTTGTCATCAGCTTCTGGAAGGCCGGATTGTCATACTGGAAGTAATACTCCGGCCGGGCATAGATGCCGATGTCCATCGGTTCGGTATGGCTGACGATGGTCAGGCCGAAGTTCTTGCCGCGGAACACCGTTTCCAGCCATTGCGCCCATTCCACGTTGATGATCTCGGCCTTGATGCCGACCTGGGCCAGTTGCGCCGCGATGATCTCGCCGCCGCGCCGGGCGTAGGACGGCGGCGGCAGGTGCAGCGTGGTCTCGAACCCGTCCGGAAGCCCGGCCTCGGCCAACAACGCCTTGGACTTCTCCGGGTCAAAGGCCGACTGCCCCGTCAGATCGACATAGGCCGGATTATGTGGTGCGAAATGGGTGCCGATGGGGGTGCCGTAGCCGAACATGGCGCCGTCGATGATCGCCTGGCGGTCGATCGCATGGGCCAGCGCCTCGCGCACCTTCACGTTGTCGAAGGGCGCCTGCTGGTTGTTGGTCGACAGGATGGTCTCGCCCTCGGTCGAGCCGACCAGAACCTGGAACCGCGGGTCGGCCTCGAACTGCGGCAGGTTCTCCGGCGCCGGGAAGCCGGTGAACACATCCACATCCTCGGCCATCATCGCGGCAAAGGCGGCGGTGGGGTCGGAGATGAACTTGAAGGTGGCCTTGTCCAGCTTGGCCGGGGTGCCCCAGTAATCGGCGTTCTTTTCCAGGACGATGCGGTCGCCCTGCACCCATTCGGCGAACTTGAAGGCGCCGGTGCCGACCGGCGTCTGCTTGATCCCCTCGATGCTCTCGGGCGCGACGATCACCGCGTCGCCCCAGGCCATGTTGAACAGGAAACTGCCGTTCGGCTCGCTCAGGGTGACCTGAACCGTCAACGGATCCAGCACCTTGACGTCGGCGATTCCCGCAAACAGCGCCTTTTGCGCGTTGGCGCTGTCCTCGGCGCGGGCGCGGTCCAGGCTGAACTTCACATCCTCGGCGTCCATCGCGGTGCCGTCGTGGAATTTCACCCCGTCATGCAGATGAAAGGTATAGCTCAGCCCGTCGTCGGAAATGTCCCAGCTTTCCGCCAGTCCAGGCACGACAGAGCCGTCGCCCATGAACCGGGTCAGCCCCTCGAAGACGTTGGAATAAAGCACCGAGTCGATGGCCCCGGCGGCGGCGCTGGTCGGGTCCAGATGCGGCGGCTCCAGCTGCATCGCGACGGTGATGTCGGACTGCGCCAGGGCTGCCCCGGCGGCCAGCCCCGCACTCAACGCGATGGCCGCGCCAAGGCCCTTAATGACCTGAAAATGTTGCATGGTTTGAACCTTATCCTCCTGTTGTCCCCGCCCGTGCCGGGGTCATCCTGGGCGAGTGTCTCCCCAAACATGATGCGCAATCAAGGAAATGTTGGCGCAATCAGGGTGGAACAGCCGCACCGAGATTGCTATCCCCCGGCCCACCTTGCCGTCGGCGGCTGTGCCGGGCGGCGTTAACTGATTGCGAGGACGATGAGCGCAACCGCCTCTATTCCGGCCCTGACAGCCGACGACATCCGCGCCCGCAAGGGCGGCGATCCCCTGGTCAGCCTGACCTGTTACACCACCCCGATGGCCCGCGTGATGGATGCCCATTGCGATTTCGTTCTGGTCGGCGACAGCGTCGGCATGGTGCTGCACGGCCTGCCCTCGACCCTGGGCGTGACCATGGAAATGATGATCCTGCACGGGCAGGCGGTGGCGCGCGGCCTCAGCCGCCCGCTGATGGTCATCGACATGCCCTTCGCCAGCTATGAGGAGGGGCCGCAGCAGGCATTCCGCAACGCCGCCCGCCTGATGGCCGAGACCGGCGCCGGCGCGGTCAAGCTGGAAGGCGGTCGCCACATGGCCGAGACCATCGCCTTTCTCGTCGCCCGCGGCATTCCGGTGATGGCCCATATCGGCCTGACGCCGCAGTCGGTCAACGCGCTGGGCGGCTACAAGGTGCAGGGCCGCGACGATCAGGCCGAGGCGGTGCTGGCCGATGCCCATGCGGTGGCCGGTGCCGGCGCCTTCGCGGTGGTGCTGGAAAAGATCCCGGCGAGCCTGGCCGACCGGATCACCGCCGAGGTCGCGATCCCGACCATCGGCATCGGCGCCTCCGCCGGCTGCGACGGGCAGGTTCTGGTCGTCGACGACATGCTGGGGCTGTTTGCCGAGTTCAAGCCGAAGTTCGTCAAACGCTATGCCGAGCTGGCCCAGCAGGCCGAGGCGGCGATCGCCGGTTACGCCGCCGAGGTGCGCGCGCGCAGCTTCCCGGGGCCCGAGCATGTGTTTGCCGACCAGGTGAAGGGCGGGTCGAAATGACCGCGCCGATCCTGCGCCAACTGGCCGAGATCCGCGCGCTGACCGCGCAGTGGAAGGCCGCGGGCGAGCGCATCGGCGTGGTGCCCACCATGGGCGCGCTGCACCGCGGGCACATGTCTCTGGTCGAGGCCGCCAAGGCCGGTTGCGACCGGGTGATCGTCTGGATCTTCGTGAACCCCAAGCAGTTCAACAACCCCGAGGATTTGGAAAATTACCCCCGCACCGAACAGGACGACGCGCGCAAGCTGGCGCCCCATGGGGTCGACGCGATCTATGTGCCGGACGTCGATCAGGTCTATCCCGACGGCTTCGCCACCACCGTGTCGGTCGCCGGTCTGACCGATGTGCTCTGCGGTGCGCACCGGCCGGGGCATTTCGACGGTGTCGCCACCGTGGTCAGCAAGATTTTCCTGCAGACCGGGGCCGACCGCGCCTATTTCGGGGAAAAGGATTACCAGCAATTGCAGGTGGTCCGCCGCATGGCGCGTGACCTGGATATCCCGATCGAGGTCGTCGCCTGCCCCACCGTGCGCGAAGCCTCGGGCCTGGCCCTGTCCTCGCGCAACCTGCGCCTGTCGGAGCAGGGGGCGGCGCAGGCCGCGGAGCTGAACCGCGCCATGCGCGACGTGATCGCCGAACTGGCCGAGGGCAACCGCTTTCCGCCGCTGGCCGACCGCGCCCGCGCCCGGCTGGCCGAGGCCGGGTTCGAGGAGGTGGAGTATTTCGAGCTGCGCAGCGCAGAGGGGCTGCATGCGCTGGACCATCCCGACCGTCCCGCCCGCCTGTTCGCGGCAGCCTGGATCGAGGGGGTGCGCCTGATCGACAACATGGCGGTGCCGGCGGTTTCCCAGAGAGGATCTTGACTGCTGTAAGCAAAACGCTTACATGATTGCATGATCAAGACGTTCAGGAACAAACAGCTCAAGTCGCTTTGGGAGACTGGAAAATCTAGGATAGACAGTCGGTTCCATCAACGCATAAACCGGCGTCTTGACCGTCTGGATGCGGCCCAGTTTCCAGAGGATATGAACCTGCCCGGGTTCAACTTCCACAAGTTGGAAGGCCAAGATCCGCCACGGTACACTGTGCACGTGAACGGGCCGTGGTGCATCACCTTCGAATTCGAGGAAGGTGACGCCCATGTGATAGACTTCGAGCAATACCACTAGGAGCTCTTCATGATCCGCAATCCCGACCGCTGCCCGACGCACCCCGGTGAAATCCTGCGCGAGGATGTGCTTCCCGCCATCGGCAAGCCCAAGACTGAGATCGCGCATCTGTTGGGGATTTCGCGGCAGCATCTCTATGACGTGTTGAATGAACGCAAACCGGTGAGCCCGGAGGTGGCCGTGCGCCTTGCCAAGCTGTTCGGTGGATCCGCTATTTCCTGGGTACGGATGCAGGGTGCCTACGATGCATGGCACGCCGAGAGGAAAGTTGACGTCTCAGGCATTACACCTCTGGAGGCAGCCTGAGTTCGCATTTTTCCGGCGCGCGTCGATCTCGGTCGGCCCGCTTGGCGCTGGACCCGCGACATCCTCCATTGATCTAGAGGCTGGCACCCGCCGCCCCGATTGATACTCTGCGGCAAACTCCGGGGGAGGGAACCGCATGAGCTTCATTCTGGCCATCGACCAGGGCACCACGTCGACCCGCGCCATCCTGTTCGACACGCAGATGCAGCCGGTCAGCACCGCACAGCTGGAATTCACCCAGATCTTTCCGCAGGCCGGCTGGGTCGAGCATGACCCGGACGAGATCTGGTCCACCACGCTGCAGGTTTGCCGCACGGTGATGAACGAAAACGGCGTCACCGCCGATCAGATCGCCGGCATCGGCATCACCAACCAGCGCGAAACCACCGTCGTCTGGGACCGCGAGACCGGCGAGCCGCTGCACAATGCCATCGTCTGGCAGGACCGGCGCACCGCCCCGGTCTGCGCCGCGCTGGACAAGGCCGGGCATAGCGACTTGATCACCGGGCGCACCGGTCTGCTGCTCGATCCCTATTTCTCGGGGACCAAGGTGAAATGGCTGCTCGACACCATTCCCGGCGCCCGTGCCCGCGCCGCGCGGGGCGAGCTGTTGTTCGGCACCATCGACAGCTTCCTGATCTGGCGGCTGACCGGCGGACGGGTGCATGCCACCGACGCGACCAACGCCGCGCGCACGCTGCTCTATGACATCCACAAGGGCGAATGGAGCGCGGAGATCTGCGCGTTGCTCGACGTGCCGATGGCGATGCTGCCGCAGGTGCGCGACAGCGCCGCCGATTTCGGCGTCACGGAAACGTACATTCTGGGCGGCGAAATCCCCATTCTGGGCGTCGCCGGCGACCAGCAGGCGGCGACCATCGGCCAGGCCTGTTTCGCCCCCGGCATGATGAAGTCGACCTACGGCACCGGCTGTTTCGCGCTCCTGAACACCGGCGACACGCCGGTCGCCTCGAACACCCGGATGCTGACCACCATCGCCTATCAGCTGGACGGCAAGCCGACTTATGCGCTGGAGGGCTCGATCTTCATCGCCGGCGCCGCGGTGCAATGGCTGCGCGACGGGCTGAAGATCATCGAGACCGCGGCGCAGTCCGGCGAGCTGGCGGCGCAGGCCGACCCGGCGCAAGAGGTCACGCTGGTGCCCGCCTTCACCGGGCTGGGGGCACCCTATTGGGCGCCCGACTGCCGCGGTGCGGTGTTCGGGCTGACCCGCAACTCGGGGCCTGCGGAGTTCGCCAAGGCCGCGCTCGACAGCGTCGCCTTCCAGACCCGCGATTTGTGGGAGGCGATGCGCGCCGACTGGGCGGATGAGGCCAAGGTCGTGCTGCGCGTCGATGGCGGCATGAGCGCCAGCGATGCCGCGATGCAGGGGTTGGCCGACATCCTGGGCGCGCCGGTGGACCGCCCGGTGATGCAGGAGACCACGGCGCTGGGCGCGGCCTGGCTGGCGGGGATGCGCGCCGGGCTCTATCCGGGGATGGAAGATTTCGCCGCCAACTGGGCGCTTGACCGGCGGTTCGAACCGGTCATGGGCGACGACACGCGCGCGGCGGCCTACGGGCGGTGGCAGCGGGCGGTCAAGGCGGCGATGGCGTTTTGAGGGGGACTGCCCACCCCGCAGTGTGACAGAGCGGGCCGCTGAAACGAACCTCCGATCCGCGCCCCCTGCGCGGAACAAGGCCGCAGGCCGCCGCGCAAGCGCCGGACCGTCCCGGCGGTCAGGCGCTTGGTCAATGTCTCTGCGTCGTTCCGATTTCGTCCGGACTTGGCCGAGATAAAACGCGCCGACCGAATGTTGCAGCGCCAGACCACGGTCCGGCGCTTGCACGGCTCTTTCTGTGGGGCTGGCGCGCCGCCCGCAGGATGGGCAATCCTGCCCACCAGCCCGCTGCGGCGCTTACGCCACTCGCGCCCCCGCCGGGATGATCGGCGGTTTTTCGTTCAGCTCCGCGATGGAGAACCCGGCGATGGATTTGAACTTGGCCGCGTGCGCGGCCAGGTCGGCGCGCGGGATCACATCGTCGATATTGTCGAAATCTCCGCCGCAGCGGTCCTCGGCCCATTGCATCACCGCGTCCGGTCCTCCGCCCTTGCGGTTGGCCAGCCCCACGGCGGTGGTCAGCGGGCGCATCTCGGCCTCATAGGCCTCCAGCGCCGCCGGCGTCACCCCATGCTCCAGCAGCCGCGCGCCGATGGTGCGGGCGTCGACGAGGGCCTGGCTGGCGCCGTTGGAGCCCACCGGGTAGGTCGGATGCGCCGCATCGCCCATCAGCGTCACGCGGCCGTCGGTCCAGCGCGGCAGCGGATCGCGGTCGACCATCGGGTATTCATAGACCACCTCTGCCCCCGTGATCAGCGCCGGCAGGTCGATCCAGCCAAAGCGCCAATCCCGGAAATCCGGCAGGAACTCTTCGATATTGGCCGCGCGGTTCCAATCCTCGCGCCGCCAGTCGTCGCTGGGGTCGAAACGCTTCTCGGCGATCCAGTTGATCGTCGCCAGCCCGGTTTCCGGGTCGGGTTCGGAAATCGGGTAGGCCACCGCGCGCAGGTCGTCATGACCGATCATCACCATGCAGCCGCCGCCGTGGTAATCCGGCGCCTGGGTGGTGGCGCGCCACAGGATGCGCCCGTCCCAGATCGGCGCGCCCTCGCCGGGGTACATCTGCGCGCGCAGCGCCGAATGGATGCCGTCGGCGGCGATGATCAGATCGCCCGCGACCCGCGCGCCCCCCTCCAGCAGCAGGGTGGCGCCCTCGGCCCCGGTTTCGAACCCGGTGGCCCGCGCGCCGGTGACGATACAGTCCGGCCCCGCGCGCTCGATCAGCGCGTGATAGAGCATCATCTGCAACTTGCCGCGATGCACCGAATACTGCGGCCAGGCATAGCCCGCCCAGGTGCCGCGCGGCTCTTCCCAGATCGGTTTGCCCAGCTTGGAATAGAACGCCAGTTGCCGGGTCTTCACGCCGATCGCGGCCAGCTCCTGCTCCAGCCCGAGGTCGAAGAGTTCGCGCACCGCGTTGGGCTGCAGGTTGATCCCGACGCCCAGCGGGCGGATCTCGTCCGCCGATTCATAGATGCGGAACGGCAGGCCGATCTGGTGCAGCGTCAGGCCAAGGCCAAGCCCGGCAATACCGCCGCCGGCGATGAGAATGGTCATGGGGATCCTCCGGTCTTTGACAGGCTATCAAACAGGCCGGAGCGGTTTGCGCAAGTCTCAGCGCGTCGCGGCCTGCCCGGTGTCAGGGCCAAAGATCTCGTCCGCGTGGCGGTCGAGATAGATCTTCAGCCAGGGGGTAAAGCGGTCGGGATGCGCCGCGATGTCCTTCCGCAGCGCGTCGAGCCCGACCCAGCGGGTGTCCATCACCTCGTCCGGGTTGGGCCGCAGTGCGACCGCATCTTCGGCATGGGCGACGAAAACATCGACCAGCTCATGTTCGATCAACCCCTTGCCCACATCGGCGCGGTATTCCAGCCGGTGGCGGAACTCGGGGGTCAGCCCGGTGATCCCCAACTCCTCGTCCAGCCGCCGCACCGCACAGGTGGCCGGCTCCTCCTCCCACAGGGGATGGGTGCAGCAGGTGTTCGCCCACAGCCCCGGCGTGTGGTATTTGCCCAGCGCGCGGCGTTGCAGCAGGATTTCGCCCCCACGCAGGACAAAGACCGACACCGCCTTGTGGCGCAGCCCCTTTTGGTGCGCCTCCAGCTTGTCGACGGGGGTCAGGACGCCGTCAATCCACGTCGGAATCATCAGGCTCATTCTAGGCTCCGGATGGTGGCTGCAAGGGGTGGGAACGGGATCATGGAAACGGTGTCGGGTGGTCTGTCGGCGGTCTGATGTGGCGACATATAGGGACCGGCCCGGTCGCCAGCAACGCAAAAGGCCGCGGCATGTCCGCCGCGGCCCCGATCGGGTTCTTCGCCGGCCTGGGTGCCGGCGGCCTGCGCCCGCCTTACTCGGCGGTGAGGCTCTTGAGATAGGCGTAAACGTCTTCGCCGCCCTTCTTCAGCTTGAAGGTCATCTTCGACTTGGCCCCCTTGTCGTCGAGGTATTCCTGCAGGAACTTGCGCGGGTCGTGGGTGAACTCGGTGAAGTGCTCTTCATCCCAGACCAGGCCGGCCTCGCCCGCGGCGACGATATCGTCGCCATAGCGGAAATCCTCATAGGTGCCCGCGGTGCGGCCTGCCACGCCGTAGAGGTTCGGGCCGGTCTTGCCGCCCTTTACGATGGCTTCGCCGCTGTCGGACACGATCGAGTGACACGCTTTGCATTTGCCAAAGGTCTTTTCCCCTTCGGCGGCATCGCCCTCGGCCAGGGCCGGGGCGGCAAGCAGTCCAACAATCGCGGTGGCAATCAGACGGTTCATGGATTCCTCTCCTTGCATTTGGCTGTCGCGGATTAGGTATATCTGATCTGTAGGAGTCAATCCGAAGATTGCCGGGCCGCGCGGTTGCGACGCAGGCACAGGCCCTGCGCGGCCGCTGGCTGCCGTGGCTCAGCCCGCGGTTTGCGACCAGCAGGGCAGCAGATCGCCGGGGGCGGGGCTGGCGGCATGAACCGCGCGCGCGATCGCCCGGCTCAGGCACAGCGCGGCGGCATGGCCGATCCGCGCCAGGTCGCGCTCGGGCCGCTCGACGGGGCGTGCCCCGGTGGACAGGGCGAACACCAGGTCGCCGTCGCTGGGCGAATGCGCCGGCACCGTGGCCCGCCCGACCCCGTCATGGGCCGCGGTGGCCAGCCGCAGGCATTGCGGTTTGCTCAGCGCGGCATCGGTGGCGACGATGGCGATGGTGGTGTTGGCGCGGTCCTGCGCGCTGTCGCCGGCCTGGGCCAGCATGGTCATCAACTTGCGGCTTTCCAGGTCACGCCCCAGCCCGCCGGACGGGTCCGGCCCCAGCCCGCCGAATTCGCCGTCGACCTCGAAGGGCGCGGCCCAGAAATGCCGGTCGCCGGGGGTGGTGACGCTGCCCATCGGGTTGGCGGCGACCAGCGCGCCCACCGTGGTGCCGTCATCCAGCACGAAGGAGGCCGAACCCAGGCCCCCCTTGAGCATCGCGGTCAGCGCCCCGGTGCCGGCGCCCTTGGTGCCGATCGCGAAGTCCTCCGAGGCCGCCTCGAAGGCCGCGCGGCCCAGCGCGCGATAGGGGTTCTCGACCCAGTCCTTGTCGCCGCCATTGAGCAGGTCGAAGATGATCGCACCGGGCACGATGGGGATTACCGCGTCGGCGATGCGGAACCCGCGCCCGGCGGCGCGCAGCGCGTCGGTCACCCCCGAACAGGCGTCCAGCCCATAGGCCGAGCCGCCCGACAGCACCAGCGCATCCACCGCCGCCACCGATTTGTCGGGCGCCAGCAGATCGGTCTCGCGGGTGCCGGGGGCGCCGCCCATCACATGCACCGAGGCGGTGAAGGGCCGCGCGGCGGTCAGCACGGTGGTGCCCGATTTCAGGCTGTCGTCCTGGGCGTTGCCAACCATGAGGCCGGGCACATCGGTGATCAGGTTGCGGGGGCCGGGGATCATGCGCTTGGTCCTTTCCTCTGGCGGCGGCGTGGCTCAGATGCAGCGCCCGCCGTCCACCTCCATCGCCACGCCGGTGATCATGCTGGCCTCGTCCGAGCACAGGAAGGCGGCGGCGTTGCCCATGTCCTCGGGGGTCGAGAACCGGCCGATGGGAATCGTCGACAGGAACTTGGCCCGCATCTCCGGTGTGTCCTCGCCCAGGAAGGATTTCAGCAGCGGCGTCTCGCCCGCCACCGGGTTCAGCGCGTTGACCCGGATGCCCTGCGGCGCCAGTTCCACCGCCATGGTGCGGGTGGCGGTGATCATCCAGCCCTTCGATGCATTGTACCAGTTCAGGTTCGGACGCGGGCTGACCCCGGCGGTGGAGGCGATGTTCAGGATGGTGCCCGATTGCCGCACCTTCATATGCGGCACCAGCGCGCGCGCGGTCAGGTAGACCGACTTCATGTTGACGTTGAAGACGCGGTCGAAATCCTCTTCGCTGACCGCGTCCAGCGGGGTGGGCAGGTGGGTGACGCCGGCGTTGTTGACCAGGATATC
>NPIG01000264.1_pt1 | contig 15628 bp, 17 predicted proteins | sample 8637441 | NCBI WGS metagenome assembly NPIG01 (sample SAMN07420675, study PRJNA396082) | bioreactor metagenome | isolation source: sample BR6 brine-fed electro-methanogenic bioreactor BR | place: Japan: Kochi | collected 2016-06-14 | reverse complement strand
ACGATCATACCCCCGGAGCCCATCATGGAACCCGCCCCAAGCAGGGTATCGTAATCAATGGGAGTATCCAGGTGCTTCTCCGTAAGGCATCCTCCCGAGGGGCCTCCGGTCTGTACGGCTTTGAACTTCTTGCCGTTACGGATGCCTCCGCCGATATCGAAAATAACCTCTCGAAGGGTGATCCCCATGGGGACCTCCACGAGCCCTACGTTGTTCACCTTTCCAGCCAGGGCGAAGACCTTGGTGCCCTTGGATTTCTCCGTACCGATCTTGTTAAACCAATTTGCTCCCTTGAGGAAGATGGCGGGAACATTGGCAAAGGTCTCCACGTTGTTCACAATGGTGGGTTTTCCCCAAAGGCCGGACTCCGCAGGAAAAGGAGGCTTCGTAGTAGGCTCTCCTCGCTCCCCCTCCATGGAGTGGATGAGGGCCATCTCTTCGCCGCAGACGAAAGCTCCCGCTCCGTAACGGATCTCGATATCGAAGGAGAAGGAACTTCCCAAAATATTCTCTCCCAGAAGGCCATATCCCCGGGCATCCTCAATGGCCTTGGCAAGGCGCTGCACCGCCAGGGGATACTCCGCCCGGATGTAGACCTTACCCTCCGAGGCCCCGATGGCGTATCCCGCTATGGTCATGGCCTCCACCACGGAATGAGGATCTCCTTCGAGAATGGAACGATCCATGAAAGCCCCGGGATCCCCCTCATCGGCGTTGCATATCACGTATTTCTGATCCGCCTCATACTTGGAGGCGAACTCCCACTTGAGACCTGTGGGAAATCCCCCGCCCCCGCGGCCCCGAAGGCCCGAGAGCTTTATTTCATCGATCACATCCTTGGAACTCATTCCCTCAAGGATATTCCCCAGAGCCTGGTAACCATCCCGGGAGATATATTCATCAATACTTTCGGGATCGATGAAACCGCAGTTTCTCAAGGCTACCCGAAGCTGTTTCTTGTAAAAATCCATGTGCTTGGAATCCGAAACGTGCTGCTTTGTTTCAGGATCCACATAGAGGAGGCGCATAACCTGGCGTCCCTTGACGCAATGCTCCTCCACAAGCTCCGACACGTCCTCGGGGGTTACCTGAACGTAAAAGGTGTTGTCCGGGGCGATTTTGACGATGGGGCCCTGTTCGCAAAAACCGAAGCACCCTGCCTCAATAACCCGAACCTCTTCCGCAAGGCCTCTCTTAGCTACCTCATTGCGGAAATTCTCTACAATCCGGGTACTTTCAGCGGATTTGCATCCCGTACCCCCACAGACCATAACGGTAATTTTCTCAGCCATCAGGCACACTCCTTCCGTATCGCCGGGATTAGTCGTTGATGGTCTTATAGGCTTCGGGAATCACACCATCCACCAGATTCCCACCCATAACATGCTCTTCGAGAATCTCCTCCACCTTGGCCTTGTCCACATGGCCATACACCGCCGGGGGCTGCCCGGGAAAGGTAACCTCCACGGTGGGTTCGGCGTAGCAGTATCCCATGCACCCTGTCTGGGTGACCACCACGTTGTCGAGATGCCGCTTCTTTGCCCCTTCAAGGAAGAGATTCATGATCTCCCGGGCCCCCGCAGCGATACCGCAGGTGGCCATGCTCACCTTGATCTGCACAAGATTTTCGATATTGCTTCCCTTTTCACGCAGCTCCGTGGCATCTTTGATCTTTTCCTTCAGAGCCCGGAGCTCCTTGAGATTCTGTATTTTTGCCATCATCGCACCTCCACTCTCTTATGCTCGAAAACTAATCCTTGTAGTTCCCAAGAATGCCCTCTACCATATCCGGAGTAACCCGACCGTAGACCTTCTCACCGATGAGTACCACCGGAGCAAGACCGCAGGCCCCCACACAGCGGAGTGTATCCAGGGAAAACTTGCCATCCTCCGTGGTCTGCCCCGGCTGAATGTGGAGCCTTTTGGCAAACTCCTCCACGATGAGATCTGCTCCCCGAACGTAACAGGCGGTACCCATGCATATGGAGATGGGATGTCTTCCCTTGGGAGTCATGGTAAAAAACGAGTAGAAGGTGATTACCCCGTAAATCTTTGCCAGGGGAACCTCCATCTTTTCCGCAATAAAAGCCTGAACCTCCCGGGGGAGAAAACCAAAAATCTCCTGGGCCTTGTGGAGGACCATGATCAGCTCTCCCCGCTTGTTCGGCAGGGAGTCGATAAACGCCTCGAGCTTTTCGTATCCTACCCCGGTTTCCTTTGCACTGCAGGCTCCCATACTAGCGCCTCCTTCACTTTTTAAATGAAAAATAAATCAAAATTACCCCTTTGAAACCTACCAAACGACACACTTTTCACTAAGGAGATCTAGGAACATTACACCTCTCCTTTTCCATGATACCACAGAAAAAACATGGGCAAAAACCTTTTTCAGAAGATCTTTTTTGAGCAAACTCAAACAACGGGGGCACTCACCTTGGAAAGATGAGTGCCCCCGTTTATAACAACGCGGTTTTTTCTCATCCTCCTTGCCAAACACGGGGGGCGTGTTCGTTTCCAAACACACCCTAACGGCCGCATTCCATAGAGCGGAGACTCCACAGGAAGTACGGCTCGGAGGCATTTCTTTTATTTTTAATTGTTATTCTCAGAGACCGGAGATATCCAAAATTCTTGCGGTATATCTCCAACCTGCAAGAATTATACTTCTTTTATCATATCAGGCCAAGCCCCAAAATGCGCCCTCTCAGTCCAAAGCATTCTTTCCGCCGGAGATCTTAGGATCCCAACACCGCCGCAGCAATGGCAAAATACAGCAGGAGCCCCCCCACATCAACAATGGTGGTGATGAAAGGACCGCACATAACTGCAGGATCCATGCGGAAGAGCCGGGCAATGACGGGAAGGCAAACCCCGGAAAGATTCCCCAGCGTCACCACCGCCAGAATACTGCAAGCCACCGTAAAGGCTACATCCCATCCTGTGCCGAGCATAAAAGCCCGTCCCGCTCCGAGCACTGCCAGAGCGCCCCCAAGAACAAGACTCATGAAGAATTCCCGAGAAAAGATCCGGAACATATGTTTTCCTTCAATTTGCCCTAAGGTCATACCTCGAATCATCAATGTGGAAGATTGGGTGCCCGCATTCCCTCCGGTACCGATGAGGAGGGGGATGAAATAGGAGAGGGCTACTACCCTTTCAATGGCTCCGGAATTATGTTTGAGCACCGTAGAGGTAAGAGCCTCGGTAAGAATACAGATGAAAAGCCAGGAAAAGCGTTTTCGGGCAAGGGTAAAAAACCCCGTCTCCAGATAGCTCTCATCGGTGGGTTGAATACCCGCCATGCGCTCGATATCTTCCGTGGCCTCTTCTTCCATGATATCCAGCACATCGTCCCAGGTAATGATTCCCACCAGACGCTTTTCCAGATCCACCACGGGAAGGGCGTGAAAATCATAACGGGAGAGAACCCGGGCAACTTCTTCCTGGTCTGTATCGGTGTAGACATAGACGGGGTCGTCGTTCATGATATCCCCCACAGAAGTCTTCCGCCCCGCCAGCACCAGATCTTCGAGCTCGACTACTCCCATGAGTTTTCTTTGGGGATCCACCACAAAGGAGGTATAGATGGTCTCTTTGGTTCTGGCCTGGCGACGGATATTCTCCAGGGCTTTTCCCGCGGTCATGCCTACCTTGAGATCGATATACTCCGGGGTCATGACTCTTCCTGCGGTATCTTCCTTGTAGTTCAAGAGGGTAAAGGTGAGCTTCCGCTCTTCCGGGGAGAGATGGCGGAGGAGTTTTTTCACGGTCTTGGCGGGAAGTTCATCCAGAAGCTCTGTCCGGTCGTCGTCGGACATGCTTTCGATAATCTCCGCCACTTCGTTATCCGTAAAATGTCCCAGCAGCTCCTCCCGGGTCTGCTTTTCCATCATTTCGAAAACATCTATGGCGGTGTCTTTGGGAAGGAGTCGGAAGAGAAGAACTCTTTCCGGAGGGGGAACCTCCCTCATGAGATCCGCAGTATCCGGAGCCTCCATAGCAGAGAGAAGTTCTTTAACACGTAAAAACTGACGGGCTTGTAACGCTTGATTGATTTCAGAAAAAGAGAGTTCCCAACGTTCCATAGGGGTGTTCACCTCCGTAGATATACTCCGACCTCTTCGGAGCATCTCCACGGAGGCACCCGGAAACTATCCGAAAAGGACGGAAAGAGACAGAAAAAAGTCTGATCGCAAGCTGCACCTTCGTTGAGGGACGCTACTACTATCGCTTTCCATGAGGATCCTCCTTAAATTTTGTTCCTGTGAGAAGCAGGGCAGATAAACACCGCCGGAACACTTTCCAGGGCACCTAGGATGATAGCACAGTTTTTCAAAATACCACACAAATAAGAAAGCGGAAAATCCCGAAAAGGATTCCCCGCTTTGTGAGTGGTGTCGTGAAAGGATGATCGCCGGTTTAACGCTTGGAGAACTGCTTGAGAGCTCTGGCTTTGCGCTGACCGTACTTTTTGCGCTCCACCATGCGGGAATCCCGGCTGAGATAGCCCGCCTTCTTAAGGGTGGGACGAAGCTCCGGATTCAGCTTGAGCAACGCCCGGGCGATACCAAGGCGAACCGCCCCGGATTGTCCCGTAAGGCCGCCTCCGTGAGCACGGACGATAACATCTACCTTGTTCTCCAACCCGGAAGCCTTCAAGGGCTCCAGAATATGAAGACGCCACTGGTACCTGGGGAAATAGTCATCCATCTCCCGGTCGTTGATGAGGATCTTGCCCTCTCCGTTGCGCACCCGTACCCGGGCCACAGCGTTTTTTCTTCTTCCGGTTCCCCAGAAATAAGACTGAGAACTCATCATGCCTTATCCCCTTTCAAAACATCGTTCCACACTTCAGGCTGCTGCGCTCCATGGGGGTGATTCTCCCCGGCGTAGACCTTAAGTTTTTTAATCATGCTCCTGCCAAGGCGGGTTTTGGGAACCATACCCCAGACTACCTTCTCCATGAGACGCTCGGGCTTCTTTTCGAGCATCACTCCGTAGGGAGTAGCCTTGAGGCTTCCCTTGTAGCCACTATGGCGGTAGAGCACAGACTGCTCTGCCTTGCGCCCCGTAAGCTTTACCTTTTCCGCATTGATAACGATGACAAAATCACCGCAATCCACATGGGGGGTATAGGTGGGCTTGTGCTTTCCCTGCAACACCCGGGCAACCTGAGCCGCAAGACGTCCCAAAGGTTTGTCCGTGGCATCCACCACAAACCACTTGCGCTCCATCTGCTCCCGTCTGGCCATGAAACTCCGCTTTCCGATCATGTATGGTCACTCCTCATCGGGATGAACTTTAAGTATATTTGCTGTTCCCTGGGGGGAACGAGCTCTGTAACAGCTTGTTCTTCCTTCAGGCTTCGAAAACGTGGGGAATTTCCGAAACCCAAAACAAGAAAAGCCGAAACACACAGTATAGAGATCTAGATCCAAAGGGGATCTAGGAGATGCTACGGAGCTTGGGGTTCTCTTGAATCCCCGGAATCCTGCCTCGTTTTGCCACGGGTTTGCCGTTGACCTCTTTGATATCCATGGTCATATCTCGAAAAACCCCGTGGGCGATGTAACTTCCCACACCGAAGGCATCCACGGGCTCCTCCACAAGCCGAGTAATACGCTCGGGGTTAAGCCCCCCGGAGACGAAGATCCGCACCTCCGGAAATCCTGCTCCATCCAAACGAGCCCGAACTTCCCGGACAAGGCCGGGGGTGACTCCCCCCCGTTCACTGGGGGTATCAAGACGGATTCCTGTAAGGCGCCCTTCCAAAGCCTGGGCGATCCTAAGAGTCTCTTCCGCTTCATCCTTGAAGGTATCCACCAGAACGATCCGGGGATCTCCCTCCTCAAGAAGAGCATCATAAGCAGAGGCCACCGCAAGCGTATCCCCCGCCACGATAATAGCCGCATGAGGGATGGTCCCTTGGGGTTCCTGACCTCCGAGCTTGGCGCCCAGAATGCAGCTCGCCCCCTGACAGCCACCCACGAGCATGGCAGTGCGCTCCATCACGGGAGCTATGGCGGGATGTACGTGCCGGGCGCCGAAACAGAGAACTTTTTTCCCCTTGGCGGCCTCCACGCACTCCCTGGCAGCGGTGGCCCATCCGGTAGCGCTGGCCAGCATGCCGAGGAGTACCGTTTCGTAGGCCCCAAAGGCACCGTAGGGCCCCCGAATACGAAGCACCACGTCCTTGGGAGCAAAGCTCTCCCCCTCCGGGAGGATCTCTATGGAGAGGCCCCGATCCTGAAGAAGGCGAAGAACTTCATCCCCTCCTGCAAAACACCCCGAGCCCCGGGCAAAAACCTCCGCCGTCACGGAAGACTCCAGAAGATCGCAAGAACGGAGAACATCCCGGGTACGGATAAAATAGACATCCGTGGTATGTCCCGCCATGATCTCCGCATGCTCCGCCGAGTAAAGGCGTTCCGGAGAGACCTTCAGAGAGTAAACATCATGGAGAGAATCCAGGGGATTCACCAGAGCACGCCCTTTCGCCACAATCTAACGCAGTACGAAAACGAGAAGAAGGGAGGAGATCATGAAAATAGCTATGAGCAGCACACTCAGTTTGCTGAGAGCGGTAAAACGCTGCCACTGCCCCCCCCCGGCATCCGCCTGGGTTCCTCCACCGAAAATACCGGAAAACCCTCCGGTCTTTCTCTGCTGCAGCAATACTGCCCCCATGAGGCAGATTCCGATAAGTACATGAAGAACGCTGAGAAGGATCTTCACTTTAGACACCTCCTGCTATATTTGCAGATACACACAGGGAGGAATTATAGCACATTTTCCTCTCTGAGAATACTCAAAAGAGCCCGGGTTGCAGAAATACGGTGGGAAATCTTGGATTTTACCCTCTCCCCAAGAACGCCGAGTGTATCACGGTATCCCGAAGGAATAAAGAGGGGGTCGTAGCCAAATCCCAGATCTCCCCGGGGAGTCTCGGCGATGGTGCCGTAGCAGTATCCATGGGCGAGAAACTCTTTTTTTTGAGAGACGTCAGAGTAGGCAAGGCAGGCCACAAAGCGAGCCTTCCGATGTGACTGCCCCTCCAGCCTTCGGAGGAGCCAGGCGAGACGCTCTCCATCGTTTTCTCCTTGCCGGGCGGAATAGATCCCCGGGGCTCCCTCCAGGACCTCCACTTCGAGGCCGCTGTCATCCGCCACCGCCGGGAGAGATGCGGCTTTTGACCACGCCCGGGCCTTCAGCAGCGCATTCTCCTGGTAGGAAGATCCGATCTCCTCCACCGAAAGGCTCTGAAAATCGCCTCCGAAAAGAAGCTCCCCGGAGAAGGCGGCAAAGATCTCCCGAAGCTCCTCGTATTTATGCCGGTTAGTGCTCCCCAGAAGGATTTTTTTTACCATGACTGGAAAGAGCCTCCATTTCTTCCGGGGTCAGTTCGAGAACCTCTTTCTGAAGATGAATAAGCCGGGCTATGCCGGATTCCGCCATATCGAGAAAACCCAGAAGATCCTTTCGAGAAAAGACGCTCCCCTCGGCGGTTCCCTGAATCTCTACGTACTCTCCCCACTCGTTGAGCACCACGTTGCAGTCCACATCGGCGGTGCTGTCCTCCTGGTAATCGAGATCCAGAAGAAGCCTTCCCTCCACGCGCCCCACACTCACCGCCGCCAGAAAACAGGAGAGAGGAATGGAGGAGAGAGATCCTTTACGCCACAACCCCCGAAGGGCATCGGTAAGCGCCACGAAAGCCCCGGTAATGGCAGCGGTTCGGGTGCCTCCATCCGCTTGGAGCACATCACAGTCCAGCCATATGGTACGCTCTCCCAGGAGAGGGAGATCCACCGCGGTCCGAAGAGAACGGCCGATGAGGCGCTGAATCTCCTGGGTTCGCCCTTTTAGCTTTCCCGCGGTGGACTCCCGAAACATGCGAGTGCCCGTAGAGCGGGGAAGCATGGAATATTCCGCAGTGATCCATCCGGAGCCCTTTCCCCGAAGAAAAGGGGGGACCTTTTCTTCCACCGAGGCGGTACAGAGAACCCGGGTGTTGCCGAAGGAGATCAGGGAGGATCCTTCCGCATGGATATTAACCTTCCGCTCCATGCATATCTGCCGAAGCTCTTCCGGAGCTCGTCCGTGAGAACGCACAACTTCCTGGGTAGATACCATCAAAACAAATCCTTTCCGTTCATAAGGAGAGCTTTACGATGCGGGAGCCAGGGTCCAGGGAACCGTAAGATCCAGAGGATCCGTAATCTTTGAAAGCTTGCCATCCACAAAGAAGAGCACCTGTTCCGCAGGGGAGAAGTTTTCTACCATGCTCCTCAGAAGTCCCGTCATAATAACCCCCGCATTTTGAGAATCCACCGCTTTGAGAGCACTCACGAAGGCGGCATTCATGTCAATGTAGAGCATGTCTCCCGCCCGAAAGACATGCAGCACCCGAAGAGGCTGCTGGGTGCCACTGGCCACCCGGAGAGGCTCCAGAACCTTTTCGAGGACCGTGACGATATCTTCCTCGATGACCCCCGGAGCGATCCGCATACCCTTACGCACCAGGGTACCGTTCTCAAGGACATAGGCGGTATACTCTTTACGTTGCACCGAGACATCCTCCTGGGAGGAAGCCATAAAGCGCTGAGCATCCTCGGAATCCGCGAGAACATTGTTCTGGGCTCCCACTCCAAGCTTGTTGAGAAACCGAAGCCCTGCTCCCGCCACAAAATATCCTACCCCGAAGAAAATTCCCAGAAGACCTAACCATACCAGCATACGTATCGCCAGAGGGATACGTCTTTTTCTGGGCTCCCGCTCTTCGGAACGCCCAGAGCGTCGGAATTCCCGGGTTTCCCGTACCTGTTCTTCCTGTTCGTGAAAATCTTGCACTGCCATACCACACCACCTCCGAAAAAACATACTTTTCTCGCGAAACTCCAAACTACCTCCAGGAAATTGCACGAGAAAACATCTTCCATATCTCCTACATATTTTTGAGAAACCGCACAATTCCTTCGGCGAAAGCCTGGGCAATTTTCCTCTGATATGCCGCAGTTGCAAGCATTTTGGCCTCGCTCTTTTCAGTAAGGAATCCCGCCTCCAGAAGTACCGAAGGCATCCCCGCTCCCCGGAGAACGAAAAAAGGAGCCTGAGCCACACGTCGCATGGGAAGCCCTGTGGCCTTACCCTGCTGGAAGAGCACCTCCGCAAAGGTGGTGCTCTCCGCAATTTTTGCATTCTGCTGCATGTCCCCGAGAATGTGGAGAAGCATCTCGGTTCGTGCATCCGACGCAGCGGCACTGCCCCCCCCGTTGGATTCGGAGATCTCCCGATTTTCGATCTTTGCAAGCTCCATGGCATCTTTGTCCGAAGGAAGAGCCATGATGTAAATCTCCATCCCCTTGGCATGACGCCCCTTGGGAAGGGCATTCACATGGACACTGATAAAGGCATCCGCCTTGTGTCGGTTGGCAAAATCCGTGCGCTCCTGAAGCCGGAGATACCTGTCATCCTGCCGGGTAAGCAGCACGGCCCACCCTCTTTTCTGGAGTTCTGCGGAGAGATATTTCGAGATGGCCAGGTTGATATCTTTCTCTTTCAGCCCGTTCGCCACCGCTCCAGGATCCTTTCCCCCATGGCCGGGATCAAGGACCACCAGAGGTTTGGTTCTCTTGGGAGCCGAGGAGGTAATTTCAGGAATAATCTCCTCCAGCAGAGGATTTTCCTTCGGTGTCGGAGGGGCCAGGGTGGGAAGCGCCTTTTGCAGCACCGGAGCATCGTAAAAGAAATCCACCACAAAACGGGGGGGACTTGCAAGAGAAAAAGTTTCGATTCTCCCCGCACTGTGCCGGAAGACCAGAGAGCTTTCGGAGCCTCGGGAGGAGGTCACCTTTCCCGGATAGGGAGAGCTGAGCCCCGGAAAGGAGTGGGGCAGGGAGGTTCCGAAGGAGAGGGTTAGCATCCCCGAGCTCTCTTGGGGCCGGGGGAACTCCTCCCGGGCCATGTCGAGCACCAGCCGGACCTTGTCGGGGTATTCCTTCCAACGTAGCCTCCGGAGATCTCCCCCCTCTCTGGAAGCTGCGGAGGGAGCAAAATCTTTGCGCCACTTCTCAAGCATGGCCTCCACGGAAAGCTCTTCCTCCGTTTTTTTCGGAGAAGCCGGGGAAACCGGTGAGGTGGGAGAGATGGGGGAAGGTTTTTCCAAACCCTTTCCGGTCTCTCCTCCTTTCCAGGTGAGAGGAGCGGGAGGAGGCGAGGAGCCGTGAAGCACCATATCAAGAACCTTGAGAAGCCCATGAACTTCCGCCCACCAGGAGTTTCCCTCTCTCCGAATGGGGGCGGTGAGGGGAAAGATCTCCCCGTTTACAAAGACCATCACATCCCCGGGAACAAAGGAAGCCTTTCGAGAACCTGAAAGAAGAACCAAGGCACCCTTCTGGGGCTCTCCCGAAATGCCCAGGAGGGCCGCCGCTTCGAGAATGGAGGCCATACGCCTCCCCTCCAGGGAACGCACGGAAACGTTCCCCAAAGCCTGGGAGTCTCCCTTCCAAAGGGTCCAGCTCTCCTCTCCGAAGGCGTGAAAAGGGTGCAGGGCAAGAAGAACTCCCCAGAGGATCCATCCCTTGAGAAACGTTGAAAGATATGATTGCCTCATGCCCCTCTTTCCCTGAAAGAGGCCCTTCAGGAACTTCATGAATCCCCAAATTCTCGGAGAATGACCTCTGCGGCGGTGCACACGTCCTCCCTGGCAATGTCCAGATGGGTTACAAAGCGGAGGGAATCTCCCATGCCGCCGAAAAGAACCCCCTGGGCAGCGCAGCGTTCTGTAAGATCCGAAGCGTTACGGTTTGAACTGTGGAGATCCAGGAAGACCATATTCGTGGAAAACGCATCGTATCGCACCTCCAGGCCTCCCCGGCGGAGCAGCTCCGCAAGAAGTGCCGCATGGTCATGATCATCTGCAAGCCGGGAAAGATTGTTCTTCAGAGCGTAGACCCCCGCAGCCCCGAGGATTCCCGCCTGCCGCATGCCGCCCCCCACCATTTTACGCCACTCCCGGGCACGCTCCACCACATGCCGAGAGCCACAGAGAAGGGAACCCACAGGGGCCCCAAGCCCCTTGGAGAGGCAGAGCTGTACCGTGTCCACACACTCCGTATAGTTGCGAAGAGGAACCTTGTGCTTTACTGCGGCATTCCACAGACGGGCACCGTCGAGATGGATCAAAAGCCCCCGACTCCGAAGATTCTCCGCAAAAGCCCGGAACTTTTCCGGAGGTACCGCCTTGCCCCCTCCCCGGTTATGAGTATTTTCAAGGCATACCATCCGAGCGGGGTTGAAGTGCACGTTAGCGGGACGGCACCACTCCAGAACGTCCTCCTCCAGGGGGAGCCCTTCAGACTCGCGTACCAGCAAAGGCATAAGGCCGCCCAGAACCGCAAGCCCTCCCCGTTCGTAGTTGTAGATATGGCTGTCCCTTCCGAGGATCACACCATCCCCTGAAACACATTGGGCAAGAAGGGCTATCAGATTCCCCTGGGTCCCCGAGGCCATGAAGATGGAGGCTTCTTTCCCCGCCATCTCCGCTCCCAAAGCTTCGAGTTCATGTATGCTGGGGTCTTCCTGGTAGACATCATCTCCCACCGGGGCAGAGAGGAAGACTTTTCGCATGGCCTCCGAGGGTTTTGTGACTGTATCGCTCCGCAAATCAATGATTTTCATGCACCGCACTCCTTTGATAATTCCTGGTCTCCATTTTTTCTTCTCTACAGTTCGATTCCCAGTCGCGCCCAGGGAAGGGAGGACTCTTCAAAGGAGATCCCGAGATCCCTGGCGGATCGGTTATTTCCATGGTAATCAGATCCCCCCGTAGGGTAGAGCCCCACTCGGTCTCCCATGCGAAGATACCGCAGCTGCTGCTCCGGAGTATGCATGGCATAGAGGGACTCAAGGCCCCAGAGCCCCTGGTCCTTGAGCTCCTTCAGGAGGCCCTCCAGAGCATCATCATCAAGGCCGGTCTGCATGGGATGGGCAAGCACCGCCACCCCTCCGGCAGAACGAATCAGACGAAGGCACTCCCCGGGAGAGAGGCGATCTCGATCGGCATAGCCAGGCTTTCCGCGTTCGAGATATGTGCCGAAAGCCTCATCGGTGCTCTTCACATATCTCCGGCGCACCATGGCTTTGGCAAAATGAGGACGCCCCAGCACCTCTTCTCCCGCCTCCCGAAGCACCTCTTCCATGGTAAGAGGCATACCGAGCTCTTCAAGGTTTTCCAGAATCCGGAGATTCCGTTTCCCCCGACCCTCTCGGATCTGCTCCAGAGCACTCCCCAGCTCCTCCGAGGCGGGGTCAAAGGCATATCCCAGAATGTGCATGGTGTAGGGAGCTTCCGCAGAAAGCTCTACCCCCGCAAGCCCCCGAAGACCATGCCGCCGGCATCCCCGAAGAAAGCGAGGAATTCCCGAAACCGTATCATGATCCGTAAGACTCATCACTCGGAGCCCCCGTTGCTTTCCCAGAAGAGCAAGCTCTTCGGGAGTACGGGTACCGTCGGAGAAGGTGCTATGCAAATGAAGATCAATACGCATCATGGAAAAGCCCTTTCTGGATTAGAAAAACCATAAAAAATGTGCGCCAAAGAGCCTCCAGAGGCCCTCGGTGCACACCACTGACCAGGGGAAACTCTTCCAAAAGCCACATTGCGTACGGAAGCTACTCCTTTTCGTCTCCCTCCTCAAGCTCGAAAAGGCTTGCGAGATCAAGAAGGACGATGAGACGCCCATCATCAGCCTTGGCCACCCCCCGGAGATATTTTTTATCCACGCTGGCATCCATGGAAGCGTCCGCAGATTCGATTTGGGATTCCCATATGGTACTGACCTCCCGCACTGCATCCACGAGAAAACCGAAGAGCACGTCTTCATCCAGAACAGCCACCACGATCCGAGATTCCGGAGTAATTTCCTGAGGCTCTCCTCCCATTTTCTGGGAAATATCCATCACCGGAATGACAGTCCCCCGGAGATTGATAACCCCTCGCACGTAGTGAGAGGCATTGGGCACCCGGGTAATGATAGGGGGCACCCGCACGATCTCCCGCACCAGATTTACATCAAGGGCATAATTTTCTCCAAAAAGATTGAATACGAGAACGATCTCCTCGCTCCCACGATACTCTTCCGCTGTTTCCTCATGCTGGGCAATTCTGGCATGCATATTCTTTGTTGTCATATAGGTTATCCCTCCCTACCCTTTTCTCCTTTCCGAAAAATCCGGAAAAGTGCAAGGCTCACGCTATTATACCCGACTTTTTCTTCTCCTAGAAGAACTATTCCCGGGATTCTTCGGGAAAAATCCCCAGAATATCGTTGAGGATCGCCGCTGCCGTGGAACGTCCCCCTACTCCGGAACCGGTAAGACAGAGATCTCCGTGAAGATCCGTGGTGAGAAGGACACCGCAGGTAACCCCCTCTATGGAAGCCAGAGGATGGTTATCCGGAATCATCTCCGGTGCCACCCGAAGAGAACATCCTCTGGAATCTCTGGTAATTCTGGTAATGAGACGAAGGCGATTTCCCTTTCTTCGGGCCATCTCCACGGAGCTCGGGGTAACCTGGCGTATCCCTTCGATGGAGGTACGGGAGAACAGGTCCTTTCCTGCTCCCATAAAATCCTGAGCCACAATCATGCCCTTGAGAGCGCTTTCCAGACCATCCACGTCGATACAGGGATCCGGTTCGGCATACCCCTTTCTCTGGGCTTCCATCAGGGCTTCATCAAAGGAGGCCCCCTGAGAGATCACGTGAAGCATGTAATTGCAAGTGCCGCTCAAGGCCCCCTCGAAAGAAAGAATCGAAGCCCCCCGAAGAGAGTTCCGACGGAGTGAGAAAAGGGGGATCCCCGAAAGGACCGATCCTTCGTAGAGAAAGAAGCGTTTCTTCTCCCGGGCGATCTTTTGAAGCTCCTGATAGTAATAGGCCACGGCTCCTCTGTTGGTGGTCACCACATGGGCTCCCCTGACAAGGGCCTTTTCCATATAGCCCGCTCCGGGCTGCCCCCGTTCATAATCGTTTCTCGTACACTCCACAAGGACATCATAGTCCAGCATATGAATAAGATCCTCCGTGGCCCCTCCGGGAAAGATTTCTTCCCCCTCTCGGGGAACATAGGATTTTGATCTCTGCCAGGAGAGGATAGAGGTCTCCGTCAATCCTTGTGGATTGTATAAGGCGCCCCGGGTTCGGGTAATTACTCCTGTGAGAAGAGGAGCCGCTCCATAAGACTCCTTAAGAAAAGCGCTCTTTGCCGAAAGAAGCCGAAGGAATTCCCGCCCCACATTGCCCAATCCCACCAATACAATTTTCGGTCTCATAACCCACCTCGTTACGCCCCGGGAAGATTTATTCGGAATCTTTCCGCATTCCTTCCCCTAAGGGCCTTGGCTGATCTCCAGAAATACATTTTTTCAAACTTTTTTGCATTTTTTACATTCTCCGACTCCCAAACCGCTCTCTCTTGCGGAACACCTCGCATTATAGCAACAATTCTCTCGGGGGGGTATGAAAGAAAACCCTCGAAGGTTGAAAAAAGCGAGGTTATGATATCATAAGCTGCAATGGTGGGATCTATTTCTCCAGACGAGGAACTTTTTTTCCTGCTAAGCCCCTTTACCGATGCAGCACTAAGGAGAGGTAGTCAATGACCGATGTGGATCTTCTTACTCAAAAAGCAAAAAAACAAGCGGCTCTCGCAGAAGCAGGACTTCTCCCGAAACCACCCTTTGAGACACTCCGCAGCTTGGTGGATCATACACTTCTCAAACCCGGCTATATTGATGAAGAAATAGTAAATCTTTGCCATGAGGCAAAGCGCTTTGGCTTCACTTCGGTATGCGTTCCCTCCCTGGCAGTATCTCTTGCCCGAAGATGTCTGGCGGATACAGACGTCTGTATTGTGGCGGCCATAGGATTTCCCTTGGGGACATCTCCCATCTCCACAAAAATGGATGAAATCGCCTTTGCTCTTGCCCAGGGAGCTCATGGAATCGAAGCGGTGCCTCATCTTTCATACCTCAGGAATGGACGAAAGGCGGAATTTCAGGAAGAGCTTTTTCTTCTTCGCCGGGAGACCCGGGGCAAAAGCTGCAGCGTGGTAGTGGAAACCGGCCTGCTCTCCTGCGAAGAGATCATTTGCTCTACCCGCCTCATCTCTCATGCAGAGGCAGATTTTATCAGGAGCGGCACGGGATTTTTTGGGACATCACGCTTTATTGATGCGGCCCTCATGTATGTAGCTTCCTCTTCGGCTATTCGGATAAAGGCCTCTGGGGACACGCAAACCCCGGAACAGCTCAGAAGCCTCCGCGCTCTGGGGGTTTCCCGCATCAGCACCTCCCGAGGAACAAGCCTTTTCGCATCCTCCCCCGCAAAAGCACTATGATCCGGGAAAATAACTTTACCCGCAGATCAGGTAAAACCGTTAAAGTCATACAGAAAAGCCAGAAAAGCGACATTACAGAGGCACCTCCCCAGGCAGAGAGACGCAGAGAGCGCACAAAACGCACAAACAAACGCATAAAAAAGCCCAGGCCCCGAAAACTCTCTTTTGGAGAGAACTTTCGAAGCCTGGGCTTTTTGAAATTTGAAAGAAAGAAAAGGTTCCTGGC
>NPIG01001035.1_pt2 | contig 15678 bp, 19 predicted proteins | sample 8637441 | NCBI WGS metagenome assembly NPIG01 (sample SAMN07420675, study PRJNA396082) | bioreactor metagenome | isolation source: sample BR6 brine-fed electro-methanogenic bioreactor BR | place: Japan: Kochi | collected 2016-06-14 | reverse complement strand
ACGGCGCCGGCAAGACGACCCTGTTCAACCTGATCACCGGGCTCTACATCCCGAGCACCGGCAAGGTGTTCCTGGAAGACGAGGAGATCACGGCGCTGCCGCCCTACGAACTGGCGGGGAAGGGCCTGTCCCGGACCTTCCAGAACCTTCAGATCTTCTTCAACATGACGGCCCTTGAAAACGTCATGGTCGGCCTGCATCTGCGCCTCGACCGCCGCTTCTGGCCGGCTCTGTTCGGCATCGGCGGCGTGCGCCGCAAGGAAGCGGAGGCGCGCAGCCGGGCAGCCGAGCTGATGCGCTTCGTCGGCCTCGCCGATTACCTCGACGCGGACGCGGGATCGATGCCGTTCGGTGCGTTGAAGCGCCTGGAGATCGCACGCGCCCTTGCCGCCGAGCCGAAGATCCTGCTGCTCGACGAACCGGCCGCCGGGCTCAACACAAACGAAACCGAGGAGATCGACAACCTTATCCGTCAGATCGCCGAGACCGGGGTCACCGTGGTCCTGGTCGAACACGACATGCGGCTGGTGATGGGGGTTTCGGACCATATCCTGGTACTCGACAACGGCCGCAAGCTGGGCGAGGGATCGGCCGAACAGATCCGCAACGATCCCAGCGTCATTCAGGCCTATCTCGGCGCCATGTCCCTGGGAGGCGGCGATGACGACGATGCCTGACAAGGGCCCCGGAACCCCGTTGCTGGAAGTCCGCAACGTCAGCACCCATTACGGACGCATCCAGGCCCTCCGCGAGGTCTCGCTGGAAATCCATCAGGGCGAACTGGTGGCGCTTGTCGGCAACAACGGCGCCGGAAAATCGACCCTGCTTCATACGATCTGCGGCATCCAGCCGGCCTCGGGCGGCTCGGTCCGGTTCGAGGGGATCGACATCACCGGACTGCCGACCAGCACACGCGTCCGCCGCGGCATCTCGCAGGTTCCCGAGGCGCGCCAGGTTTTCGGCCCGATGTCGGTCGAGGACAACCTGATGATGGGCGCCTTCACCCGCAGCCGCCGCAAAGCGTTGCAGGACCTCGACCAGATCTATGCGACATTCCCGGCGCTGGCCGAGAAGCGTCGTCAGTCGGCGGGAACCCTGTCGGGCGGCCAGCAGCAGATGCTGGCTATCGGCCGCGGCCTGATGGCCAAACCGCGCCTGCTGCTGCTGGACGAGCCGAGCATGGGGCTGGCGCCCAAGGTGACGGACGAAACCTTCGAGATCATCCGCAACCTGAAGCGCACCGGCACCACCATCTTCCTGGTCGAACAGAACGCTTCGTCGGCCCTGTCGATCGCCGACCGCGGTTACGTTCTGGAAACCGGCCAGATCGTTCTGTGCGACAGCGGTGCGGCTCTCCTCGGCAACAAGAAGGTTCAGGAAGCCTATCTCGGCATGTAAAGTGCCGCCGGATCCGTATCACAACACGCAAGGAGCGTTTCATGGCCCGCAAGCGTATTTCACGCTTCGAACTGTCGCATCGCCTGAAGACCATCAAGCTGATTTCCCTCGACGTCGACGGCATCCTGACCGACGGCGGCCTCTATTTCGCCGACGACGGAACCACGTTCCGCAAATTCAACGTCAAGGACGGGCTGGGCATCAAGAGGGTCATGGCGGCGGGGCTGACGATCGCCATCATCTCGGCGGGGCCGCAGGATGCCATCCGGCGGCGCATGGAATCCCTGGGCATCAAGCACATTTACACCGGCGTGCCGAACAAGCGGGAAACCCTGGAGAAGCTTTGCGGCGAGTTGGGGATCGATCTCGACGACGTCATCCACATGGGCGACGATCTGAACGACCTGCCGATCATGGAAGCCGTCGGCTGTCCGATCTCGGTTCCGGACGGCATGCCCGAGGTCCGCGACCATGCGGTCTACGTGACGACTTTGAAAGGCGGCACCGGCGCCGTGCGTGAGATCTGCGACATGATCCTGACCGTCCAGCAGCCGGACGAAGACCTGCCGACGCGGTAACCCGCCTCAGTCCTCTCCGTACGCCCGATCAGGCTGCCCGCACGCGGCGTCGAACCTCCCTCCAGGACACGAGGCCGCCGTGGACGCCGTCCAGCGCCCCAGCAACCAGGGCCTTGACCATGAAACGGCCGTTCTGTCCCGGCATCCAGATGTCGTAGGGTTCCGCCGCCACGAATCCGAAGCGTTCATAGTAGTCGGCATCGCCGACCAGAACCGCGATCCGGTGGCCGGTCCGCCGCGCCTTGGCCAGGGTCCGGCGAATCAGGGTCACGCCGATGCCGCGCCCCTTGAGCCGCGGTTCGACGGCAACCGGGCCGACCAGCAGGGCCGGAACCCGATCCTCGCCGATGGCCACCGGCCAGTAGGCGATGGTGCCGACCAGTTCCCCGCCGTGCCAGGCCGTGAAGCTCAATCCTTCGGCCGGTTCGACACCTTCGCGGAACGCATAGGAGCGCCGTTTCTTTCGGTCGGGCCCGAAAGACCGGTCGAGAAGGGATTCGATCGCTTTGGTATCGGCGGCGGTGGTCGGCTTGAATTCGTACATCCTGGGTTCTCGTCGTTCAGCGTGGAAAGGCAACGTCGCGGAGCAGGCCCATGCGCCGAAAAGAACCAGGAAAACCGAATTGGGAGGTCAGGTCGCTTCGGACAGGGCTAGGCGGCCGCGCGCGAAAGGGCGGCTGTCAGACGTCGTCGTCGGATGTCGCGAAGCGAGAGCATGGAGTATCTCCTTTACCTGAATTGCCAATTGACATGAAACGGCGGGCATGTCAACCGGCATCGGTAGTCTCGGCCGTCGTTGTCGGCCACTGAGAAAACGTTTATAGAGAACGCCATGGGACGCCGTTTCATTCTTTTCGCTCTGCTTCTGCCTTTGCTGGCGCCGATCCTTGGCGGCTGCGGCAACACCCCGCCCTACATCTTCAAGGACGACGAGTTCGACCGCGAGGACCCCGATTTCGCCAAGGAGCCGAAGGACAGGAGTTCCGTTTACATTTGCTACAGCAAGCGGGGCACCACGCCCGCGGACGTTCGCAAGATGGCGGAAGCCGAATGCGCAAGATACGACAAGGTGGCCGTCTTCGAATCGCAGGACATCCTGTACTGCCCCCTCATGACGCCTGCGCGAGCAAAATTCGCCTGCGTGCCCAAGCAACCGGCACCGCAATACCCGTTTCCGAAATAGGCTGCCGCCCCTGACCGAGACCACCGGATGAACTCAGGTCTCCCATGCCACATTCCGGACGCAAGGTGATCGAGACGATTTCCAGTTTCGCTTTGATGGCCGCGATCGCCTACGGCACCGTGGTCGGGGCCCTTTACCTTTTTCAACGAAGCCTTCTCTACCACCCGTCGGACGCCATCCCGTCGCCGGCCGAAAGCGGCGTCCCGGAAATGCAGGCCGTCGGCCTGCGGACGGCCGACGGTCTTGAACTGACCTCCTGGTACGTACCTCCCGCCGAAGGCAAACCCGTCGTCGTCTACTTCTGCGGCAATGCGGGCCATATCGGTTACCGCGGGTTCAAGGCCCGCCGGATGATCGACTCCGGGCTCGGCGTTCTGCTGGTGAGCTATCGGGGATTCGGCGGCAATCCGGGCAAACCGACGGAGGAGGGGCTTTTCGCCGACGCGCGCGCGGCGATGGACTTCCTCGCCGCCGCGAACATCTCCGCCGCGCGAACCGTCCTCTACGGCGAATCATTGGGAACCGGCGTTGCCGTCCGTTTGGCCTGGGAGCAAGCGAAACAGACACCAGTCGCCGCCGTCGTCCTCGAGACGCCCTATACCTCCATCGCCGAGGTCGCCCAGCACCACTATCCCTTCGTGCCGGCGCGCTGGTTGGTCAAGGACCGGTTCGACGCACTGTCGCTGATCGCCGGAATCGGCGCCCCGGTACTGGTTCTGCACGCCGAGGATGACCGGGTCATCCCCCTCCAGTTCGCGCAGAGACTCTTCGAAAAAGCGGTCGAACCCAAGGAAAAGCACTGGTTCTCCAACGGAGGGCACGAGGGTCTCTTCGACAACGGCGCCGGCGACATCATCGTTGAATTCATTGCGAAAAGTACGGCCGGTTCGTAAAGAATTCGCGGCGGATTAAACTCCTTCAACCGCCGTTGTACACCAGAGTCATTGAAAAACCTCAGGGAATAGCCTATCTTGACAAACGCGGAAGTGCGCTCCCAGCGCACAAGTTGAGGCATCGCTTGGCTGGCGGTGCCTGGGTGTGGGACAGATATGGCTCAGGTTGCCCGGACAGCACCGAGTCCTCCAGCGTCTGCCGTATCCGGCGGACGGGTGGCCCCTTCTGCGCGCAGTGTCGCCAACGTCGATGGAGCTCCGATCGAGGAACTCAGCCCGAAAATCGGCGCTCATCTCGATGATGGAGCCCAACTGTTTCAGGAATTCGGCCAGGGCGGACGCGGCGGTGCCGGCAAAGGCCATCAGGTGCCGAAGGGGGGTGTCGGGTCATTCGAGGCGACCAGCCAGGCTTTCGCCGCATTCCTCGAATTCGAGGCCGGCCCCGAGAACAGTGGCGACACGCGCGTCAGCGGCGGCGGATCGCGTTTTGCCGGACTTCTGGCGAAGGCCATCAACACCTATGAAACGAACGCCCGCGTCATCAGTGGCGCCATCTCGCCCACGGGAAGCGCTTTGAGCCTCAGCCTATGAGCCTTGCCGGTTCTTCGGACGCGGGAGGCGGCTTGCCGCCTTTTTTTATTGCCTTGTGACGCCCGTCACCGCGCAAAAGAGTGAGGTCCGCTAGGCTTAAAGTGCGGAATTGGCCGTTGAGCGAGTGACTGGGAATCTTGCCATGGCTTTGGTTAACGCCATTTCTACCGCCGTATCGGGACTGAGAGCGAACGCCGAACGCGTTCAGGCCGTCGCCGACAATGTCGCCAACGTTTCGACCCCCGGCTACGTTGCCGGTGAAATCGTCACGTCCAGCGTGGTCACACGGAACAGTGGTTCCTTCGCCGGCACCGGTGGGGGCGTGCGCACATACTCCCGGCCGGCCAACCCCGTTCCCGCGTCGCTCCAGGAAAACCAGTCCGTCGATCTCGCCGTGGAATTCGGTCGGCTTATCCAGGCCCGGACAGCCTACGGCGTCGCCGCCGACCTTATCCGCACCGAATCGGAAATGCTCCGAGAGCACATCACCAACGAGGCCTGAGCCTCTCCCGTTACATGCCTTCCGAATTCACAATCCTTGCCGCAAGCCGTGCATTTTTGCGCCTCACGGCTTATAGTCTGGAAACCATCGGGCGCGTGAAACCGGCCCGGAATATTGAAGCGAATTCAGGCCTGGGGAGGTCCGATGCCGGCCGCCGTCGACTCGGCTTTTGACGTTGCATTCTGGTTCGCCGACACGGCGCTCAACCACAACGAATACCTGCAGCCGCAGAAGCTGCACCGGCTGATGTTCCTGGCTCAGGCCTATTTCGCCGTCCTCAACAAGGGCAAGAAATTGATGCCCGCGGTCTTCGTCGCCTCGGAAATGGGGCCGGTCGAACCGAACATCTATGCCGCCTTCTCCAAGGGCCGGCCGGACATCGACATCAACCTGTTCATGCCGGAAGAGGTCGAGGAGTTCCTCGACGTCATCTGGCGCCGGTTCGGACATTTCTCGGCCGACCGCCTGTCGCGGATGACCAAGTCGACACCGGCTTACAAGAATGCCGTCAAGCGAGGCAAGCGGGCCGAGATCCCGCTGCAGGACATGATCCTGACCTTCAGCAAGGCGGAAGAGACCCCCGCCGCGAATCAGGTCTTCCGCCCCAAGGTCATGCGCTCGCATACCGGACGGCCGGTGACGGTCAAGGCCTGGGTTCCCGGCAAGCCCAAGAAATCCTGAACCCGCAACATAGTGGCCAAACGGAAACGGCGCCCCGCGGGGCGCCGTCCGTTTTTCGTATCCGCGCGGTGGCGGTCAGATGAAGTAGAGAACCAGAACCGCGGCCAGGACCGCAACCACCCACAGCACCATGCTGCCGGCGGGCAGGGTCGCGGCCAGCACGCCCTCGGGTCCGTGATGGCGGAAGATCCAAACGATCACCTTCTGGACCCCGCGCAGGGCAGCATGTCGGATGGCATGGTCCATCGGGCCGAACACCGCCAGGAAGCGCCGCACGCTCGCCGGCAGCAGTCGCCGGTACAGCCACTCCGCGTCGACATTCAGGCCGACCATTTCCGGCGGATAGAGCCCCGACAGCTTGAGGTACGTGAAGGCCAAGGCCGAGAAGAACAGGAGCTGACACTGGGTCAGGACATGGCTGACCGTGTAGGGCTCGAACACCACCTTGTAGGGCAGCAGATCGTATAACGGCCACGGATAGATGCCGATGCCGATGCACAGGAAGGCCGCCACGAACATCGCCGCCAGCATATTGGCCGGAGCCTCCTTGCAGCGGATGCCGGAATCGTGGGCGAAGAAAGCGAAGAACGGAATCTTGATGCCCGAGTGGTGGAACACACCGGCCGATGCGAACAGCAGCACCATCCACACGATCGGATGCCCTTCCTCGACGGCGGCGGCCAGAACCATCGACTTGGCGACGAATCCCGAGAACAACGGGAAGGCGGAGATCGAGGCCGCGCCTATGATGCAGAAAACCGAGGTGAACGGCATGGACTTGTAGAGCCCGCCGAGATCGGTGCCGTTGATCTTGCCGGTCCGGTACAGGACCGCACCCATCGACATGAACAGCAGCGCCTTGTAGATGATGTGCGCGAAGGCGTGCGAAACCGCGCCGTTCAAGGCCAGCGTCGTGCCGATCCCGATACCCGTCACCATGAACCCGACCTGGTTGATCAGGCTGTAGGACAGCACCTTGCGCAGATCGTTCTCGATCACCGCATAGAAGATGGGGAAGGCGGTCATCGTGGCGCCGATGTAGATCAGGATCTCGGTGCCCGCGAAGCCGCGCGCCAGGGTATAGACGGCCAGCTTGGTGGTGAAGGCACTGAGGAAGATCGTCCCGGTCGGCGTCGCCTCGGGATAGGCGTCGGTCAGCCAGGTATGCAGCAGCGGGAACGCCGCCTTGATGCCGAAGGCCAGCATGATCAAGCCGCCGCCGGGGCTGTCGAGACCGATCAGGGTGAATTCTATCGAACCGGTCTCCTGATAGCGGATCAGTACGCCGGCAAGCAGGATCACACCGGACAGGACCTGAATGATCAGGTAACGCATGCCGGTGGCCTGGGAACGGGCGGTCTTGCGTGCCAGGATCAGGAAAACCGACGTGATCGCCGTCATCTCCCAGAACAGGAACAGCGTGATCAGGTCACCGGCAAAGACCGCGCCGATGGAACTGCCGGCATACAGGATGCCGCTGACATGCTGCGTCGTGTCCTTGACCTTCAGGGCGAACAACAGCCCCATGAAGGCGGCGATGTGAAAGACGATGGAGAAGACGAAACTGAGGCTGTCGACACGCAGCAGAATGAGCTGATAGTCGAAGATATGAGTCGTCACCAGATCGCCGCGGCCGAGCAGGACGAGGTTGATGCCGCCGACGATCGGAATGGCCAACAGAATGATCTGGCGCAGCACGCCACGCGTCACCGCCGCGAGACCGGCGCCGATGTAGAAGATCAGGAACGGAGCGAGACTACTGCTCATCGTAGTACTCCTCCCGCCGCCAGACGATCTTCCGCATCTCCTTGGCGGCCAGCACGAGACCGACACAGGCGACGAAGCCGTAGATTGCGTAGAAGGCCGGCCACGCTTCCCAGGACACTGCGGTGTGGCGGTGAACCACGAAATCGAGGGCGACCAGGACCGCACAGACCACGTAAAGCGCGTAGATCAGCAGCTTCACGTTGCGCGGATTGTCGAAGATGTAGCGCTTTTCGTTTGAATCCATTGTCGCACCCTCAGCCGGCGAACATCAGGCCAAGCAGGTCGTAGACAGGCTCGGGATAGAAGAACAGAACCAGACATCCGATCGCCGACACCGAAATCGCAAGCACGCAGGCCAGGGGCGCCTCGTGAATACCGGCGTCGTGCCCCGGGTTGTCGTCCGGCTTGCAGAAGAACCCGCGGATCGGGATAGGCAGCAGATAGGCGATGTTGAGCAGGGAACTGATCATCAACACCGCGACCATCACCTGCTTGCCGGCATCCAAGGCCCCCAGGGCCAGATACCACTTGCTCCACAGCCCTCCGAACGGCGGCAGGCCGATGATACTGAGACTACCGACGAGGAAGGCAAAGGTCGTGACCGGCATAATACGGCCGATACCGCGCATCTGGCTGATCTCGGTCTTGTGCGTGGCGACCAGGATGGCGCCGGCACAGAAGAACAGCGTGATCTTGCCGAACGCGTGCATGGCGATGTGCATGCCGCCGCCGATCGCACTGATCTCGGTCGCCAGCATGGCGCCAAGCACGATGTACGAGAGCTGGCTGACGGTGGAATAGGCGAGCCGGGCCTTGAGATTGTCCTTGGTCATCGCCACCAGCGACGCCAGCAGAATGGTCGCCGCCGCCATGTACTGCAGCCACTCGCTGCTGCCGAGATCGCGGAGGAAGTCGATGCCGAAGATGTAGACGGTGACCTTGAGCACCGAGAACACGCCGGCCTTGACGACGGCAACCGCATGCAGCAGCGCACTGACCGGGGTCGGGGCCACCATGGCCGCCGGCAACCAGCGGTGGAACGGCATGACCGCGGCCTTGCCGATGCCGAACACGTAGAGCGCCAGTAGAACGCCGACCACCGGTTCGGCGACCTTGCCGGCGAGGATCCCGCCGGACGTGAAGTCCAGCGTACCGGTCGCCAGCCAAGTCCAGACGATGGCGACAAGCTGGAAGGCGATGGAGGTGAACAGCAGGATACCCAGGTAGACCCGGCCGCCGCGCTTGGCTTCGTCCGTCCGGTGGTGCGTGACCAGCGGATAGGTGCAGACGCTCAGGACCTCGTAGAACAGGAACAGGGTCAGCATGTTGCCGGCGAAGGCGACACCGACGGCGCTGAACAACGCAATGGCGAAGAAGAAGTAGAACCGGGTCTGATCGGTCTCGTGGTGGCCGCGCATGTAGCCGATCGAATAGATCGACGTGACGATCCACAGGAAACTGGCGATCAGCGCGAAAACCATCCCCAGGGGCTCGAGCTTGAGCATGATGGTCAGGCCGGGCAGCATTTCGCCGAGCACGACCTCGGGCTGTTCGCCGGCCATGACACCCGGCGTCAGCGAGGCGACCAGCAGGAACATGACCGTCGCCGTGACCAGAGTCACCGTTTCGCGGAGGTTCGGACGTTGGTCCCCTGCCAGGACAATGAAGATCGAGCCGACGACAGGCGCCGCAAGCGCCAACTGCATGGTGATCTGCGGCGTCATGATCCGCCCCCAAGCAACAGCGACGAGGCCTTCTGGGCGACCTCGACCATGGCCGTTGCGTCAATTCCGAAATACACGCTGGCCAGCGCCATGATCCAGGTCGGAACCAGCAGCGAGACAGGCGCCTCGCCGATAGCCTCCGCTCCCTCGGGAACCGGCCGGAAATAGGCGGTCTCGATCACGCGCCAGATATAGATGACGGCCAGCAGCGAACTCAGCACGATCAGCACCGCGATCGGCCACCACCCTTTCTCGAGCGCGGCCTGGATCAGATACCACTTGCTGATGAAACCGACCGTCGCGGGAACGCCGATCAGGCTGAGACCCCCGACGACGAAGGCCGCCATGGTCAACGGCATGCGCTTGCCCAGCCCGGCGAAGTCACTGATCATCACCGATCCCAGGCGGTAGAACACGCACCCCATGACCAGGAACAAGGCGCACTTCATGATGGCGTGGTTGAACAGGTGGATCATGCTGCCGGTCAGTCCGGTCGCCGTGGCGAATCCGATGCCGAGCACCATGTAACCGACCTGAGCGACGCTGGAATAGGCCAGCAGGCGCTTCACGTTCTCCTGGAAGATCGCGACGAAGGAAGCAGCGAACATGCCGATGATGGCCAGGCCGATAAGAACCTCGCGCACCGGCAGGGTGTCGAAGATATCGGCGCCGCCGAACAGCGTGAAGTACATGCGGATGAGTACGTAGACCGCCACCTTGGTCGCCGTCGACGCCAGGAAGGCGGTCACCGCCGACGGTGCGTAGGTGTAGGCGTTCGGCAGCCAGGTGTGCAGCGGGAACATGGCCAGCTTCAGGCCGACGCCGACGGTCAGGAAGGCCAGGGCCGCGTGAATGGTGCGGGTGTTGGCGACCTCCGGAATGCGCTGCGCCAGATCGGCCATGTTCAGCGTGCCGGTCATCTGGTACAGCAGGCCGATGGCGATGACGTAGAAGGTCGCGCCGACGGTTCCCATGATGACATAGCGGTAGGTCGCGGTCAGCGCCCGCCGGTCACGTCCCAGGCTGATCAGCGCATAGCCGGACAGCGACGAGATTTCGAGGAACACAAACAGGTTGAAGGCGTCCCCTGTAATCGCGATGCCCAGCAGGCCCGAAAGGTTCAGGCAGAACATCGTGTAGAACAGGTAGATGCGGCGCTCGGAAACCTCGCGAAGCACGCTGGTCCGCGCATAGGGAACCACGATGGCCCCGATGATCGCGACGATGACCAGGACGAACCCGTTCAACAGGTCGATGCGGTACTCGATACCCCAGGGTGCGGCCCAGCCGCCCAGGAAATAGGAGATCGTGCCCCCTTCGAAGACCTGGATAAGCAGGGAGATTGCGGCGTAGAGGCAGAACCAGCTGACCGCCGTGGCGACCACCCAGGTAGCGCTCTGTACCGGCCGCAGGAAGATGCACAGCGGCGCCGCCATCAGCGGCACGACGATCATGAGGACGGGAAGATGGGGCGAAATCACTGCTCGTCCTCCATGGCGTGGATCTCGTCTTCTTCGATGGTCCCGTAGGCGTCCCGGATCCGCACGATCAGCGCCAACGCCATGGCGGTCGTGGCGACGCCGACGACGATGGCGGTGAGGATCAGCACCGAGGGAAGGGGATTGGTGTAGACCTCTATCCCCGGCTCGAGGATCGGGGCCGTGCCCCCCTCGACCTTGCCCATCGAGATGTAGAAAACGAAGACGGAGACCTGGAAGACGTTCAGCCCGACGACCTTCTTGATCAGGTTGCCGTGGGCGATGACCATATAGAAGCCGGCCATCATCAGGACGATGACGATCCAGTAGTTGAAAAGGCCAGGAATCTGCATGGCGCTAGCGGTCCTGGCCCGCGAAGATGAGGAAGATTGTGATCATGGCCCCGGCGACCGTTGTGCCGACCCCGAACTCGACCAAATTGATGCCCAGGTGCTGGCCGTGCGTGGCCTCGTGGGCGAGGGCCGAATAGTCGAGGTAGTTGCCGCCCATCAGCATCGCGACGACACCGGTTCCGGCGAAGATCAGCACGCCCGACGCCATCATGGCACGCCGCACCCAACCACGGATGACGATGCGGGTGTTGTCGAGGCCGAAGATCAACGTGTAGAGAATGAAGGCGCTGCCGAAGATGACCCCCGCCTGGAAGCCGCCGCCCGGCCCGAAATCGCCGTGGAACTGCACATACAGCGCGAACAGGAAGATCAGCGGGATCAGCAGCTTGGTGGTGACCCGCAGCACCGAGTGCGGCTGCATCGTCGAATGCCCGTAGGCCGGAGCCCCCTCGGGAATGCCGTGCTTGACGTGACGGCGGCCACGGCCGATCAGGGCCATCACACCGGCCGCCGCGGTGAAGATCACAGTGGTCTCACCGAGGGTATCGTAGCCACGGTAGCTGGCAAGAACCGAGGTGACGATATTGGGCACGCCGATCTCGGTCCCTGAATCCAGGATATAGCGCGGCACCACATGATGATGAATGGGCGCCATCGGGTCGCCGTAAAGGGGCATGTCGAGGGTGCCGTAGACCAGCACCGCGCCGACGATCAGCACGGTGATCAGCGCTCCCTTGTTCCAGTTTTCCTTGATCGCCTCTTCGGTGGTGGTCAAGGCCAGGGTTCCGAGCATCAGCACGGTGGCGATGCCGGCCCCGACCGCCGCCTCGGTAAAGGCCACGTCAACGGCGTCCAGCACCACGTACAGGGCGGCCGCCGAAAGGCTGAAAATCCCCGAAAGCATCACGACGGCGAACAGGTTGCGCAGGCGCACCATGCCAATCGCCGACGCCGCCATCAAGGACAGCAGCACGATGTTGACTAGGTCTTCGATGGCTCGTCTCCCCCGATTTCTTGCTTTTCTTCGCCTTCGGCGAGATGCGGTTTAACGCCCGTGCTCAACGCCGACTGCGCCAAGGCATGGGTGGAGACGGGGCTGGTATAGAGAATGAAGACCACGATGAAGATCAGCTTGACGGTGACCAGCGTCAGACCGCCCTGGATCATCAAGCCGATGAACACCAGCGCCGCACCGGCGGTATCGATGATGCCGGCCGCATGCATGCGGGCGAACACGTCGGGAAGCCGGAGCATGCCGATGCCGCCGATCAGGAGGAAGGCTCCGCCCGCGACGATGAAAATCCAGCTGAGGACGTCGAGTGCCAGTTCCATCACAACCCCCCGAGATCTTCGCCGGAGCGTCGACCGATGCGGTTGTATTTGAAGAACTTCATGATGGCGATCGTGGTGATGAAGTTGATCAGCGCATAGACCAGCGCGATGTCGAGGAACGCCGGACGGCCCATCAGGAACCCGAGGACCGCGATCAGCAGCACGGTCAGGGTGCCGAAGGAGTTCACAGCCAGGATGCGGTCGTAAACCGTGGGTCCCTTGATCGCCAGGATCAGGACCATGGCCATGGCGACCAGGACGGCGAGGGTGGCGGCGGTAAACATCATTTCCGTTCGATCCCCCCGGCGGTATCGGTTGCCTGAAGTTTATCCAGCGGGCTCGCCCCTTCGATGGCCGTCACCCGTGCGTCCATCTCGCCGGTCAGCAGACCGTCGGCCGTTTCCTTGGTCAGGGCATGCACGATGAACTCGCCGTTCTCCAGGGCGACGGTCACCGTGCCCGGCGTCAGCGTGATCGAGTTGGCGAAAATGACATCGCCCATTTCGGTCCGCTGGGTCGGCTTGATATGCAGCATGGCCGGTTGGATCGGCATCTTGCGCTTCAGGATCACACCCGAGACGTGGATGGCCGATACCAGAATCTCCTTGAGCAGCCATACCCAGTAGAAGGTGATCTTCCAACTCAGGTGAAGTGGCTGGCCCTCATGGTCGATGACGTCCATGCGCCGGGCAATGAGGAGAACGAGAATGATGGAAGCTAGGCCCAGGGTAAGGAGCAGCGGGACGAAGAATCCCGATAGCAGCAACCACACGATGGCAAGGACCAAGCCTAGACTTAGCGCGTGTAGCACGTATTCCCTTCCGCCGCGGCTTATAGCGCCGCATTTCCTCACGTTAAAATTCTTGGCGTTTCTAGAACGCGGAGCTTTTCTGGCGTCCGGAACGCGATTCGTCAAGAGTGAGGTTGCCGATTGTCAACCGAGTCGGGACTGGGAAAGGGGGGTAGCACACTTATTTCTATACAAATCCCCTGATCCTCACAGAGGATATGCCGGATGTTTTTCACGCTGCGGAACGGATTTCCAGCGTGAAGTTCACCTAAAAGTAGCTCCGAATACCGAATCGATAAGGCCCGAACCATACGGTTCGGGCCCTGCCGAATGATTCAATCCTGGAGAGAGACTAACGGATCTCCACCGCGTAATCGCTCAGCGGCGGCACCTGTTTCAGCAACCCGAGATCCTTGAGGTATTCGGCAAAACGCTGATAGCGGGATGAATCGAGCGCCGCCGGGCGAAGGGCGAAACGTGGCGTCGTATCGCGCCAAGCCCGCTTGTTCAGTTCGTTGTCGAGATCGGGATGGGCCGAAATGAAGGCCTTCCAGCTTTCTTCCGGATGGTTGATCAGGTACTGCACGCCCTTCTCGAGGCCGTCGAAGAAGGCCCGCAGGCGCGGATCGTCCAGCTTGTCCTTGTTGGCGATGAAGATCAACTCGTCATAGCTGGGAACGCCTTCGTCCTCGGGGAAGATGGGCCGTCCCTTTTCGCCGGCCAGTTCCATCTGATTGAGCTCGAAGTTCCGGAAGGCGCCGATGGTCGCGTCGACACGACCGCTCAGCAGGGCCTGCGAAAGGGCGAAGTTGAGGGCCACCGATTCGACGTCGTCCAGCTTCAGCCCGTGACGGGCCAGCATCGCCGGCAGCAGGGTGTCGCGATAGAAGCCGACCGAGTAGCCGACCTTCTTGCCCTTGAGATCGGCGATGGTCTTGATCGGCCCGTCCGGCACCACCATCATGGTCACCAGCGGCGTCGCCACCAGGGTTCCGACGCGGACCACCGGCAGCCCCTCGTCGACCTGGAGATGAAGCTGGGGCTGATAGGAAATCCCCAGATCGGCCTTGCCGGCGGCAACCAGCTTCGGCGGATCGTTGGGATCGGCCGGTGCCACCAGTTCGACGTCGAGACCGGCCTCGGTGAAGAACCCTTTCTCCTTGGCAACGATCATCGGAGCATGGTCGGGGTTGACGAACCATTCCAGAATTACGGTCAGTTTGTCGGCGGCCTGGGCACCGCCGGGAAGAACGACCAGAACGCTTACGACGATCGCCAGAAGCTCGATCGGGAATTTCCGCATGATGACTCCTCAATCATTGACGGGAGAGGTGTCCGGCTGCCAGGGCAGGGCCCGCCGCAGACCGGAATCCACAAGAAAGAACAGGGTGACGGCGAGGGCGGCCAGGGTGACCAGGGCCGCGAACATGACGTCGACCTGCATGCGCGCATTGGCGTGCAGCATCAGGAAACCGAGACCGGCGCTGGAGCCGACCCATTCGCCGACCACCGCACCGATCGGCGCCACCGCCGCCGCCACGCGCAGGCCGGAGGCGAGGGCGGGCAGGGCGGCCGGCATCCGGACATGGCGCAGCATCGCCCAGCGGCCGGCATTCATGCTGCGGGCGATGTCGAGCCAGCCCGGCTCGGTGCGGCGCAGGCCGTCGTGGAAGGCCGCCGTGACCGGAAAGAAGATGATCAGCATGGCCATGGCGACCTTCGAGATCATCCCGTAACCGAGCCACAGCACCAGGATCGGCGCCAGGGCGAAGACGGGGATGGCCTGGCTGACCACCAGCACCGGCATCAGCCACCGCCGCGCCGGGCGGAAATAGGCCATGGCGAGGGCGCTGGCGCAGCCGAGGGCGGTGCCGACGATCAGCCCGAGAACGATCTCGGCAGCGGTCAGAAAGGCATGATGGAGGATCAGGGACCAGTTGGCGATCCAGGCCCGCGCGACGGCCAGCGGATCGGGCAAAATCCAGGGCTTGGCCCCGGTAAGCCAGACCACCGACTGCCAGACGGCGATCAGGCCGATCACCACGACGATGCCGCGCAGGAACCTCATGCCACCGCCTCCGCCAGGCGCCGCAGCAGGTCGCCCTGCGCCTTCAGCACCGCGGGATCGCTGACGTCGCGCGGCGGCTCGCCGGGCAGTTGCTCTGGCTCGTTGAGCGTGACCGGCCGTCCGGCCATGACCAGGATGCGGTCGCCCAGGCGCAGCGCCTCCAGCGGATCATGGGTGACCAACAGCACGGTGCGGCCCTTCAGCATCCGCCCCGCGAGATTCTGAAGGCGGATCTTGGTAATGGCGTCGAGACCCGAGAACGGCTCGTCCATCAACACCACCGGCCTGTCCTCCATCAGGGTGCGCGCCAGGGCGACCCGCTGGCGCATGCCACCCGACA
>NPIG01001107.1_pt1 | contig 15684 bp, 15 predicted proteins | sample 8637441 | NCBI WGS metagenome assembly NPIG01 (sample SAMN07420675, study PRJNA396082) | bioreactor metagenome | isolation source: sample BR6 brine-fed electro-methanogenic bioreactor BR | place: Japan: Kochi | collected 2016-06-14 | reverse complement strand
ACTGATCTCTTTATATAAACGAGCCAATAAAATTGAAGAAGCCTTAACTTTGGTTAAAAATGTCTATAAGCTCAACAAAAATATTGATCTATTGGCTCAAATTGCTATTTTAGAGTTTGAATTGGCAGAAGATAAAAAAAGTGTTTTAAAAAGTGTGATTCAAAAATTCGAAGATGTCTTGGCGGTTTTAGATAATCATATTTATCAAAATTATCTGGGATACATTCTTATTGATTATGACATCGATGTTAATCAAGGAGTAGGGTTAGTGAAAAAAGCCTTGGAAAAAGCTCCCAATAACTTAGCCTACATTGACTCATTGGCATGGGGATTGTATAAACAAAATCGATGCAAAGAGGCGTATACTCACATGAAAAAAATTGTGGATGCCATTGGCTTAAACGATGAAGAGATCAAACTACATTGGAAAAAAATACAGGAGTGTTCTAAAAAATGATTTTAGATGAGATAATTGAAAAAACCAAAGAAGATTTACAACGACGAAAAAAAGAGTTACCTTTAGATGTTTTAGGCAGAAGCTTGGCTTCAAATCCATATGCTCCCAGAGATGTTAAACCTTATTTAATGGCAACCAAAGAAGAGCCTATACGTATTATTGCTGAAGTTAAAAAAGCGAGTCCTTCTAAAGGGATTATCAAAGAGGATTTTGATCCCATTGCGATTGCTCAAAGTTATTCAAACAGTGGTGCCAATGCCATTTCAGTTTTAACAGAACCCCACTATTTTAAAGGGGATTTAGAGTATTTAACCCAAATCAGACGTTATGTTCCAACGCCACTTTTACGAAAAGATTTTATCGTGGATAAATATCAAATCGTTGAAGCGTTAGTATATGGTGCGGATTTTATTTTACTTATTGCTAAAGCGTTAAGTACTAAAGAACTCAAAGAGTTGTATGACTATGCTCTGCATGTAGGGTTAGAAGTTTTAGTCGAAATTCATGATGTAGAAGATTTGACTAAAGCCATGAAGTGTGGAGCGAATATTATTGGAATTAACCACCGAAATTTACAAAGTTTTGAGATGGATATGCAACTTTGTGATAAGCTTATTCCCATGATTCCCAATGGAAAAATTATTGTAGCTGAAAGTGGTGTCAGTGATGTTGAAACCATCAAACGCTTAAGTTCAATAGGTGCCGATGCTTTTTTAATTGGAGAGCATTTTATGAGAGTGCCAAGTATTGAAGAGGAACTTACGCGATTTAAGCATTGCATGATGAGTGAAAAGTAAGAGGTGAGAAGTGAGTGGTAATTTCCACTCACTATTTACTACTTACTTCTCACCATGTTTAAATTTCTGTATCAAACACCATTTTACGAATTTCTGTTTCACTTAACTCTTTATTGTCATCTTTGGGTTCAGGTGGATTTTTCAATAGTAACACTTTGTCTTTGAGGTTAAAGAGTTTGTATTTGGTTAAGTTTTTAATCAATGTTTCATTGATCATCTCTTTGCTTAGACTGCCATTGGTAATCATTTTACTGATTACATTTTGAAGATTCTTTTTGGTTTTTTCAAAATTAATCTCTTCTTGAGTTAAAGCAATATACTCTTTGTCTAAATACTCCATAACTGCAATGCCAGGGTATTTAAATGTTTTGACTCCATTATAAATAAACTCTTGAGCTTTAATTGAAGCAATCGCAACTCCTGTAAAGACAGAACCTTGTACAGAAATCATGCCTTCAAGATTGGTTAAGGGATTGTGTGAACAAATATAATCTTCTTTAACAATGGAGGGAGAATACTCTAAAGANNAAGAGGTGATATTATTTCGTAATACAATAAAACTTTTTCCTACTTCTTTAGGGCCACCTTTTAGTGATGAAATTTCATTTTTAAATGCTAAAAAGTTACCACCCACTTTTCTGGGCGATCCTTCTAGTGAGACCAACTCATTATCACTGATGTCAAAATCACCTTCAACTTCATTGAAACTTAATGGCAGTTTCGAAAGATTGGCAAGTCGGTCAGCTAAACGAACATGTCCATTGACATTGACGGACATATCCTCTAAAATATTGTAATTTTTAACTTGATGTTTGTCCAACCATTTAGAAATCTCTTGCTTGTTCGTAAGGGCAACTACAGGCTTGTAAACATGAGAAATGACATCTTGACCTTTGTAACGCCATGTTCGTTTCTCTTCATCAAAACTGCTTTGCAAATGATTGAGTCTAAAATCAGTAATTAAATCCCAACCAATTTCATCGGCAAGTGAATTTAAATCTTTGAGTTTATTCCAATAACAAAAATAGTCTTGCCCTACGGTAATGGGACCACCATAAAGGGTTTCTAAACTGTTACACGAACAATCAAAATAACCCTCTATATATTTTGGACCACCACGTAAGGAAGCAATCTGATTGGTGGAACATTTAAAATATCCTTTGACGGTTCGAGGACTCCCTTTAATAGAGAGTAATTCATTGTTTGAACAATTAAAATAGCCTAAAACCTCTTTGGGTGCATACGATAAATCTCTGAGTTTGTTATAAGAACAATCAAAATCACCTACTTTAGAAGGAGCTCCAAAAAGAGTTTCGAGTTTATTATGTGAGCAGTTAAAATCTTTGGTGACTTGACCTGGGCATCCTTCAAGTGTAACTAATCCGTTATCACTAATATCAAAATAACCATCGACAAGTTTAAATTCTACGGGCAATCGTTTGGTTTTGAGTTTTCCTTTTAAATTAACGCTGCCATAAACGCTAACTTGAAAGTCACTTGACACTGTAAAGTTATTGATTGAATAACTATTTAACCAATTCTCAATGTCTTGAACATTTTTCATAATATATAAACCTTTATTAAAACAGTATGAGTAATACCGTGTTGGATTTTATCATTTTTTATCTTACAAAAAAATCATTATTCTTAAGTTCCATTAAAGGTAATGTTTCAGTGATTATTTAATAATTAAGAAGCTTATTAGTTTTGGCTTCTTCTTTAAGTGTTTGATCTGTACGGATAATGGCATTTGAAATTTCTTCAATAACACCTTTTTTTAGGCTTTTTAATTCTGCTTCATGATACAAAGTATTGGCACGATTCACATCATGTAACGCTTCGTAACATAATGCCAAATTATATAAAATAACATAACTTATACCTTCTATTTGAGCATTAAGTTCTTCAAGTAACAATTTGGCGACAGTAAAACGCTCTTGATTTAATAACTCAAGGGCATTTTCAAAGTGTTGTAATTGCGTTTTATTTAGCAGAATATCAATATCTTCAAGTATAGGGACTTTTATTCTTACATAATGAGGTGCTAAATCTTTTAAGATTTTTTGAGCAATATTTTGGGCGAGTTGGGTATTGTATTCTTGTTTAGAAGGCAAAAATGCTCCATTATTACATTGTGAAAGGGATTGTCTTTCTTGATAAGTTTTTGAAAAGAGTATATCTGAAGAGATGACTTCAACAATTTTTATTTGAGTTTGCACATGATAATCATTGGTTTGACAACGAACAAGAGTGACTGGAAATTTAATGCACTCTTTGTTTTTATTGTACTCCAAGCAGTGTTGATAGTTTTTTTCACTTTTAAAATAGACTTTTTGATGCAAAGTTGATTGTAACACTTCCCCTTGCAACAATGTTTTTACTTGAGTTAATCCACGAGTTTCATCAAAATTATCAAGCTCAACTAAAGCTGAATCATTGAGTTTTTTTTCATTTAAAATCAAATCCAAATCTTTTCGTTGAACAAGTGTGAAATAGGGTTTTTGCTCAAAAGTAACTTGGGCTAAAAGAGTTTCAATACTTGAAGCTTGTCCAATGGTATCGTTTTTGAAATCCATCACCGCCAATTGACGAATGCTGGGATGAGTGACTTTAGGTGCTTGTAACGTTTGCAAAGAGACTTTAGGAGTACACGCTGTAAAAAATAATGCCAATACGAACAAAAGCAGAGTGTTTTTCATGAAAACTCCTTTTAAAAGGCTTTTATTTAAATAAAATTGACCCTACTCGAATCATATTAGAACCACACGAAATGGCGAGTTCGAAATCTCCACTCATTCCCATTGAGCAATAAAGTGCTCCCAATGGTTGCAGTTGGTCAAAAATAGTTTTGGTGGTTTGGAAACTTTTTTTGATAAGAGCTTCATCTTCCACATGTGCACCAATGCTCATAACGCCTTTGAGTTTGATATTAGGACAGCTTGATTGAATGGTTTTGTATGTTTGGATGGCAACTTCTGGCATAACACCTGTTTTACTCTCTTCATAAGCTGAATTAATTTGCAACAAACACGACAAAGTTTTATTTTTTGCCAAAAGTTTTTTTTGAAGTTCTTGTGCTAATTCCAAAGAGTCCAAGCTTTGAACTAAAGTGGGGTTTAAATCAATTAAATTGTTGATTTTGTTGCTTTGTAGTCGTCCTACAAAATGCCACTCTAAGGGAAGTTCTTCAAGTTCTTGACTTTTTTGTTTTAAGTCTTGAACTTTGTTTTCACCAAAGGCTCTTTGACCTGCTTCGTAAAGCATTTTAACATCAGCCGAAGTTGAGTATTTACTGATACCAATAATTTTTACAATATGATGATCTGAAACTCTAAGTCTTGCACCTTCAACTTTTGTAATAACTTTATCTAAATTTTCTACTNNGATATGGTGATGACTCAATCCTAATCTGGCAGCTTCCACTCGAGCAATAACATTGTCTAAATTATGTATGGCGTTTTCTTTATTCATTGCTTATCCTTGCATTAATCGATTAATGTCATTAAAAATTCCTAAAAGCATTAATGCTCCTAAAATAAACCATCCTGTAATCGTTAAGGCAACAAAAACTCGATCACTGGGTTTTTTTCTGACAATCATTTCATACAAATTAAACATAATATGCCCCCCATCAAGTGCAGGAATAGGCAGTAAATTTAACACACCTAAATTGACAGAAATAAGAGCCGTAATCGTTAAAAGTGCCACTAAACTGGTTTGTGAGGCATCTGAAATGACTTTTCCAATGGTAATTACTCCACCCACTTCACTGCTTGGGATGATGCCTTGAATAAGTTTTTGAACCCCTAGAAAAATCATTTTTGATGATTCAATGGTATTGTTCCATGCGTAAGCAATGGCTTCTATGGGATTATGATAGATGGTAACTACTTTTGGAGCAGGAGCAATGCCTATCATTCGTTTTTTGATTTTTTCTTTAAATAAATTTTCGGAATCTGAGAGTTCTGGATTAATAACAAACGCTCGAATCACACCCTCTCTTTTGACATAAAATTTTAAAGCGGTTTGAGAGTTTCGAATATATTCACCCACTTCATCCCATGTTTTTATCTCTTGGTCATTAATGCGTACAATTTCATCATTGACTTGTAATCCCGCATGAAAAGCTGGGGAATTTTCTATGACTTTTCCAATATTTGGGGCTAAAGAGTTACTGCCTAAAAGCGCAATAAAAAAGTATAATACCGCAGCAAGAGCAAAATTGGCAAATGGTCCTGCAAATAAAATTACAATTCTTTGCCATGGTTTTTTGGTGTTATACGAATCATCACCACTTTCAATTAATGCAGGGTTTGAATCATCTTGCCCTTTCATTTTGACATAACCGCCCAAAGGAATAAGGGAAAGTTGCCAAACGGTACCTTTGTACTCTTTTGAAATAAGACGTTTACCAAAACCAATGGAAAAAGTGTGTACCGTAACACCAAAAAATCGGGCTGCTAAAAAGTGTCCTAATTCGTGAATAAAAACCAAAACAGACAGTACGAGTAAAAAAGTAATTAAACCCAAATCTTAACCTTTAAAATATTCTTTTGTGTATTCATACCCTGAATACAATGTGAGAGCAACCGCTATCCAAAGTAACGTGGTTGCAAAAGGCCAATTCATAATTAAAAATCCAATGGCAATCATTTGTACGACAGTTTTAATTTTCCCTGCCATAGAAGCTGCGACTTCTTTACCTTCTGCTACTGCCATAACTCGAAGACCCGTGATAAAAAATTCGCGTGATAAAATTAAAAACACTGCCCAAACACTGGCTCGGTCAATTAAAATAAGACCTAAGAATCCTGCAAGCATTAGCATCTTATCGGCAAGTGGGTCTAAAATGGAACCCAATTTGGTCATTTGATTCCATGTTCGTGCAATGTAACCATCAAAAAAGTCAGTTACTGAAGCAATAACAAAAATCAATCCTGCAAAATAATCAAACCAACTGGGATGCCATGATACAAACAAAGGATTATTTCTATCAATTAAAATCCACAGCATTAAAGGTGCTAAAGCAATACGTAAAAGGGCTAAAATATTAGGCGTATTAAGTGCTTTTTTCATTATCTGAACGTAGTTCCGCCATCAACAATTAAAGTATGACCTGTGACCCAAGAGGCTTCATTGGTGCATAACCAATAACACGCATTGGCTAAATCTTCAGGTTGTCCCATACGATTTAATGGAGATAATTCAGCCGTTTTTTGTTTTACTTCTTCGTAGTTAGTAAATGCTCTTAATGCATCGGTTTCAATTGGACCTCCTGAAACGGCATTAACTCGAATGCCCATTTCTCCCAATTCCGTTGCAGCATATCTAACCATGGCTTCTACTGCTGCTTTATTGGTACCATGTCCCGCATAGTTTTCAATATAGACTAAATTTCCCGTACTGCTCAAACTCACAATGGCGCCACCACCAAGTTTTTCCATTCGTTTAGCTGCTTGTTGTGCTCCACAAACAAAAGCATTAACTGTTGCTGTATAAATATTATTTAAACCTTTTGGTTTAAGTTTCATAAATCGTCCATAACCTCCAACAACAGCTCTTCCATAAATCATGGCATTGGAGATAAAATAATCGACTCGATCAAAATCTTGATCAATTTTCTCAAATAAGGCTTTATAATTTTCGGGTTCTAAAATGTTAAACGCATAACAACGTGCTTTAATGTTATAATTTTTTTCCAAATCTTCTACCATGTCAAGAGCGACTTGTTCATTGGAGTTGTATGTAAAAGCAACATTAACTCCCTCTTTTGCAAATCGATACGCTGTTGCTCTTCCGATTCCTTTAGTAGCACCAGAAATGACTAATGTTTTTCCTTGCATTATTTTTTTACCTCATAATTTTTTAAGATTTCTTCTAATATTTTCATGGTCTGTTTTGTTGGTTGTGTTAATGGCAAACGATACTCTAATGTATCTAAAAGTCCAGAGATATACATGGCTGCTTTGATTGGAATGGGATTGCTTTCACAAAAAAGAGCATTATTAATGGCATACAATTTATTGCTGATCTCTTTTGCTGTTGCGAAATCCCCTTCAAATACAGAGTGGACTAACTGACTTTTTAAATCGGGCAATAAATTTGCAGTGACTGAAATAATTCCAGAAGCGCCACTTGTAAGCATAGGAAAATCAATGGAGTCATCACCTGAAACTACACAAAATTCAGGTCGTTGTGAAAGCAGTTGAATGGCTCTTTCTAAACTGCCTGTGGCCTCTTTAATGGCATAAATATTAGGAATATCATCAAAGAGTCGAATGGCAGTTTGTGCTTCAATATCCACACCTGTTCGTCCTGGGACATTGTAAAGCATAAAAGGAATTTCAACAGAACTGGCGATGGCTTTATAGTGTTGATATAATCCCTCTTGTGTGGGTTTATTATAATAAGGTGCAACCGAGAGTAAACCGTGTGCTCCAACGGCTTGTGCATGTTTGGCAATATCACACGCTTCATGTGTGGCATTAGAACCAGCTCCTGCAATAACTTTAACGTGTGTACCCTTGCATGTTGCAACAGCAATTTCAATACACTCTTTGTGTTCTGCATGGCTGAGTGTTGCACTCTCTCCTGTTGTTCCTACGGGAACCACCGCATCAATTCCTTGTGCAATTTGTCTTTTAATTAAACTCTCATAACAAGCAGTATCGACTTTCCCATTTTTAAATGGGGTGATTAATGCTGTCATTGCACCTACTATCTTATTCATTTATATCCTTTTTAAACTTTTACTATATTTTCAGGTAAGTCAATACCTGTATCAACATTGACCGTATGTTTTGAAAAAACTTCCAAATAGTTCCAAAAACTCTGCTTGGCTTCTTGAGAAATATCGGTTTTTCTCAAAATTTCTTGCATGCATCCAAGCCACTCTGTTCGTGCTTTTTCAGTAATTGAAAAGGGCTCATGGGCTTTAACCATATCAAAATGTCCCACGGTGTTGCTGTAATGTTTAGCTCCACCACAAGCTTCTATAAAAAATTTGATATTGTGGGCTTTGACATGTGCTAATGCTTCCTCTTCTTGGGGAAAGAAATTGGAAATATCGCTTTCAACCAACAAATCATAAAATTCATTAAATAATTTAACCAAACCCTCTTCACCCAATTCTTCTAAAAAAAGTGGTTTAGGAAGTTCAAACTTTGGTTTTTCACCAAAAGTTGTTTTGGTTATTTTAAAATCACTCATTCTTACTTTTCCTTTTTTAAAATTACGGTAGTAGAATTTTCTTTAACCAAATATTTGTTGGCAACATCAACCAAATCTTTGACTTTGAGGTTTTCAATATTTTGTTCATATTCAAACAAAGGCTTGACATTGTCTCGTACAAAGTAGCTTCCGTATAACGATGCTACAGAACTTGAGCTCTCCAAAGAAAATATAAAATCAGCCTTGGTATTGATTTTGATTTTTTCGAGTTCACTCTTTTTGATTTTTCCTGTTTTGACCTCTTCAATGAGTTTTAAAATCTCTTTTTCAACCTCTTTGGCTTTGACATCTGGATTACACACTGCCATAAATAAAAATACACCAGGGTCTTTTAAATCCATATTATAAGCATATACTGAGTTTACCATACGTTTTTCATCGACAAGAACTTTGTGTAAGAGTGAACTTTTACCGCTGCTAAAGAGTTCACTTAATGCTGAAAGTGCCGTTTGGTCTTCATGTTCAAAGTTAGGAATGTGATACGCTATTGCCAACATTTGGACTTGTGAATCTTTATATAAGGTGACTCGTTTTTCGCCATCTTGTTTGGGTTCAACCGTGTGAATTACAGAAGGAATGGGTTTTTTATTTTTTATCTTTTTAAAATATTTTTCTGTAGAACTGAACACCTCTTCTTCATTAATATCACCTGCGACAATAACAATGGCATTTGAAGGTTGATAATATGTACTGTGAAACTCTTTTATATCTTCAATACTCCAGTTTTGAATATCACTTGAAAAACCAATGGGCGTCCAATGGTACGGATGGTATAAATAGGCATTATTAAAGAGTCTAAATTGTAAATATCCCATAGGATTGTTATCCGTACGCCAACGTCTTTCTTCTGCTACAACATCACGTTCGGGTTGAAACTCTTCATCTTGAAGGGTTAAATTTTGCATCAATTCAGCAAAAAGTTCTAAGGATTTATCCATATTTTGACTGCTGGATTTGATGTAATAATGGGTATAGTCAAATGAAGTAGAAGCGTTATTTACTCCTCCGAACCCTTTGACAATTTCATCAAATTCACCGGCGTGTAAATTTTTTGTTGATTTAAAATTTAAATGTTCAAGCATATGAGCAATACCACTTTTCCCCATGACTTCATTACGACTTCCTACTTTATAAAAAATATCTGTGGTAACTACATTGCTGCCATTTTTCATAGGAATGGCAACAATTTGTAAGCCATTGTCTAGGGTTTTTGTACTGTATGGGGGTAAGCTGCTGCTCATTAAATCTCCTGAAAAAATAATTAATAATGTAAAATGGAAAATGAAAAATGTGTGTAACTTTTTTATCATTATATTTTTCACTCTCCTTGTTTATTTTAAATCTGAACCAATGACGTCTTGAATGGTTTTAAAGCCATCTTTTTTCATCAGTTCTAAAATACCTGTATTGATGTTTTTAACCATTGAAGGACCTTCAAAGATTAATCCCGTATAACACTGAACCAACGAAGCACCTGCTTTTAATCGTTTGTAGGCTTCTTGAGCATTGCTGATACCTCCCACACTGATTAAAATGGTTTTACCAAACAATTCTTTGGCAAGGGCTTGGAAAAGTTCATAGGACTTAGGGGCTAACACAGCACCTGAAATACCACCTATATCTTTTGGATTTGATACAAGAGAGTAATCAATGGTTGTATTCGTTGCAATAATTCCACTTGCTCCACTGTTTACAGCTGTTTTACACAAATCAATGGCAACATTGTCTTCCATATCGGGAGCAATTTTAAGAAAAATGGGCTTTTGGGTTAATTCCCTTGCCATGGTGAAAAGCTCTGTTATAAACTTTTCATTTTGCAAATCTCTTAAATTGGGCGTATTAGGGCTTGAGATGTTAATCACCAAATAATCGCTGATCTCTTTGAATTTTTCAATTAAAATTTTATAATCATTGAGTGCTTCTTCTTGTGACGTGGTTTTATTTTTACCAATATTTGCACCCACAGGAATAGCACAAGGATAGACTTTTGATAAATTTTGTGCCACAACAGCACTTCCTTCGTTATTAAAACCCATCGCATTTTGTAACGATTTTTCTTCTTTGTGTCGAAATAGTCTGGGTTTTGGATTGCCCTCTTGAGGTTTGGGTGTGATGGTTCCAATTTCAGTAAAACCAAATCCCAATGCCATCATCGAGTTTATCATCGTGGCATTTTTATCAAATCCTGCTCCTAATCCAACAGGATTTTGAAACGTAATGCCCAAAATATTTTGTTGCAATTTATAATCAATGATAAAATTTTTTTTAATCATATACTGATTTAAAGGGGTAATATACGGTAAAAGTTTCAGTGCAAACTCCCCTAAAGTATGAGCAGTTTCTGGTTCAAGCCTAAAGAGTATATTTTTTAATGAATCGTAATTGAACACGGTTATCCCTTTTTTAAAATTTCAGCATTTTACCTAAATCTTTTTGAAACAATCTTAATATTGTAACTTAATGTTTCAAACTCTAAATATTTGCAAGATTGTGTAAGCGTTGATACTCTTTACACGACGCAATTAACTCTTTTTCATTTCCTATACAAACAATTTCACCTTTTTTAAAAACAGCAATTTTATGACACTTTTTAATGGTGGATAATCGGTGAGCAATGATGAAAGTAATGATGTTTTCACTGACTTCATTAATGACTTCTGAAATGATAGATTCAGATTCATTGTCCAAAGCAGAAGTGGCTTCATCTAAGATAAGAATTTGAGGTTTTTTATACAGCGCTCGTGCAATAGCAATCCTTTGTCTTTGACCTCCACTTAAATTGTTTCCGAACTCATCAAGTGTAGTATGTATTCCATCTTTCATGGCAGATACAAAATCATAAGCATGAGCTTTCTCAAGGGCTTCTATAACTCTTGCTTCATCGATATTATATCCATAGGCGACGTTAGCTGCTACGGTGTCATTGAAGATATAGACTCTTTGTGTTACAACAGAAACGGACTCTCTTAGACTTTGAATTTGAATATCTTTTAAACACTCATTGTTAAAAAGAATTTCACCTTTTGATATGTCATAAAAGCGAATGAGAAGATTAATAAATGATGATTTTCCACCACCACTGTCACCTACAAGTGCAATTCTCTCCCCTTTTTTAGCATAAAGGTTGATTCCTTTTAGTGCCGTTAATTCTCCATATTTTAGCTCAACATCTTTAAATTCAATGCTTTGTATTGTTGAAGGCATAGTTTTTTCACCACCTAAAATAGTGGGCTGAATAGTATAAATTGATTTGATTCTTTCATGTGCAGCAATGGCGTCTTGCAGAGCATTATATACTGCTGCAATTCTTTTGATGGGAGTATAAAGCATAAATAAAGCAGCAATAAAGGATAAAAAAGTACCAGCAGTCATTTCTCCTTCAATTACTTGTGTACCACCAAATATAATCACAACAGCCGCTGCACAAGCACCAATAAACTCCATAATAGGAGAAGTGAGCTCATTGGTTTTAACAGATTTAATACTGATATTAAAAAAGTTTTGATTGTGATTCTCAAACTTTTTTAACTCACTTTTTTCCGTTGAATTGGCTTTGATAATTTCAACATTGTTGAAAATTTCGCTTAAATGAGACGTAATATCTGAAGCACTCTCTTGTGAACGAAAAGAGAGTTTTTTCATTTTACGAGCTAAAATAGAAATAGGATATAAAGCTAATGGCATAACAATAAGACCATAAAAAGCAAGTTCAGGATTTAAGAAAATAACATAGGCAACTAGGGCAATAATCGTTAAAATCTCTCTAACAAAACCTGCAATTTGAGTTGAGACTGCTGCTTGAATACGATTGATATCATTGGTAATTCGAGAAATCAGTTCTCCTCCGTGTTTTTTTTGAAAAAATTCAATGTCCAGTGTTAAAATATGGGCTAGAAGTTTATCTCGAATAATTCGAATAATATCTTGACCCACAAATGAAATGTAGTAAACTTGTATATATTTACCCACTCCTTGGGCTGTTTGAACGAGAATAAGTAAAAGAGGTACGAGGTAGAGTTTTAACTCATTTTTTTCAATAAAGACTTCATCAATTAAAGGTTTGACGATATATGCCAATCCTGCCGTTCCGCCTGCAACAAATAAGACACCAATAAAGGCTAAAAATATTTTGAATTTATAGTTTTTATAATATGGTAAATAGTATTTAAAAAATTGTTTCATTGATTTCCTATAATCCTTTGATAAAGGCAAATATTATATCTAAACTTATTAATAAGTTAGTTAAAGCAATTCATCAAAGAAAAACATTCAAACACAAAAGTACCATAACAATCGTAATATAAACATTGATTTGAATAAAAATCTTGGTATAGTTTGAATCAATACGGAACATAATAATTCCAAAAAGAGTATATACGTTAAAGAGTATCAAAAGATAAAATATTATTGGGTTGAGTTCAAAAACAGCCAGTGTAAATACGCCAGCAATGAGTGTTAATAGTAGCCATATAAAAGTAATTCTTTCTAAAGGGGCAATACCAAAAGTATTGACAATAATGGGAAAACCCGCTTTTTCATACTCTTTGTAGTGTTTGAGCATTAAAAGCCAAAAATGAGGAATTTGCCATACAAAATAAAAAAGAGCAATCGCTATAAATTGGATATCTAAAAGGTTACCTCCTCCAATACTCCATCCAATTAAAGGAGGAATGGTTCCTAAAATAGCCCCATAAACAGAAGCATAAATGGTGAACTTTTTCCCTTTTGTGTAAATGATATTGTATAAAACAATAACGAAAAGAAAAATCAGCACNNCCCCTTTTAGCATCAGTGTTTGATAAATCATAATCATAGACAGAGCAATAAGTATAAAAGAAATGATAAATCCCTTTTTTACAGATATCTTTTTCGAAGCTATGGGTCTGTTTTGTGTTCTTTGCATTTTAGAATCTTCTTGATACTCTTGAACTTGATTGAGTGCACTTACGCCTAAGGCAAGACATAATACTGCAAGAAGGGGAATGGCGATGGTGCTATTTATGCCTTTGGAAACCAAAATAAAAGAAAACAGACATGACAGTGTGACTGTCATAGAGAGTTTGAATTTTGTCAGTATTAAAAAGTTTTTCAAGCTTATCATTGTCTCTTCTTTATTTTAGTGTTTTTAAATATTGAACAATGGCATCTACTTCATCTTCTTTTAAAATATTTTCAAAGGAAGGCATGATGTTGGGGTATCCCTCTACTACATCTGATTTTGGATTCAAAATTGAATTCTTTATATAGGTTTCATCGTTGATGATTTCAATAACTTGTTTATCTCTTTTGATTTTGTTTTGACGTTGGTATACACCCTTTAAAGTGGGTCCTATAATGGCTGAACCATCAATTGAATGACAACCCAAACAGCCACTGTTTTGCATCACTTCTAGACCATTGATTTCTTTTTTAGGTTGAATTGTCTCTTCTTTATTTTCGCCTTTTAGATATGTAATAATTTCTTTGAGTTCATCTTCTTTTATAACCCCATCAAAAGGAGGCATTATATTGGGCATAAATCCCTCAACTACGTCTTTATTGGGATGAAGTATGGAATTTTTTAAATAATCCTCATCAACGGTAATGGTACGTTTTTGATCATTCGTTATGACGGTTTCTTGTCGATTATAAAGGTCTTTAAATGTTGGAGCAACAAGAATTGTACCATCTAAGGTATGACAAGCAGTACATCCATATTGCTCAATATATTCTAAGCCCTTTGGTTGAGTTGAAACGGCTTTTGTGGTAGGGTTTAACCATTCATTGTACGCTTCCTCATCAACAACAATCACTTTTGAACGCATAAAAGAGTGTCTGGTTCCACAATACTCTGCACATTGAATGTCGTATTCTCCTTTAGTTGTTGCATTGAACCACACTTTTGTGATTTGACCTGGAATAATATCCTCTTTGGCCCGAAAAGCAGGCACATAAAAACTGTGCAGTACATCGTTTATTGGTGCTGTCATTTGAAGTTTGATATTTTTATTGACCGGTATATACAATTCTGGACTCTTTTTTCCATTGGAGTATTCAAAATTCCAAGACCATCGTTGTGCTAAGACTTTGATTATGATGGCATCTGCATCTTTGGGCATTGTTCTTTGTACTCGTAAACTTTGAAGTCCATAATAAAAAACAATTCCCATAAGTATTGAGGGGATAACCGTCCATGCCACTTCAATGGGAGTATAATGTTTGATATTTTTTGCTTTTTCAGGAGGGTTCTTGCTTGCACGATATTTATATAAAAAATATAACATCGATCCTATGGTGATGACAAATAAAAAAAGTACAATAATAAATACAACCCATGCTGCTTCATCAACATCTTTTGCATACGTTGATATGCCTTCAATACCTTTTAACATAAAAAACTCCTATTTAAATATATCAAATTCACTGTTTCTAAAAAATGCATCTGTTGCGGTGATAACAAAAAATATACCCAGTGTCACTACTGCAATTAAAACAATAATTTTAAATAAACTTGTTTCATATTTTAAATGCATATAGTACGCAACAATAAGAGATGTTTTCAACAGAGCTAAAACTAATTGACTGATTACTGTACCCATGAGTGGGACGGGAAAAATATAGGGTTGGATAAATGTTAAGGGCGTCAATATAAGCAGGAGTATAAATATTTTTAAATACATACTTGCAGTCATAGAATTATTTACACTCATTTTAAACTCCAAATTGAATCATATAAAAAAGTGGGAACAAAAATACCCACACCAAATGAACCACATCCCAATATAAAGCGGTATTTTCTAAGAAAACTCTATTTTCCTGAGTGATTTTTTTAACTGAAATGAGATGCAATACCCAAAACATGACAAGAATTCCCACAATAATATGAAGACCATGAAATCCTGTCATGGTAAAATAAAGACCAATAAAGAGTATCTTTCCATCCTCCATACTGTTTAGTATTTCAGAATTGGGATAACTTCCATGAGATATTTCAGCCATCCATTCAAAATATTTTATCAATAAAAATAAAAAGGCTAAAAAAATTGTGATATAGAGGTTTCGTCTACATTTTCCAATTTCATCTGTTTTTAAATGAGATAAGGACATTCCCATAAAATAAGTACTTAAAAGTAGAATAACAGTGTTGACACTTCCTAGGATTAGATTTAACTCTTTAGATGAGAGTACAAACTCTTGTGAATATTTATAAAAGAAATATGA
>NPIG01000396.1_pt2 | contig 15685 bp, 16 predicted proteins | sample 8637441 | NCBI WGS metagenome assembly NPIG01 (sample SAMN07420675, study PRJNA396082) | bioreactor metagenome | isolation source: sample BR6 brine-fed electro-methanogenic bioreactor BR | place: Japan: Kochi | collected 2016-06-14 | reverse complement strand
CTGGACCCGCGCGCGCTGTGGGACATGCGCCACCGGCTGATCGGGCTGGGCGGGCTGCAAATCGTGTTCTCGACACTGGCGCTGATGACCGCGGCCATCCTGGCCGGCGAGACATGGGAGGTGGGGCTGGCGGTCGGCCTGGCGCTGTCGCTGTCGTCGACCGCCATCGTGCTGCAGACACTGTCGGAAAAGGGGCTGATGCAGACCGGCGGCGGGCGCTCGATGTTCTCGGTGCTGCTGACGCAGGACATCGCGGTGATCCCGATCCTGGCCTTTCTGCCGCTGCTCGCGGTGGCGCCCGCCGCGATGCTGGACCATGACGGTTCGATCCAGCGCGGGGCCGAGGCCGGACACGGCGCCCCCCATGGCGATGGTCTGTCGCTGGTCGAGGGGCTGCCCGGCTGGGGCGTGACCCTGGTCACCATCGCCGCGGTCGGCTTCGTGGTCTTTGCCGGGATCTACCTGACGCGGCCGGTGTTCCGCTACATCCACTCCAGCCAACTGCGCGAGATGTATACCGCGCTGGCGCTGGGGATCGTCGTCGGCATTTCCTTCCTGATGACGCTGGTCGGGCTGTCCCCCGCGCTGGGGGCCTTCCTGGCCGGCGTGGTCCTGGCCAACAGCGAGTTCCGGCACGAGCTGGAAAGCGACCTCGAACCGTTCAAGGGGCTGCTCCTGGGGCTGTTCTTCATCACCGTCGGTGCGGGCATCAACGTCCAGGCGTTCCTGGCCGACCCGCTGGACCTGATTGGGCTGGCGCTGCTGGTGATCCTGGCCAAGGGCGTCGTGCTGTTCTTCGTCGGCCGCGCCTTCAACCTGAAGGGCCGCAATCACTGGCTGTTCACGCTCGGTCTCGCACAGGCCGGGGAATTCGGTTTCGTCCTGCTGGCCTTTTCGACCCAGCAGAACGTGATCCCGCAGGCGCTGTCGGAGAAACTGCTGCTGGTGGTGGCGCTGACCATGCTGATCACGCCGCTGCTGTTCATTGCCTACGACCTGCTGTCCAAGCGGATGAAGGATCGCGGACCGGTGCAGGAGCCCGACGAGATCGACGAACAGGGGCCGGTGATCATCGCCGGCATCGGGCGGTTCGGACAGATCGTCAACCGCCTGGTCCGTGCCAGCGGGATCAAGACCATCGTGCTGGACCACGACATGGAGACCATCCAGCTGATGCGCCGGTTCGGGGTCAAGGGCTTCCTCGGCGATCCGACCCGGCCGGAATTGCTGAAGGCGGCGGGGCTGGCCAAGGCGCGGGTTCTGGTGGTGGCGCTGGACGACCCGGCCAGCGTGGTCAAGCTGGTCGCCTATGCGCGGCGGGAACGCCCCGATCTGCACATCGTTGCCCGCGCCCACGACCGTCATCACGTGTTCGAACTGTACCGCGCCGGGGCCGACGACATCGTGCGCGAGATGTTCGACAGCTCGCTGCGCGCCGGTCGCTACGTGCTGGAGAACATCGGGCTAAGCGAATACGAGGCAGCCCGGGCAGAACAGACCTTTTACGCCCATGACCGCTATACCGTGCGCGAATTGGCCAAGGTCTGGGACCCAGCGGTGCCGGCCAGCGAGAACCCGAACTATATCCGGCGCGCCAGAGAACTGGAAAAGGAACTGGAAGCGGCGCTGCTGGACCTGGCGCAGGGCGAGGACAAGAAATCCGCCTGAACACGGCGGCCCGGCCGGTGGCCGGGCCCCGCCTCAGCCCTCGGCGACGCCGGCCTCGGCAAAGGTTGCCATGCCGGAATGGCAGGCCAGCGCGCCCTTGAGCACCGGGATCGCCAGCGCCGCGCCCGAGCCCTCGCCCAGGCGCAGGCCCAGCGACAGCAACGGCGCCTTGCCCAGCCGCTCCAGCAGGGCGGCATGCGCCTGCTCGGCGCTTTGATGACCGGCCAGCGCATGATCCAGCGCGCGCACGTTCACCTCGCGAAGGCAGGCGGCCGCCGCACAGCAGATGAACCCGTCCAGCAGCACCGGAATGCGCCGCAGCCGGGCGGCGGCGATGGCCCCCGCCATGGCCGCGATCTCGCGCCCGCCCAGGCGCATCAGCGCGTCCAGCCCGTCGCCGATATGCGGCCGGTGCAGCGCCACGGCGGTCTCGACCACGCGCGCCTTGCGCGACACCCCGGCCGCGTCCAAGCCGGTGCCGCGCCCGGTCCAATCCTCGGCCTGGCCGCCATAGAGCGCATGACACAGCGCGGCGGCGGCGGTGGTGTTGCCGATCCCCATCTCGCCGACCACCAGCAGGTCGGCGTCGCCGTCAACCGCCCCCCAGCCCGCGCGCAAGGCCGCGATCAGCTCGGCCTCGGTCATCGCCGGGCTTTGGGTGAAATCGGCGGTGGGCCGGTCCAGCTCCAGCGCCACCACGTCCATCTGGGCGCCGGCGGCCTTGGCCAACTGGTTGATCGCGGCGCCGCCGGCCTTGAAATTGGCCACCATCTGCACCGTCACTTCGGCGGGAAAGGCCGAGATCCCCTGTGCCGTCACCCCGTGATTGCCGGCAAAGACGATCACCTGAGGCGCGCGGATCTGCGGCCGCGGATCGCCGCGCCAGCCGGCATACCAGATCGCCAGATCCTCCAGCCGGCCCAGGGCGCCGGGCGGCTTGGTCAACTGGCCGTTGCGCGCCTCGGCCCCGGTCCGGGCCACCGTGTCGGGTTCGGGGGTGCCGGCCAGAACGGCGCGGAACTGATCTGGGTTGTTGAAATCCGGGAGCATGTGCCAGCCTCGTTGCATCGGGTCTGGCCCCGGTGTTTAACCCTGTGGCGCCCCGTCACAACCCCGGAAAGGCACAGCCCATGCGCAAAAGCGACATTCTGTCCCTCGCGCCCCGCGATATCGTGGTGGCGCTGGCGCTGCTGACGCGGCTGCCGCTGCCCCGCCTGCCCGCCGCCGCCTTTGCCCGTCAGGCGCAGGCCGGCTGGGCCTATCCCCTGGCCGGGCTGGCGGTGGCCGGGCCCGCCTGCGTGCTGGGCGCCATCGCGACCGGCCTCGGGGTCCCGGCCGTGGCCGCGGCGGGGCTGGTTCTGGCGGTGCAGATGATGCTGAGCGGCGCGATGCACGAAGATGGGCTGGCCGATAGTGCCGACGGGCTGTGGGGCGGCCAGACCCGCGCGCGGCGGCTGGAGATCATGAAGGACAGCCGCATCGGTAGCTACGGCGTGCTGGCGCTGATCCTGGGGGCCGGCCTGCGCTGGAGCGCGCTGGCCGGGCTGATCAGTGCCGGGGCCTGGGGCGCGGTGATCGCGGGTGCGGTGCTGTCCCGGGCGGGCATGCCGGCCCTGATGGCCGCCCTGCCCCATGCCCGGGCCGACGGGCTGTCGCATGCGGTCGGCCGCCCCGGGCGCGGCACCGCCTGGGGCGCGGTGGCGCTGGCGCTTGGCCTCGCGTTGATCGCCTGCGGCGGCTCGGCACTCACCGCCGCGGTCTGGGCGGCGCTGGCGGTGGCCGCAACCGGGGCGCTGGCGCGGGCCAAGCTGGGCGGGCAGACCGGCGACATCCTGGGCGCGGCGCAGCAGATGGCCGAGATTGCCGCGCTGCTGACCCTGTTGGCCGGGGTGCCGGACGCCTAGTCGACCCCTTCGGTGGGAATGTTCAGGATATGGCCGCAATGCTTGCAATGCACCGCGTCCGGGTCGTGGCGCAGCAGACCGCATTCGGGGCATCGGAAGCGGACCTTCTGCGGCTGGAAAAGGGCCCTTGCCAATTGCACGAACAAGGCCACCCCGAACACCATGACGAAGATCGAAAACAGCTTGCCCAGAGAACTCTGCAGGGTGATGTCGCCGAACCCCGTCGTGGTCAGCGCGGCAACGGTGAAATAGACCGCGTCGATATAGGCCGCAGCCCCCGGCGCCTGATCGAAGAACATGACATAAGCCGCGGAAGACGTGGCAAAAATGAACACCGTCAGGTTGACCGCCGCGATCAGCGCATCCTCGCGCGCACGGAAAAAGGCACTGTCGCGCCGCAGGTCGCGCAACAGATGGTAGGAATGGATCAACCGAAGTCCGCGCAGGATGCGCAGGAACGCCAGGCTGTGCGACAGAAAGGGATCGAGGATCAGAACGACGATCACCACCAGGTCCGCCAGCGTGTGCAGCTGCCGCAACAGCCGCAGCCGGTTGCGCTCGATCCACAGGCGGGCAGAGAAATCCAGCAGGATGACCACCCCGATCACCGAGCTGACCAGATGCACCGCCAGCGTGGCGGTGAACGGCGCGGTGACGATGAAATACAGGATGCTGAGCGCATCGAACAGGATCAGCCCATAACGGAACCGCACCGAGCGCGGTTCTTGCCCCTTGTACAGGCGCTTGATGCGGGTTTTCAGGCTGTCATTGCTCATCGCTGCGGGCCGGCTTTCGGGTCTGCGCCAAGCTAAGCGCAAAGCGGCGTCCCGCCGCAAGGGGCCGGAGGTGAGAAACCCTCCGGAACCATCTGTCAGACATGAAAAAACCGCGCCTGATCAAGGGCGCGGTCAATTCTGTCTGGATCACCGCCGGCTCAGGCCGCGCGCGAGGTCAGCACATCGTCCACCTGCTTGGCGGCGGAAATCTCGTCGCCCCCGGCGACAGCGGCCACTTCGCGGGTCAGACGCTCCAGCGCGGCTTCGTACAGCTGGCGCTCGGAATAGCTCTGCTCGCGCTGATCATCGGTGCGGTGCAGGTCGCGGACCACTTCGGCGATCGAGATCAGGTCGCCCGAGTTGATCTTCTGTTCGTATTCCTGCGCCCGGCGCGACCACATGGCGCGCTTGACCTTGGCCTTGCCCTTCAGCGTCTTCATCGCCTGGTCGATCACGTCCGGCGAGCTGAGCGAGCGCATGCCGACCTCGGTCGCCTTGTTGGTCGGCACCCGCAGGGTCATCTTGTCCTTTTCGAAAGAAATCACGAACAGCTCCAGCTTGAGGCCGGCCACTTCCTGCTCCTCGATCGACACGATTTGCCCGACGCCATGGGCCGGGTAGACAACGTATTCGTTCGGGCGGAATTCGAGTTTCTTTGATTTGGTCATTCAGGTTTTCCTTGTTATCGTCCGGATCGACAGGCGACAAAAAACAGCACCGGGCCACGTACCATGCCCCGTTACGCTGCATTTTCGACAAATCTAAACCGCCCCTGAGCGAGCTTTCATGGAGGGGAGACCCGGGCGTTCATATCAACTGTGCTGAACATATATAGCACAAAACTGCCCCTTTCGGAAGGGGCAGCAGGTGGACAACCGCGAAACCGAATAGCTTTCAAGGACTTATACAGCATCCCTGAAGCGGCCTCGGTGCCGTCAAGCTCGAATCACTCAGCCGCCTTCGCCCGGCGCCTCGGAGAAGTATTTCTCCAGCTTCCCGGTCTCGCCATCGCGTTCTTCCGCCTCGGGCAGCTGGTCCTTCTTGGTGATGATCACCGGCCACATCTCGGAATATTTCCGGTTGAACTCCACCCATTGCTCCATGTCCGGCTCGGTGTCGGGGCGGATGGCATCGGCCGGGCATTCCGGTTCGCAGACGCCGCAATCGATGCACTCGTCCGGGTGGATGACCAGCATGTTCTCCCCCTCGTAGAAACAATCCACAGGGCAGACCTCGACACAGTCGGTGTATTTGCAGGCGATGCAGTTGTCGGTCACAACATAGGTCATGGGCAGATTCCCGTCTGAGCGTTCGCGCCCTTAGCTAGAGCAGCGCGCGCGGTTCTTCAAGGCGTCAATCCGCCCCCGGCGGCCGGGAAAGATCAAGTGCCCGCCGCTCCCGCTTGCCCGGGCGCCCCTTTCCCTCATAGCGCGGGTTTGGCGGGGTTTCCTCCCGGGTTTCGGACAATTCCGTATATAACGTCCGCGCCTCGGTCGCGGGTCCGCGCCGGATGCCCAGCGCCTCGATCCGCAGAACCCGAACCAGCCGTGGCTGCGCCAGGGTCAGCACGTCGCCGGGCACAACGGTCTGCGCGGGCTTCACCGCCCGCGCGCCGTTCACCCGCACATGCCCCGCCGTAATCAGCGCCGCGGCCACGCTGCGGGTCTTGCAAAACCGCGCATGCACCAGCCATTTGTCCAGCCGCAGCTTGACCTCGGAGGCGGTCATCCGCGCGCTACTTGTCCGTTTTCAGCCCCATCAGCGCGGCGGCGAAGGGGTTGTCGGGATCGATCTGCTTTTCCTTCCGGGGCGGCCGCGCGCTGTAGCTCTTGGCGCCCTGCCCGCGCTCGCCCTTGGGCTGGCCCTGGGGTTTCTTGCCGCGCGGCTTGCCGCCCGGTTTGCCCTGCGGCCTGCCCCGGCCCTGCGGGGCACGGCCCCGCCCGCCGGCATTGCGCGCCCAGGTGAAGGTAAAGAACACCTCCATCTCCGGTGCCTCGGCACTGGCGTCGGTCCCGGCCTCAGGCGATGTTTCTGCTGCCGTTCCCGCCTCGGCCGCTTCGGCGACAGGCGCTGCTGCCGCGGGATCGGCGGCTGCCTCTGCTTCTTCGGCAGGCGCCTCGACCTCGGCCACGTCCGCGCCGGGGGCCTCTGCCGCTTCGGCCGGCGCAACCGGCACTTCTGCCCCCTGGTCCTCGGCTGCGGCGGCCTCGGGCGCCGCGCTCTCCACCGGCTTGACCTTCACCCGCTCGCCCTTTTCGGCGCGGTAGCCCAGCCCCTGCATCAGGTCGGCGAACTGGTCCAGCGTCATGCCGGTGATCGACAGCATGTCCGGCGTCGCCTCGAAGCCGGCGCGGCTGTCCTGCGCGCGCAGCATGTCGGCCAGCCGTTCCAGCATGTCGATCCGGATCGACCGCTCTCCGGCGGCGCGATAGCCGCACATGGTGTCATAGCCGTCGGGCGCATCCTTGACCGTGGGCACGGTCACCAGGCCCGGCGGCGGCGCGTCGGGGAAATCGTCCAGCCCCCCCGCCAGCGCCCAGAGCACCAGCCGCAGACGGGTCGGCGCCGGTTTCAGCAGAAGCGGCATGAAAATGGTGAACTGACCGAACCGGATGCCATGCTTGCGCAGGGCGCCGCGCGCGTCCTGATCCAGCGCCTTGACCTCCTGCGCGACACCGGCGCGCGGCAGGATGCCCAGCGCCTCGACCATGCGGAAGGCGAACCCCTTGGCCAGACCGGTCAGCGCCTCGTCCCTTTGCAGGTTCAACAGCGGCTCGAACAGCGCGGCGATCTTGCGGTCGATGAAATGCTGCAGCCGCCGCTGCACCTTTTGCGCGACCTCCGGCCCGGCGACATCATCGACGAAGACCTCGACCTGCGGCTTCAGCGGATCGGCACCGGCGACCAGCTTGCCCACCGCATGCTCGCCCCACATCAGCCCGCCCTGATCGGTGAAATCGATCTCGGTATCGGGCGCGTTGTAAAACCGGTCGGCGCGCAGATGGAATTGCGGCGCCAGCGCCTGCAGCGCGGCAGATTTGACCGTCTTCGCCTCGGCACCGCCCGCGGCGGACTTGTCCGGAGAAAAACGGAACCCTTCCAGCCGCCCGACGAATTCGCCCTCGACGGTCACTTCACCCTTGTCGTTCACTTCGGCCAAAAGGGCCTCCTTCTGTTTGAGCCGGCGCAGCAAAACGGATGTGCGCCGGTCCACAAATCTCTGCGTCAGACGCTCATGCAATGCGTCGGACACCCTGTCTTCTACAGCGCGCGTTTCCCCGCGCCAATGGCTTTCGTCACCGACCCAGCCCCGACGCTGCGCCACATAGGTCCAGGTGCGGATATAGGCTAACCGTTTACTTAATGTGTCAATATCCCCGTCGGTCCGGTCGATGCGCCGGATCTGGCGGGCCATGAAATCATCGGGAATCACCCCGCCCTGGTGCAGGTGGTTGAAGATCACCTCCAGCAGGCCGGCATGCTCGGCATGGCTGATGCCGCGGAAATCGGGAATGCGGCAGACATCCCAGAGCAGCCGGATCGAGGGGCCGTCGCTGGCGCGCGCGGCCACCTCGGGCAGCTGGCTCAGGGTTTTCAGCGCGCTCAGGTCGTCGGCCTCGCGGGCACGCAACAGGTAGGGATCGTTCGGCGATTGTTCGAGCGCGCGGATCAGCCGCTCAACCGAGCCAAACTCCAGCGCCGCATTGCGCCAGTTGAGCTTTTTCAGCGGCGCGAACCGATGCTCCATGATCGCCCGGGCGACCTCTTCGTCCAGCGGCGGCGCATCGCCGGTGACACCGAAGGTGCCGTCCGACATGCCACGCCCGGCCCGGCCCGCGATCTGGGCCAGTTCGTTCGGAGCCAGCGGCCGCATCCGCCGCCCGTCGAACTTGGTCAGCGAAGAAAACGCCACATGGTCGATATCCAGGTTCAGCCCCATGCCGATGGCGTCGGTGGCCACAAGGTAATCGACATCGCCGTTCTGATAGAGCGCCACCTGCGCATTGCGGGTGCGCGGACTGAGCGCCCCCATCACCACCGCGGCGCCGCCCTTCTGGCGGCGGATCAGCTCGGCGATCGCGTAGACGTTTTCGACCGAAAAGCCGACGATGGCGCTGCGCGGCGGCATCCGGCTGATCTTTTTCGACCCGGTATAGACCAGCTGGCTCATCCGCTCGCGCCGCATGAACTGCGCCTCGGGCACCAGCGCCTGGATCGGCCCGCGCATGGTGTCCGAGCCCAGGAACAGCGTTTCGTGCATCCCCCGCGCCCGCAGCAGCCGGTCGGTAAAGACATGGCCGCGCTCGGGATCGGCGCAAAGCTGGATCTCGTCCACGGCCAGGAAATCGCAGCCCATGCCCTCGGGCATCGCCTCGACTGTGCAGACCCAGTATTGGGTGCGCGGCGGCACGATGCGTTCCTCGCCGGTGACCAGCGCCACCACCGAGGGGCCGCGCGCGGCGACGATGCGGTCATAGACCTCGCGCGCCAGCAGGCGCAGCGGCAGGCCGATCACGCCGGTGCGATGGCCCAGCATGCGTTCGATCGCGTAATGCGTCTTGCCGGTATTGGTCGGCCCCAGAACGGCCACGATCCGGGATGCCCCGTTGCCCATCAGTCCTGCCTCATGCTGGCGTCGATACGCTGTCTTACAGCGCCTTGCCCTCGACCTCGGGCTTCAGCCGTTCCAGCGCCTTGGTTACGTCCTCGTGATGGGGATGTATAGCCTGCGCGCGCAGATAGGCCTTGTATGCGTTCTCGGCGTCACCGAACCCCTCCAGGATCGTGCCCAGACCGAAAATCGCGCCGTAATTGTTGGGGTTGAGCGCCAGCGCATGTTCCAGATCGGCCACCGCCGGACCATAAAGCCCGGCCTCGAAATAGGCCGAGGCCCGCATGTGCCAGCCCTCCGCAAAGCCCGGGGCGTGATCGGTCAGCGCGGTCAGATGCTCGATCGCGGCCTCGACCTCGCCCTTTTCCAGCGCCTCGCGCCCGCGCTTGAGCAGCAGGTCCATCGCCGGAGAGCCGCTTTTTTCCCAAAGCGCCTGCAACTGCCGGTCCAGCCGCTGCGCCTCGGCCGGCCCGGCCTGCGACAGGGCGGACAACAGCGCCTGCTCGTCCGCAAGATCGGACATTTGCGCGGCCAAAGGCTGACAAATCGCGGCAAACAGCATGGTTGCCGTCACGGTACCTTTGAGATTGCGGAGTTTAACGCTCATAACACTAGACAATGTAACGCGGCCTGCGCTGAATACCAGAGGGGCCCGCCCAGCAAGCAAGAGGATAACATGAGCGACTTTCTTGAAAAGGCCGCGGCCGAATTGAACCAGAAGCTGTCCGGCGGGGCCTTTGACGGCTCGGCCAAGCTGAACGTGACCGATCTGGGGGCGATCGTGCTGGACGCAGACGGCGCGCGGGTGTCCGACGAGGACGCCGATGTCACCCTGACCGCCGATGCCGAGACCTTCGAAGGGATCGTATCGGGCGAAACCAACCCCACCGCCGCCTTCATGAGCGGCAAGCTCACCGTCGACGGCGACATGGGGCTGGCGATGAAGCTGGCCTCGGTTCTGGCCTGATGCCCTATCCGTCGGCCCCGCTCTATGACGACGTGGCCGGCGGCCCGCCGGGCGGCGCGGCCTATTGGCTGACCTGTTCCGACGGGGTGCGCATCCGCATCGGCTGCTGGACCCCCGAGGGCGCCGCCCGCGGCACGGTGCTTCTGTTCCCGGGCCGCACCGAATATGTCGAGAAATACGGCGCCGCCGCCGCCGACCTGGCCGCGCGCGGTTTTGCAACGCTGGTGATCGACTGGCGCGGCCAGGGGCTTGCGGACCGCTTGCTCGACGACCCGCGGATCGGCCATGTGGACCGGTTCCCGGATTTTCAGCGCGATGTCGAGGCCGCCGTGACCGCCGCCACGCGGCTGGATCTGCCGCGCCCCTTCCACCTGCTGGCGCATTCCATGGGCGGCTGCATCGGTCTGCGCGCGGTGTTCGAGGGGCTGCCGGTGAACAGCTGTGCCTTTTCGGCACCGATGTGGGGCATCCAAATGCCCGCGGTGCTGCGGCCGGTCGCCGTCGGCGCCGCCTATGTCGGACCGCTGCTTGGCCTCAGCACGCGGCTGATGCCGACGACAAAGCCCGAGAATTACGTCGAGTTTCAGGATTTCGAGGGCAACGCCCTGACCACCGACCGCGGCATGTATCAGATGATGCAGGCGCAGCTGGCCGCCCATCCCGACCTCGGCCTCGGCGGACCCAGCCTGCAATGGATGCGCGAGGCGCTGAGCGAGACCACGCAACTGGCCCGCCAACCGGCGCCCGCCCTGCCCTGCGTCACCTTCCTGGGCACCCGTGAAAGCATCGTCTGCCCCGACGCGATTCGCACCCGTATGGCGGGTTGGACCAAGGGCCAGCTCGACATGGTCGAGGGCGCCCAGCACGAGGTGATGATGGAAGGGCCGGACACCCGCGCCCGCATCTTCGACCGCATCGCGGTCCTCTACGGCGCCTCGGTCGCCTGAGGGCGCTGCGCCGCGTCCGGCGTTCTTTCCCCTCGCTGGCAACTTCGGCATTCGCCCCGCGCCGCCTTGAACCACCGGGCCCGCGCGCTTAATCAAGCCATAGACAACAAAGAGGTTCCCGATGACGCGTTTCGCCCCCACCCCGCTTTTCGACATGTCCGAAACCGGAGCCGCGCCGCTGGGCGATCTGCCGGAATGGGACCTCAGCGACCTCTACGCGGGCGAGGATGCGCCCGAGCTGAAACGCGACCTGGACTGGCTGGAACAGGCCTGCGCCGATTTTGCAGCCGATTATGAGGGCAAGCTCGCCGATCTCGACGCCGAGGGGCTGCTCGACTGCGTTCTGCGCGACGAAAAGATCACCCAGGTCGCCGGCCGCATCATGTCCTATGCCGGTCTGCGCTACTACCAGCAGACCACCGACGCGGGCCGGGCCAAGTTCCTCTCCGACTGCCAGGAGAAGATCACCAATTTCACCACGCCGCTGGTGTTCTTTTCGCTGGAGCTGAACCGGATCGAAGACGACCGCCTGAGCGCCCTGATGGCCGAAAACGCCGATCTGGCCCGCTACGAGCCGGTGTTCCGCCGCATCCGCGCGATGAAACCCTATCAGCTTTCCGACGAGCTGGAGAAATTCCTCCACGACTTGGGCGTGATCGGCGACGCCTGGGAGCGGCTCTTTGACGAGACCATCGCCGGGCTGGAGTTCGAGGTGCAGGGCGAAACCCTTGGCATCGAGGGCACGCTCAACCTGCTCACCGAACAGGACCGCGACACGCGCGAGGCGGCCAGCCGCGAACTGGCCCGCGTCTTTGGCGACAACATCAAGACCTTCGCCCGCGTGCACAACACCCAGGCCAAGGAGAAAGAGATCATCGACCGCTGGCGCGGCATGCCCAGCGCGCAGATGTCGCGCCACCTGGCCAACGACGTGGAGCCCGAGGTGGTCGAGGCGCTGCGCAGCGCCGTGGTCGCCGCCTATCCGCGCCTCAGCCACCGCTACTACGAGTTGAAGCGCAAATGGCTCGGCCTGGACAAGATGCAGGTCTGGGACCGCAACGCGCCGCTGCCGATGGAGGCGCCGCGCAAGATCGGCTGGGACGAGGCCGAGCAGACGGTGATGACCGCCTATACCGCCTTCGATCCGCGCATGGGCGAGATCGCCGCGCCGTTCTTCTCCAAGGGCTGGATCGACGCCGGCGTGAAACCGGGCAAGGCACCCGGCGCCTTTGCCCACCCCACGGTGACCGATGCGCATCCCTACGTGCTGCTGAACTACCTCGGCAAGCCGCGCGACGTGATGACGCTGGCGCATGAGCTGGGCCACGGCGTGCACCAGGTGCTGGCCGCCGGCCAGGGCGAGCTGCTGGCCTCCACCCCTCTGACGCTGGCCGAGACCGCCTCGGTCTTTGGCGAGATGCTGACGTTCCGCAAGATGCTCGACACCGCCAAGACGCAGGCAGAGCGCAAGGTGCTGCTGGCCGGCAAGGTCGAGGACATGATCAACACCGTGGTGCGCCAGATCGCCTTTTACGATTTCGAGTGCAAATTGCACGATGCGCGCCGCGGCGGCGAACTGACCCCGGACGACATCAACGCCCTGTGGATGTCGGTGCAATCCGAAAGCCTCGGGCCGGCGTTCGAGTTCATGGACGGCTATGAGACCTTCTGGGCCTATATCCCGCATTTCATCCACTCGCCCTTCTACGTCTATGCCTATGCCTTCGGCGACGGGCTGGTGAACGCGCTCTACTCGGTCTACGCCGAGGGCGCCGAGGGCTTCGAGGACAAGTACTTCGACATGCTGAAAGCGGGCGGATCGAAGCACCACAAGGACCTGCTGGCGCCCTTCGGCCTCAATGCCTCCGACCCCAAGTTCTGGGACAAGGGGCTGAGCATGATCGAAGGCTTCATCGACGAACTGGAGGCGATGGAGGGGTGAGCGAGCTTCCCGGAAACGCTCCGGGGGAGCGTTCCGCCTTCGAAAGGGGATAGCCTTGCCCGCGGGCACCACCCTGCCGGGGCCTGGGAGGCAACCGAATGAGTGACCGCGGGACTAAGACCCAATTGAAAGACCGCCTGCACGCCACGCTCAGGCGGATCCGCGCCCGCGTGCCGCCCGGGCTGCGCTTTGTCCTTGGGCTGCTGCTGATCGCGGGCGGGGTCTTCGGCTTCCTGCCGGTGCTGGGGTTCTGGATGATCCCGCTGGGGGTGATGCTGATGGCCTTCGACCTCTGCCTGTTCCTGCGCTGGTGGCGCAAGAGGCGCAAACGGTGAGGCCGAACCGCCCCTGGCGCCAACTGTTGCGATGACACGAGGAGGGCAGCGCCTGCCCGGCGGTTCCCGTCGGGCGAAACCGTCAATTTCCGCGTCCCGGTGCAAGGACGCAGCCTCCCCCTATTTCAGCTGGCTGTCCTTGCTGCCGCGCCGGTTGATGCCGCCGCGCGCCTGATAGGCGCCGTCGCGCTCCTGCTGGCACTCGATGCACAGCTTGACGCCGGGGATCGCCTGCCGCCGCGCCTCGGGGATCTCCTCCTCGCACTCGGCGCAATGGGTCAGGCTCTCGCCCACCGGCGCGCGCCGCGCCTTCAGCCGCGCCAGCTCGTCACTGATCGAGGCTTCGATCTGTTCGCTCACCGCACCGTCGCGCGCCCAGCCGCCTGCCATGGTTCATCTCCTTTCCCGGAAATCTAGGCCCGGACGCGGCGTTTGCCTAGGGGGAAGCCACGTTACGCTTTGTCCACCGCCCGCCCTCGCCTAGCCTTTGCGCGATATGCGGTAACGAGGGAATGGGTAACATGCATACACTCGGAAAATGGCTGGGCCGGCTGGTCCTTCTTGTACTCGCCCTGGCGGTGATCGGCGCGGCGGTGTTCTTCCTGTTCGTCCCGGCCTACGTCGAGAAGACCCGCAACAACGTGATCGACCACGATCCCTACCCGGTGTCCGACGCGGGCCGGACCCTGCATGACAGCCTGGTCGTGGGCGACTGGCATGCCGACAGCCTGCTGTGGTCGCGCGACCTGACCGAACGCGGCAATCGCGGCCAGGTCGACATTCCCCGCCTGCAAGAAGGCAATGTCGCGCTGCAGGTCTTCACCGCCGTGACCAAGAGCCCGGCGGGCCAGAACTACGACGAGAACTCGGCCGAGGCCTTCGACAACATCACGCTGCTGGCCGTCGGACAGCTCTGGCCGCGCCGGACCTGGACCAGCCTGCTGGAACGCGCGCTGCACCAGGCCGACAAGCTGCGTGGGTTCGAGGCCGCCGCCCCGACCGAGCTGAAGATCATCCGCAGCCGCGCCGACCTGGATACGGTGCTCGAGGCGCGCGCCGGCGGCAGCGACATCGTCGGCGCCATCCTGGGGATCGAGGGCGGCCACCCGCTGGAGGGCGATCTGGGCAATCTCGACCGGCTGGAGGAGGCCGGCTATCGCCTGGTTGCGCTGCAGCATTTCTTCGACAACGAACTCGGCGGCTCGCTGCACGGGAAATCGAACCGCGGCCTGACCGAATTCGGCCGCCAGGTGGTGCGCGCGGTGGCCGCGCGCGGCATGGTGCTCGACCTCGCGCATTCCAGCCCCCAGGTCGCCCGCGACGTCATCGCCATCACCGACATCCCGCTGGTGGTCAGCCACAGCGGCATTCACGGCCATTGCCCGGTCAAGCGGAACTTTCCCGACGAGCTGATGCAAGAGATCGCCGCCACCGGCGGGGTGATCGGCATCGGCTATTGGGACGAGGTGGCCTGCGACGCCATCACGCCGGAGGGGATCGCGCGGATGATCGTGGCCGCCGTCGACCTGCTGGGCGAGGATCATGTCTCGCTCGGCTCCGACTATGACGGATCGGTGGAAACCGCCTTCGACAGCGCCGAGCTGGCGGCGCTGACCTCGGCGCTGCTGGACCAGGGGCTGGACGAGGGCCAGGTGCGCAAGGTGATGGGCGAAAACATGGTCCGCGTGCTGCGGGCGCGGCTCGACTGACGCGCCCCCGCTACAACGAAAACCCCCGCCCGCGAATGCGGACGGGGGTGATTTTTTCTCCGGGCGCCTCGCCTCAATCGGCCGGGGTCAGCATGCCCTTTTCCTTGGCCAGGTCGCGCATCTTCTTCTGCAGCTTCTCAAAGGCGCGCACCTCGATCTGGCGGATGCGTTCGCGGCTGACATTGTACTGTCCGCTCAGCTCCTCCAGCGTGACCACCGTGTCGGACAGCCGGCGCTGGGTCAGGATGTCCTTTTCCCGATCGTTCAGAACGTCCAGCGCCTGCGCCAGCAATTCACGCCGCGCCTCCAGCTCGTCCCTGGCCTCGTAATCGCCGGCCTGGTCGGCATCCTCGTCCTCCAGCCAGTCCTGCCACTGCATGGTGCCTTCGCCCTCGGACCCCACCGTGGCGTTGAGCGAGGCATCGCCGCCCGACATCCGCCGGTTCATGCTGATCACCTCGTCTTCGGTCACGCCAAGGTCATGGGCGATCTGGGCAACGTTCTCCGGGCGCAGGTCGCCCTCCTCCAGCGCGCCGATGCGCGCCTTGGCCTTGCGAAGGTTGAAAAACAGCTTTTTCTGCGCGCTGGTGGTGCCCAGCTTCACCAGGCTCCAGGACCGCAGGATATATTCCTGGATCGATGCCCGGATCCACCACATCGCATAGGTCGCCAGGCGGAACCCCTTTTCCGGGTCGAACCGCTTGACCGCCTGCATCAGGCCCACATTGGCCTCGGAAATCACCTCGGCCTGCGGCAGGCCATAGCCGCGATAACCCATCGCGATCTTGGCCACCAGACGCAAATGGCTGGTCACCAGCTTGTGAG
>NPIG01000903.1_pt2 | contig 15693 bp, 17 predicted proteins | sample 8637441 | NCBI WGS metagenome assembly NPIG01 (sample SAMN07420675, study PRJNA396082) | bioreactor metagenome | isolation source: sample BR6 brine-fed electro-methanogenic bioreactor BR | place: Japan: Kochi | collected 2016-06-14 | reverse complement strand
TACATGGCCATCGACGCCGTGGTTGCCGCCTTCCTGGTGCTGCTGACCGTGCTCTCGACGCGGATGATCCTGATCGTCGGCAATACGCCGCTGGAAACCATCGACCTGCCGCAGGGCATCTTCATGGCGTCCATTCCCATTTCCAGCGCCACGATGGCTTTGGCTCTGGCCGTCAACATCGTCGCACGGTGGAGGGAGCCGTTATGAGCTGGGCCGTCATTTCCGTACTCCTCGGCCTCATCTTCGTCGGCGTCCCCATCGGCTTCGCGCTGATGATGACGGCGACCGGCATGATGTATGCCGCCGACATCAACCTGATGATGATCCCGGTCCAGATGTTCTCCGGGACCAACGCCTTTCCACTGCTGGCCATCCCGCTGTTCATCCTGATGGGCGAGTTGATGAGCGCGACCTCGATCAGCGAGCGCCTGATCGATCTGGCCAGCGCCCTGGTCGGCTGGATCCGCGGCGGTCTCAGCCAGGTCAACGTCGTCACCAACATGTTCATGGCCGAGATGAGCGGCTCGGGCGTCGCCGACGCCGCGGCGTTGAGCAAGATCTTCGTGCCCGAGATGGAGCGCGCCGGCTATCCCAAGGCCTTTGCCGGCGCCATCACCTCGTCGGCCGCGACGCTCGGCATCATCATCCCGCCGTCGATCCCGATGGTGCTCTACGGCATCACCACCAACACCTCGATCCGCGACCTGTTCCTCGGCGGCATCATCCCGGGCATCCTGCTCGGCGGCGGCTTCATGATCGCCAACTACGTCTTCGCCCGCCGCGGCAACCATCCCGTCGACCGAGCCTTCGAGCTGCCGCGTCTGGGTGTCGCCCTCAAGCGGGCGGTGGTTCCGCTCCTCATCCCGGTCATCGTGCTCGGCGGCATCATCGGCGGCATCTTCACCGCCACCGAGGGCGCCGCCATTGCGGTCGTCTATGCGCTGGTGATCGGTTTCTTCGTCACCCGCGTCCTGAAGATTTCGGACCTGCCGGGTGTTCTGTTCCGAGCCGCCGTGACGGCGGCCATGGTCGGCGCCCTGATCGCCTTCGCGGCGACCGTGACCTTCGTGTTCACCATCGATCTGGTACCGCTCAAGCTGTCCCAGGCGATCCAGGCCTTCACCTCCGATCCGACGGTGTTCATCCTGTTGGTCATGGTGATGCTGATCGTGGTCGGCATGTTCATCGAATCGAACGCCGCCTACATCATGCTGGTGCCGCTGTTCGCGCCGATCGCGCTGGCCTATCACATCGACCCGCTGTTCTTCGGCTTCCTGTTCGTGCTGAACCTGGTGGCCGGGATGATGACGCCGCCGGTCGGCGTGCTGCTGTTCGTCATGTGCGGCATCACGCGCATCTCGATGACGCAGCTGGTCCGCAGCGTCTGGCCGTTCGTGGTGCTTCAGTACGTGGTGCTGATCCTGTGCCTGATCTTCCCCGATTTGGTGACCGCCCTGCCCCGGTATCTGGGGTTCTAACCGGCTCTGCAACAGGATGACTACCCTGTCAGGGCGACGATCCGCTCCAAAAGGTCCGCGTGTTGCTCCCAAGGGAGCCGGTCGATGCTCATCTGGGGCTTTCCCAGTTTGTCCGGCCGGCTGTCGTCGATTGCGGGACCTTCGTACACGGCGGATTCGAGAATCCGCCTATCCCAGTCCCGGGTCATGTAGGTCAACAGCGCATCCTTGATATCAGGCCGCAGCAAGGCCACGGCCGCGAGAAGCCCCATGCCGCCCCAACTCGAAACCCCACACACAAGCAAATGGTCACAGCCCGTGGTACAGGCGACTTTCGCCCCGTTCGGGATATAGCGTTCTATGATCTCATGGGGCAGGTTCCCCATTCCCAGTTCGTTTCCGCCGTCGCCGATCCCGATCGTTGTCCATGGGTCGCCATCAGCCGCATTCTCGAACAGCAGATGCAGCGGCGCCGTATCCTCGGTCATGTCCCAACCGTGCTCCCGATACGGTTTGCCGTCGGCGCCGGGCCCGACCCTCTCGATAGCAACCATGTGGGTGACCGGTCGAGGCGGTTTCGCAAGGTTTTTCTGCAATTCCAGCACTGCGGTCTCGGAAACCGGAACGACGCGAACGTCGATATTCTCCGGGATCGGCTTTGCCGCGGCCCGAACCGCTCCCGCGCAGGGCTCGTCGGTGATCAGCATGGCCGGAATACCGGCGCGCATCAGGCCGGCCGCGAGATGGACCGAACCCGTGAGACCGTCCGTTTCGGCCGTTGGCGGTTCGGCGTGGCGAATGAAGAAGCCAGTGATGATGGCAACAGATGGGCTCGGATGTTCGGCAATCGAATTGGCTGCTGTGAGGAGAGAACCTCTCACGCAGGCCACCAAGGGAGAGATGTCCCGACGCACCGTCTGGCTGATGATCGCTTCAATCTCGCCTATGCGTTCCGAAACATTGCGTCCGACGTCCATCTGAACCTCCTCCCGTATTGCTCCAAAGAACGATCCACAGAGCCGCGCGGCCAACCCGGCTGGAATCTCCGTGAACCGAGGTTAAACCCTTGCAGTGGTTAGACCGTAAACCGCGAGCACCCAAGTTGGTCGCGCAGGGACCACTTGCCATCAAGCCCAAGAACCCAGGCACGGCCATACAGATAGGCTGTTGTGCAGGTATGTTCGGGGATGAGAGCAACGCGGCTTCCCACCGGCAGATTCCTTGCCTTGATGACCGTATGTTCCTCGCTCATGGAGACGATCTCGCCGGGCCCGTCAAAGCGCTTTTCGAGAGGTTTATCGGGTGAAATCGCCTTCGAGCCCGCATTGAGGGTTGCCCTGTCGCCCTTCGATGACACGACTGTGGCCACCACGAACGCCGCATTCTGCCATTGGAATTCAGGGAGGTCCGCACAATGGCGCACGCTCGAGAACACCCAACTTCCCGGAGAAACCCGGACGCCGTCCCGGTGGGGCCAGAGGTCGAACGTATAGCTGCCTCCCGCGACAACATCGACAGGCGCGTCCCCGCCGTGGAAATCCGCGAGAAATGCAAACACCCGTTCGCAGATGCTAGCCACCTGCTCCGAACGCACGGTCCGGTCGGCGTCATGAACGTGGCCATCGTACACATGCCATCCGCCAAACAGTCCCGCGGCCATCAGTTCCCGGGCCACGCTGATGGCGGCTTCATCCAGATCCATTCCCGTACGTCCCATTCCCGGCTCGAGGTCCACTCTCAGACCGAGATTGGGCAGGTCGGCGCCCTTGAGACGCTCGCGCCAGATCTCCACCCCGACCGGGGAATCCACGATGGCCGCGATACGCTTGTCCGGCGATTTCCGGGCAACGGCAATAACCCGGTCGATTGCCATGGCATCCACCTGCGGGTGAGCCAGGATAATCTCGCTCGCACCGTTCGCGGCGAGAATCTCAACCTCGGTGGACGTTGCCGCCTTGAACGCCTTGACACCTTGAGAAACCAAATCCTGGATTAGCCATGGCGCGCGATGAGTCTTGATATGAGGGACCAGTCGTTCGACCCCACCGCAGGCTTCCGCGGTCCGCGCGAAATTATGCCGGACGCGTTCGTGAATGATCACGAAACACGGCGTTTCAGCAGTTTCCGGTGGCATCAGTTGTGACGGAATGGAACTGGGCATGAGATCGCTTTCAGTCCTTGAGATCGGGCGATTTTCCATCCATCCGGACTAATTGGGCACTATCGCCGTCGTTTCGTTCAGGCCGGACAGCTTCGCCGTAAATGGGAAGATCTGATCCATTATGTCTCCGAAAAATAGGGAAAGAAACGGGCCAGACAAGGGAGTCCGCCCGTGCCGAAGATTTGCCGAGGATTTCCGTTCGAAAAGGTGTCGGCGGTTACCGTGAAAAACACCAAGGGGAGCCTCTTCCTCCCGGTCCGTTTGAAAGATATCCTGCTTTCCTGTCTCGTTGAACGGAGATCTCGCCCCTGGGCTGGTTCACGTGACTTCTGCTTCGGGCCGCTCCGGCGCCCGCATATCCCATGCGACCGGCACTTCGGATCAAAGACTTACGGACGGGAGGAAGACATGAAATTCATCGATCTGAACTCCGACCTTGGAGAAAGCTTCGGCCCCTACGTGATGGGCAATGACGAAGAGATGCTGAAGATCATCACGTCGGCCAACGTCGCTTGCGGTTTCCATGCCGGTGATCCCCTGGTAATGCATAAAACACTCGCCCTTGCGAGAGAAAACGGGGTCGCAATCGGTGCTCACCCCAGCTTCATCGACCTCTGGGGGTTCGGCCGCCGTCCAATCCACGGAGAGCGACCCGCCGATATCGAGAAGATCCTCGTCTATCAAATCGGGGCAATCCAGGGCATGGCCCGCTCCCTCGGTCTAACGGTCGGGCACTTCAAGGCCCACGGTTCCCTGGGCAACATGGCCGAAAGCGATGCCGACATGGCCGAGGCCTGCGCCCGTGCCGTAAAGGTGGCGGACCCTTCGATGATCTTCGTCGTAATGCCGGGAAACCAACTGGAAAAAGCCGGCGAACGCAACGGGTTGCGCATGGCACGCGAGGTCTATGCCGACCGCGCCTACAACGATGACGGCACATTGGTTTCGCGCAAACTGGAAGGGGCCGTCATCCACGACCCCGGCATCGCCATTCCTCGCCTCGTCCGGATGGTCGCGGATCAGAAGATAACGAGCGTTACCGGCAAAGAGATCCCGGTCACCATCGACACGGTCTGCGTCCATGGCGACAACCCCGCTGCTGTCGAATTGTCCGCCAAGATCCGCGCGGCCCTGACCGACGCCGGGCTGACCCTTCGCCCCTTTGCCGAATTCGTGCACTGAGGGAGGCTCGGTCTTTCGCGTGCGTTACGGGATTGGTTTTGATGTCCTGGCCATCCGGAAAGCCCGATGAAGCGGAGCAGCGACCAAAGCCGTCCCCGCCCGGTGACGGAGATGAACGTCGAATTCCTGCCTTGCGGCGACACAGGCTTGTCCGTTCAGTTCGGCGACCGGATTGACAGATCCCTCAACGAACGGGTCATCCGGATCAAGGCCGGCGTCGACGAAGCCCGCATTGCCGGCGTTATCGAGACCGTCCCGACCTATCGGGCTTTGATGATCCACTACGATCCGCTTCAAACGAGCCAAGCTTCGCTGATCGACGCTCTCGGGCCTCTCCTGTATCAGGATTACGACAGCCCGCTCCGCGCTACGCGCTGGCGGATTCCCGCTTGCTACGAATCGGAGTTCGCCCTCGATTTGAAGGATGTGGCAGAGTGGGCCGGGATGACACCGGAACAGGTGATCGAAATTCACTCCTCGGTCGTACACTATGTCTACATGCTCGGATTCGCCCCGGGCCAGCCGCACATGGGAGACCTGCCCGACGCGCTTGCCATCCCCCGCCGTCGCGATCCCCGGCCACGCATCGACAAGGGCTCGATCGTTACTGCAACGGGACTGACCATCATCTATCCCGTAGCCAACGCCTGCGGCTGGCACATAATCGGGCGCTCACCGATTTCGGTTTTCGATCCCGGACAGGTTCCTCCAGCCTTGTTGACTCCGGGCGATACTGTGGAGTTTTTCCCCATATCGGCGGCGGAATTCCAGGATATCCGCGAACGGGCCGATGTCGGCTTGTACCGGATCGAACGGCAGGGTGACGGCTCATGACCATCGAAATCCTGCCATGCGGCGACACCGCTTTCTCTGTTCAATTCGGCGATCGGATCGACCGCAGCCTGAGCGCCCGGGTCATGCGACTGCACGCGCTGATCCGTCAAGACAAGCCACCGGGAATCGTTGAGACCGTTCCCACATTTCGATCGCTGTTGGTCCATTACGATCCGCTGCGGACCAGTCAGGCAGAGTTGCTATCCGCCATCCGGCCGATGCTGGACCAACTCGGGACAACCAGTTCCGAGGGAACGGTCTGGCGGTTACCGGTTTGCTATGACCCCTCTTTTGGCATCGATTTGTCGGCCATTTCCCGATTGACCGGGTTATCGCCGGACGAGATCGTCAGCGTTCACAGTTCGACACGCCACTATGTCTACATGGTCGGTTTCGCCCCCGGCCACCCGTACATGGGAGACCTCCCGGAATCGCTGACGGTGCCGAGGCGGGAAGATCCCCGCACGGAAGTCAGCGCCGAGACGGTCGCGACCGCTGTCGGAATGACGGTGATCTATCCCTTTGCCAGTCCATCGGGTTGGCATATCGTCGGCCGCACGCCGGTCCCGATTTTCGATCCGAACCGTGAGCCACCGGTTTTACTCAAGGCTGGAGACACGGTGCTGTGGCAGCCGATCATTCGAGCGGAATACGACCGCATCCGACAGGACGTCCATGCAGGGCGCTTCCAACTCGACATGGAGGAAGCGCACCGATGACCGCCCACCTTCAGGTCAAAGCCGCGGGAATGTTCACCACGGTCCAGGACACGGGCCGGTTCGGCTACCAGGATCTGGGCATCCCTGTCGCCGGCGCGCTCGATCCCATCAGTCTGCGGCTGGCCAACGCCCTTGTCGGGAATGCCCCGACCACTGGCGCGCTCGAGATCCGAATCGTCGGCCCGACAATCCGCATCGAGGCCGGTGCGGTTCGTGTTGCCTTGGCCGGAACCCGAACGCCCATCGAGATTCTCGGCAAGCGCAGGATGGAAGTCACCTCTTGGCAAAGCCTGAGACTGGAACAAGGGGATGTCTTGAAAATCGGCACCGTGCCGGACACCTCCTGCTGCTATCTGGCCGTGGAGGGAGGATTCGATCTGCCGGCGCCGTTCGGCAGCCTTTCCACCTACGTTCGTGGCGGGTTCGGCGGCCTCGAAGGACGGGCGCTCAAGGACGGAGATACCCTGCCACTGGTCAACGGCGAGGCCCCTGTACGCCCCGAGCTAAAGCTAACCGATGTGCCCCATCTCGACACGACGGATCCCATTCGTGTCGTGCTCGGGCCGCAGGAGAACTATTTCACGACCGACGGCATTCGCACTTTCCTTGAGAACGAATTCGTCATTTCCCCGAATTCCGACCGGATGGGCCTGCGCCTCGACGGTCCGATTCTCGAACACAGCATCGGGTACAACATCGTTTCCGACGGCATCGCGACCGGGGCGATACAGGTTCCCGGCACCGGAAAACCGATTGTTCTTCTCGCCGATCATCAGACGACCGGCGGATACCCGAAGATCGCAACGGTCATCTCGGCCGACCTTCCACGATTGGGACGCATGCGGCCGGGACGCAAACTGCGGTTCGAGGCCGTGTCCGTCGCCGAAGCCGAACAACTACGGCGGGATCAGGAGAAACAGATTGATCAATGGCTGGGCTCTCTCGCTCCCTCCGGCGGCAGCCAGGAACTCGATACGGCCACTTTGCTATCCGTCAATCTGATCAGCGGCGTCGCAAGTATCGACGATTGATCCGGTCCGTCAGTCGGGTTTTTTCCCTGCAACGGCCAAACCGGCCAGACCCCATTTCGAGGGATGGCCTCGCTCGTACTGCGGTGGATAGCTGGCCTCCTCGCCCAAATCGTGGGCCGCATGCCATACCCAGTGGGGGTCGTAGAGAAGAGCCCGACCCAGAGCGACCATATCGGCCTGACCGCTTCGAAGGATCGACTCCGCCTGATAGGCATGGTGGATTTGTCCGACAGCAATGACCGGCATCGCCACGGCGGACTTGATCGCCGCGGCGAATCCAACCTGATAGCCCAGGCCGGCCACGATTTTCTGCTCCCGTGAAATTCCGCCGCTGGAAACGTGGATGTAGTCGCACCCGAGGTCCTCTACGGCCTTGGCAAACAGGACGGCTTCCGGGAGGTCCCATCCGCCGTCGATCCAGTCCGTTGCCGAGATCCGGATGCCGATGGGCTTGTCGGCCGGCCAGACTTCCCGCACCGCGGCGAAAACCTCGAGCGGAAAACGCATGCGGCTTTCCAGGGAGCCGCCGTAGTCGTCGGTCCTACCGTTGGTAATCGGCGACAAGAACTGATGCAGCAGATATCCATGAGCCCCGTGGATCTCGATGAAATCGAAACCAATGCGGTCGGCCCGTTGGGCCGCCTCCAAAAAATCGTTCTTGATCTTGCGCAGGCCGCTGTCATCGAGAACCTCTGGCACCGGCCAGCCTTCGGCAACCGTTGTTTCACTGGGCGCGACCGGCCGCCATCCGCCATCTTCGGCGAGAACCGGTCCACGACCTTGCCAGGGCGTTCCCGTCGAGGCCTTTTGTCCGGCATGCCCCAATTGGACCCCGAACGGGGCCTTGCCGTGTTTCCGGCAGAAAGCCCTCACCTGGGCCAGTGCGCGTTCGTTTTCGTCGGAATACAGGCCGAGGTCCGCAGGGGTGATCCTGGCCTCTGGCGAAACGCCGGTGACCTCGGTGATCATCATGCCCAGTCCAGCCACCGCGAACTTGCCGTAGTGCATCAGATGCCATTCGTCGGCCGATCCGTTTACGGCGCTGAACTGATCCATAGGAGCCAGAACAGCCCGATTGGGAAAGGTTGTTCCTCTCATTTGGATCGGAGAAAAAAGCATACTGCCCACCTGCCATCTCCCTCTTGCCTTGTTCGTTGCGCAATAGTCCCTCCCCTTCCGGAGGAAGGTCAATCGCCATTCCCCCGGCAGCCTGTCCGCCCACGTACCCGGCAATCAAACCTTGTGCGGAGGATAAGATGCGTTTGTTATTGATGCCCTAGGAACTTTGCACACCATTTGGAAACGCGGAAAAGGGAAAGCCATGATCTCGGGACGTCTGGAAGGCAAACGTGCCATCGTCACAGGTGCAGCCAACGGCATCGGCCGAGCCATTGCCGAGGCCTTCGCCCGGGAAGGGGCGGCCGTCTGCCTCGCGGATATCGATGTCGAGAGCGCCGATACAGTGGCCCGCACCATCGTGTCACAGGGGGGGAAAGCCTTGGCAGTCACCTGCGACGTATCCGACCGGGCGTCCGCGCGGACGGCCGTGGAACGGGCCGCGGAGGCTTTCGGCGGGCTGAACGTTCTGGTCTGCAACGCCGCCGTACTTTCCCCCAAGACGCGGCTTCACGAGATGACGGAAGACAACTGGGAAACCTGTCTGGCCGTAAACCTCACCGGGAGCTTCCTGATCTGCAAATATGGCATCCCCTATCTTCAGGAAGACGGCGGCGGCAGCATCATCATGGTCGGATCGCAGATGGCCCGAGTCGCGAATCCCCTGCAAGCGGCCTACTGCACGACCAAGGCTGCAATGGTTCATCTGGCCAAGGGGATCGCCCTGGAATATGCCGCCGACAAGATCAGGGCCAATGCGCTTTCCCCCGGGGGAACGGCCACCAGCCGGATGGAGCGACAATTCGGCACGATGGAGAAGGCTCAGGAAATCTGGGGCCACCAGCACCCGCTGGGAAGGCTGGGCACTCCCGAGGAAATCGCCAACGGCGCCATCTTCCTGGCGAGCGACGAGTCCGCATTCATGACCGGGGCGGACCTGTTGATCGACGGTGGATACGCCGCCCGCTGAACACGACGTTACACTTGCTCTCACCTGCCCGCATCTGAGGAGACGCCGACATGGCCGACCACCATCCCATTGATTTTGCAGCCGTCGATATGGAGTCAGGGTGGGAGCATCCCGAAGGATATGCCGATGGGGTTACGGCCAAGGTCCTTGCCGATACCCTGGACGAAACCCGCCGGACGGGTCATCGCACCCTGCTGCAACGATATGCACCCGGCGTCATCGACATGCGGGTGCTGACCCACGACTTTGTCGAAGAGGTTCTGGTCCTGGACGGCGAACTCCTGTGGCTCGACGAAGAGGGGGCGACTGTCGGGCGACTGCCCAAAAACAGCTATGTCTGCCGTCCGCCACAAGTGCCGCACGGGCCTTTCGGCACGGAAACCGGATGTCTGATGATCGCCGTGTTTTACTATCCCTGACCCCTACTCCGCCTTGCCTTCGCCCATCAGTCCTCCAGCCGCCAGAACGTGCCAGAAGGTATAGTCGGCATGGTGCACGATGGTGGCTTCGAGGCTGCGCACGACAAGGTTTCCTTCGCCCGAATGACAGCCGGCGATATGAGCCACTTCCTCGGGCAGGCCGACCGTCAGACATACATGGACGCCGCGCGGAGGGTGGCGGATCGACGGCCAGCCCGCCGCGTGCGGTGAGGCTTGCCAACGAGCCTGGTTCACGGGGTCGAATTCCCAAGGCTTGCCAACATCGTGGCACAGGGCGCCGGCAACCAGAATGTCGCGTTTGACCGGCAGATCCGGGAACATGTCCTTCAACTCATCGGCGATCCGCATCGCCAGACGGCACACGCCGCGCATATGGTCTGCCTGCGTTCCCGCCTTGAGCGGCCGGGTATCCGGATTGCCGGACGGCGGAATCTCACTGATGGCGTCGAAGCTGCTGTCGGCCAGCGCCGTCGCCCACGCCTCGACAACCAGTTGCCGAAGTTCCGGATCCGTGATTTCAGAAATCTCGGGAAGTTCCGCTCGAACGCTTTCACGCAGTTTTTCGGTTACCTTGGTTTTGCTCATTTGGTGTCCTTCCGCTGGCGAACTCCGATTTGGCAATGGTGCGACCGCTTTCGGAAGCCTAAAGTATAGTCGAGTTTCGTCGTAATTGGAGGGAAGCCATGGAATTCCGTGTTCACGAAAACGACGACGTCTATCTGGTCGACGTACAGGTCCGCGAAGTCATCATCGCCGGCATGACGGGACGCGATGAAAAGATGGTCCAGAAGCACATCGACGAATTGGCTGAACTGGGCATCGCGCCGCCCAGCTCGATCCCGATCTATTACCGAGTCTCCGCTTCCCTTTTGACCCAGGAAAGTCGGGTGCAGTTCGTCGGCCCGGACAGTTCCGGCGAAGTCGAGGCGGTGCTGATCGGCACGCCCGAAGGCATGCTGGTCGCCGTTGGTTCGGATCACACGGACCGCAAACTGGAGGCCGACTCGATCGCGTTTTCCAAGCAGTTGTGCCCGAAGCCCATCTCGCTGGACACATGGCGCTACGCCGATGTCGCCGATGCGTGGGACGATATTCAACTGGTATCCGACAAGGTCATCGACGGAGTCCGGACCTCCTATCAGCGCGGAACCATGAGCCAGGTGCGCAAGCCCGAGGACCTCATCGGACGTTTCTTCGACGGGCTGACGGAACTGCCGGCAGGCGTCGTCATGTTCACGGGGACCATCCCGACCATCGGCGAGATCATGGGAGCCGACCATTTTTCGATGGCATTGGTGGATCCCGGCAACGGTCGCACCTTGTGGCATGGTTACGATGCCGCAATCCTGCCCAACGTCGTCTGACACGACACCCCCGATAATCCCGATCCAGGGAGGACACCATGACCGAGTTGACAGCGGACCCCATTGGCAGTGACGGAATTGCCGGTTTTGCGGCCCGGCTGCGAAAAGGGGAAACCACAGCCGTTGCCGCGACCGAAGCCTACTTGGCGCGAATTGAAGCCCTGAACGGCCGTCTGGGCGCCTATCAGTATGTTGCCCGGGAACAGGCCCTGGCCAGTGCCCGCGGGATCGACGCCTTGCTGGCGGGGGGCATCGACCTGGGACCGCTGATGGGGGTGCCGATCGCGATCAAGGATCTTTTCGCCGTCGAAGGCATGCCGACAACGGCAGGATCCAAGTTGGAAGTCAGCGATTTGATCGGCTCGGAGGGAAGTTTCGTCCGCGCCCTGAAACGTGCCGGGTGCGTCATTCTCGGCAAAACCAAAACGGTGGAATTCGCCCTCGGCGTTACCGGGATCAGCACACCACACGGAACACCCTGCAATCCTCGGGACGCCCGGGCCCACCGTCTGCCCGGCGGTTCCAGCAGCGGCTCGGCGGTGGCCGTTGCGGCCGGCCTTTGCGGGTTCGCGATCGGGTCCGACACCGGCGGGTCGGTTCGCATCCCAGCCGCGCTTTGCGGCATATCCGGTCTCAAGACAACGGCAGGGCTATTCCCGACCGACGGCGTTTTCCCGCTATCGCGCGAATTGGATACCATCGGCCCCATCACCCAGTCCGCCGCCGACGCGGCGATTGTCCTGGAGGTCCTGACGGGTCGCCGGGCACCCGACCCGGCTCCGTTGCGCGGCCTCCGCCTGGGGCGTCCGGATGCGTATTTCTACCGAGGATTGGAGCCCGAGGTGGAAAGCTGCCTGGACAAGGCGTTGGTAGCGCTTGAAAAGGCCGGTGTCGAAATCGTGCCGGTCGACGTGCCCGAGGCACCGGAACGCGAGCAGTACTTCCCTGGGGTTCTGCCCGCCTGCCTGATTGCAGCGCTGGGACGCGACCGCTTCCTGGCCGAACGCGACAAGATGGATCCAGTCGTGGCGGCTCGAGCCGACAACGGATTGACCGCGCTCGGGGCCGATGTCATCCGCCTGGAAAACCGTCGGCAGCAGGCCTGCCGGATCGTCGACGCGGAACGTTTCAAAGGACTGCATGGCTGGATCACGGCAACCGCCACGATCCTCGCCCCGGACATGACCGAATTTGAAGACGTCGAGCGCGGCATGCGACTGACGCTGGGCATGACCCAGAATACGCAGCCGGGCAACTACATGGGCCTGTGCGGGACGACAACCCCGATCCATGGGCTGGGCGCACCGCTGCCCGTGGGGCTGCAGATTGTCTGTCCGGCGGGACGCGATGCCCGCGCCGTATCCATTGCAAGAGCCATCGAAAATTTGATCGGCCCGCCGCCAAAACCAGACGTCACTGCCTTTCTATAGACATCTCGGCAGCGGTCTGTTCTTGCGCAGTTTCGCGGCTCGCACCTCTTCCCGGATGGGAGGGGGGCGAGGTCGCTGGATTCCGTCTAGAGAATCCAGACCAACAGAAACGAAATCGTCACCATTGAGATCGTGGTCGATGCGACGATCGCCGCCGAAGCACGCCCGACGAAGATGTCAAACCGCTGGGCGACCACATAGACGAGCGCGCCCGACGGCAGGGCGGCCAGCAACACCGCGCTTTGCAACCAACGTCCCTCGAGGCCGAAGACGTAGGCCCCCAACAATCCGACCGCCAGCGGATGCAATGCCAGTTTGGCGAAAACCAGCCAGCCGACCTCCCGCATGTTGGCGGCAAGCGGTTGGCCGACGAGTGACAGGCCCAGTGTAAACAGTGCCGCAGGACTGGCCACCCGGCCCAACATGTCCAGATAAGTGCCCAGGCCTCCGGGGATGGAAAGCCCCCACAAGGAGAACAAGACGCCGGTCAAAGCCGCAATGGGAAGGGGGTTCCTGATCAGGGAACCCATCGCCGTCCGCATGGCCCGGCCTGACGTCGATGATCGATTCAGGCTTACGTCCACACCGGCGATGACTCCGGAAATGACGACAAGCAGACACAAGGCCCCGGTGATCGCCGGCATCGTACCCTGCTCGCCGAAAGCGAGATAGAACAGCGGAATGCCTAGATAAACCGTATTGGCGAAAATGGCCGCCTGGCCATGGACGATCGATGCCGCCACGTCATTGCAGAAAACCTTGCGTGACACCGCATAGGAGCCTGCCAGCGTCAGAAGCGTGCCGCCAAGGAACGCACCGATGAAAGGCCAGTTCAGGCTTTCGGCGACCGGAGCCCTGGCGGTGAAGGTGAACAGCAGCGGCGGCAACGCGAAATAGAAGACGAAACGGTTGATCGCCGCCGCCGCGGTCGCGCCGAGCACACGGAAGCGGCCGGCGAGATAACCGGTGAGAATCAACCCGAAGACCGGCAGAACGACCTCGAACAGAACCCTCATGGCATCGTGCCGGCCATCCCCCTCGTCAGAGGACTGCCATCTCGGCGTTGAGACGGTCGGTGATCAGCATGGAACCGGGACGATGGGTAATGCAGAAAGGCGGCCGCGCGTTCGCCAGGGCTGCCTGCGGCGTCACCCCGCAGGCCCAGAAAACAGGCACCTCACCGGGCCGGAAAGCGACCGGTTCGCCTCCGTATTCCGGCTTGTCGATGTCCGCAATGCCGATGGCCTTGGGATCGCCGAAATGCAGGGGCGCCCCATGAACGGCCGGGTATCGCGAGGTAATCTGGATCGCCCGGATGGCGTCGACCGGCGTATACGGCCGCATGGTCACCACGGTCGGTCCCCTGAACGGGCCGGCCTGAACCGTCGGGATGTTGGAGGTGTACATCGGCACCACGGTGTCCTGGTCGATGTGGCGGACTGACAGGCCGCCCTGCAACAGTGCCTCCTCGAAGGAGAACGAGCAGCCGAGGACGAAGGCGACCAGATCGTCGCGCCACAAATCGCTGACGTCGTTCACGACATCGACTTCTTTGCCGTTCTCAAAAACCCGATAGGCCGGCACGTCGGACCGGATGTCGACGTCCTCGCCCAACATCGGAAGCTTGGGGTCGCCCGGGTTCGATAGGCCGATCAACGGACAGGGTTTGGGGTTGAACGTGCAAAAGCGGAGGAAGTCCGCGGCCCACGCCTCGGGCAGGATCACCACGTTGCCCTGCACCGCGCCGGCCGCCATGTTTGCGGTCTGTCCGGCATAACGTCCCGCCCGGATGTCCGCACGCGCGGCCTGAGCAGCGACAACGATCGCGGCGGCAGGCGCGGGGGTTGAGCACGGCGCGGAATCTGGCATGACGATTCACTCCTTCGCTTGAGTATTTGGATGACCTGAATGACGCGGCGGTGCGAATATGGTTACCGAGGGTGGGCCACTTGTCCATGCCTTAATCAAGCCGAACAGCCGGAACCTCACCCCGCCAACCGGCCGTGACGGTTCCGACACCGCAGCGGGAGGAGCCGATGGCCGGCGTGTCTTTCGATCTCAGTGGAATGAATGCCCTCGTCACCGGCGGCCGCAGGGGCATCGGCCTGGCGATTGCCAGGGCCCTCCGTGACGCCGGGGCCCACGTGGTGGTGACCGGCGTTGGCGACGGGCCAAACGACGTCGACGACTTTCCTTTCAAACGCCTGGACATCCGCAACGATGAATCGGTCTCCCGCCTCGCTGCCACGATCGAGAAACTGGACATTCTGGTCAACAACGCGGGTGTTCTCGCCCGTGGCGGTCGTGAATACGATCCGACGGTCTTCGCCGAAATCATCGGTACCAATCTGATCGGCACCTATCGCATGTGCCATGCCTTCCAGCCCCATCTTTCGGCAAGCAGAGGCAACATCATCAACCTGTTGACCATCCGGTCGTTCATCGGCAGTCCGTTGACCCCGGCCTACGGAGCCTCGAAGGCAGCCCTCCTGCAACTCACTCGGACGCTTGCCCGCGAATGGGGGCCAAGGGGAATCCGCGTCAACGGCCTCGCACCCGGTTGGACCCGGACCGACATGAATGTCGGTGTCCAACAAGATCCGGACGCCAGCCGCGAAATCGAGGAGGCCGCCGCGCTCAAGCGCTGGGGTGCGCCCGAAGACATCGCCGGCGCCGCCGTCTACCTGGCGTCGCCGGCCGCCTCATTCGTCACGGGCGCCTGCCTGCTGGTCGACGGCGGATTCATCGCCTGAGCCGTGGCTTATTTCAACACGCCGGGCAGCCACAAGGCGATCTGCGGAAACGCCGTCAACAAGACGATCATCAACAACAGGGTCACGGCGAACGGCGCCGAACCGATCATCACGTCATGAACCGGACCACGGCCGCGCACACCCTGGACGACGAAGAGATTGATGCCGACCGGTGGCGTGATCATGGCGGTCTCGACCAATAGCATGATCAACACGCCGAACCACACCGGGTCGAA
>NPIG01001102.1_pt1 | contig 15716 bp, 10 predicted proteins | sample 8637441 | NCBI WGS metagenome assembly NPIG01 (sample SAMN07420675, study PRJNA396082) | bioreactor metagenome | isolation source: sample BR6 brine-fed electro-methanogenic bioreactor BR | place: Japan: Kochi | collected 2016-06-14 | reverse complement strand
CGAGATGCTGCTGCGCATGTACACCCGCTGGGCCGAGCAGCGGCGCTTCAAGGTCGAATGGCTGGAAGAGAGCGCCGGCGAAGAGGCCGGAATCAAGTCCTCCACCATCCGCGTCAAGGGCGAGAACGCCTATGGCTGGCTCAAGAACGAGGCCGGGGTGCACCGGCTGGTCCGCATCTCGCCCTATGATTCGAGCGCCCGGCGGCACACCAGCTTCGCCTCGGTCTGGGTCTATCCGGTGATCGACGATGCGATCGACATCGAGATCGAGGAGAAGGACGTTCGCGTCGATACCTACCGGGCCTCGGGGGCCGGCGGCCAGCACGTCAACAAGACCGACAGCGCGGTGCGCCTGACCCATATTCCGACCGGCATCGTCGTGCAGTGCCAGAACGACCGCTCGCAGCACAAGAACCGGGCGGCGGCGTGGTCGATGCTGCGCGCCCGCCTCTACGAGGCCGAACTGCAGCGGCGCGAGGAGGAGGCCCACGCGGAGCACGAGGCCAAGACCGACATCGGCTGGGGCCACCAGATCCGTTCCTACGTGCTGCAGCCCTACCAGATGGTGAAGGACCTGCGCACCGGCACCGAGACCTCGAACACCCAGGCGGTGCTCGACGGCGACCTCGACGACTTCATGACGGCGGCCCTGGCGGCCCGCGTCAAGGGCCAGAGCAGTGCCGTCGAGGACCTGGACTGAACAATCCGTCCGGCAGCAGAAAAACGGTTGCGGCCATAAGATAGAGGGCGAGGGCCAGCGACACCGTCCCACTGAAGCCGACCCATAGGGCGAAAAGCGGCGCGGCGGCGGCTCCGACGACGGACGCGCAGCCGTTGATCGCCCACGCCCAGGGAATGGCACCGGCGGCCTGGAGCCCGGTTTCCTGGAGTGCCAGCGGGAACGGCATGCCCATGAACAGGGCCAGGGGCGCGATCGTCACGACGGTCACTGCCATGCGGCCCGGCAAACTCAAGCCCTGGAGGGCTTCCAGAACCCCGGGCATTGCCTTCAGGAGCACGACGGCAAAGGCGACGATGGCCAGTACCGCCAGTGCAACCGTGAGTCGGCTGCCCAACCGGTCGGCGAGGCGGGAAGAGAGACCGCTGCCGATCCCGGCCGAAACCAGGAAGGACGCCAGGATGCCGGCGACGGCATGGACCGGACTGCCGAGGAACAGGCTGAAACGGGGGATGAAGGCGAGTTCTATCATGATGAAGGCGAGCCCGAGGCCCAGGAAATAGGTGAAAAAGCGGAATTTCGCGACCCGAACCAACCCCTGGCGGACCGTTTTACGCATGGCGAGGGGCAGCAGTATCGCCAATCCACCCCACAGGACGGCCTGGGTCAACGTCGCGGCGGCGATGGGTACGCCCCATTCCAGCAGATGAATGCCCGCGCCACGCTGGGCCAGCAGATCGCGGAACGCCTGCCAGGTCAGGAAATGATGAAAGAAGGGGCGGTCGTCGGTGGCCGGGCGGAGGTCGAACTTGTAGCGCTCCAAAAAGTCCCGGCGGCCCGGTCCGAGCAGTGCCGTCGCGCCCTCGAACAGATAGGGCCGGTCGAGGACGTTGAAGCGGTTGACCTCGTCTCGGGCGGCTCCCGGCAGATAGCCGATGTCGAAACGGCGGCTGTGGCAGAAAGCGCGAATCCGTCCGAGATCGTCCGGGCTGAGAGGTTCCCTTTTCACGATCAGTGTGGTCGTCATCAGGCCCCGGATGACCGCGATCCGCGAGGCTGAGTCGTCGACGCCCAGCTTGGCCAGGGCATCGGCGGCGGTGGCGACGAGCTTCAGGCTGTCGCGCGGCGGCACCCGCAGCCAGCGGGTGACGGCCAGCAAGCCACCGGGTGTGAGGCGGTTCAGGTAGAGGGCCAACGCCTCGACGGTATAAAGGCCGGACTCGCTCAAGGCGCCCATGCCGCCGGTCGCCATACCCAGCGAGTCGATCAGCGATAAGGAAACCAGGTCGTAAGATTCCGGTACATGGGCCAGGAACTGCCGCGCCTCGGCGACGTGCAGCGAAACCCCGGGCTGCCTGAACAGCGGAGCGGTCAGATCGGCAAGGGATTCGGTGACGATTTGCGCGACCTGCGGATCGGCCTCGAGTGCATCGACGGCCGCCGCTCCGCCTTGGAGCGAAAGCAGGATGTCGCCGCCGCCGCCGGCACCGAGAATCAGAACGCGAGGCCTCTGCAAGAGATGGTAGGGCAGGGCGGCGGTCGTGAAATCCAGATAGCGGAAGTCGCTCCTGGCGGGATCGAAGCGGGTAACCGCGATCGGCCCCTCGCCGTCGATGAAAAGGCCGAACTGTTCCGGAGCCTCGCCAGGCGCGGCGAGGCTGAGTCCCGGCACGTGGCGGAACGGCATGGTGCCGGGCGAGACGGCGGTGATCAAACCAAGCGGCCCGAACTTCTGTGCGATGATCGTCCGCTCCGGCACCTGCAATGCCTGGCTGAGGGGCTTGAATTCGGATGGGCGTGGGGCGAGCCAGCCGTCAGGCATTGCGATGACGAGGACGGCACTCAGTACGATGAACGTCGCCAGGGTCAGCCGCTTCTCGCCGATCAGGGGCAGGGCCAGGCAGGCCGCGGATATGGCCAGGGCCGAGACGAGTTTGAGGCAGAGGACCGGGGAAGCGACCAGCATTGCGGCGACGATGGCGACGGCACCGCCACCGGCGCCGATCAGGTCGGCCCGGTAGAGGAGGGCGATCCGCTCGCGCCTCGCGAACAAGGCAAGGCCGATGGCGCCTCCGCCGAAAAGGAAGGGAAGCGCCAGGATTCCGTACTGCGCTGCGAGATGTACGAACTGGTGCGGATTCCAGAGAATCTCGAGGGAGTTGAGTGGAATGATCCGGGTCAGGGCAAAGGTGATCGGGACGGATATCGCGAAGCCGACGGCCAGCAGGAGGAACCAGCGCTCGAAGTTCCGGATCAATCGGCGGCGCAGAAAAAACAGCACCGTACCGCTGGCCCCGTAGCCCAACAGGGCGAGGCTGATAATCATGAAGGCGAAATGATGCCAATGGATGATGGCGAACAGGCGGACCAGCAGGACCTCGAAGCCCAATGCCGCGGCCGAGAGCAGCGCAACGGCCAAAGACAGGGTCATCTCTCCGGTTCCCTCAGTGGCCGCCGGTCAGCGGCACGAAGCGCACGGGCAGAAGTTGACGCCCCGTCACGGTACCGTCGGCGGCTTTCTCGACCAGGATCAAATGCTGAACCAAGAACCAGGTTCCGACCGGGATGACCATCCGTCCGCCGGGCCGGAGTTGTTCGACCAGCGGGGGCGGTACATGGCTGGCCGCCGCGGTCACAATGATGGCGTCAAAGGGGGCCTTTTCAGGCCGGCCGTAGTAGCCGTCGCCCTCGTGCGCGGTGACCCCGTCGTAGCCCAGGGTCTTGAGAACGGCGGCGGCGCGGGAAGCGAGTCCGGGCACGATTTCGATCGTGACGACATCGGCTCCCATTTCCGCCAGGACGGCGGCCTGGTAGGCGGAGCCGGTGCCGACCTCGAGGACGTTGTCGCCGGGCTTTACGTCCAGCAGATCGGTCATCAACGCGACGATGTAGGGCTGCGAGATGGTCTGCCCGAAGCCGATGGGCAGGGGTCTGTCCTGGTAGGCGGCGTCCCGCAATTCCTCGGGCACGAAAAGATGACGCGGCACGCGGGCCATCACATCGAGAACGGCGCGGGAAATGCCGGCGCGTCCGTCGATGGGGCCGGCCGCGACCGCGATTTCCTCGATCACGGAAACNNAGGAGAACGGGAAAGAGCGACCGGCGTTGCATTCCGGCACCCCCGCTTGCCGTTGGGCAGTGGGTTGACGGAATCTAGCATGGTCCCCTACCTGCCGCCAATTCGGGGAGGGCGGAAAGAACGGGGCGGGGAAGCCGGGACTAGGCCGAGGCCGCCTTCAGCACGGCCTCGGCGTGGCCGGGGACCTTGACCTTGCGCCAGATTTCCCGGAGGACGCCTTTTTCGTCGATGAGGAAGGTGGCCCGCTCGATGCCCATGTACTTGCGGCCGTACATGCTCTTCTCGACCCAGACGCCATAGGCTTCGCAGACCGCGCCGTCCTCGTCGGAGGCGAGGGTGAAGTTGAGGCCGTGTTTGGCCTTGAACTTGTCGTGCCTGGCCGCACTGTCCTTGGAAACACCGATGATCGCCGCGTCGACGGCCGAAAAATCGGGCTCGGCGTCACGGAAGGCGCAGGCCTCCTTGGTGCAGCCCGAGGTGTCGTCCTTGGGATAGAAATAGAGCACGACCTTCTTGCCGCGCAGATCCTTGAGCGCGACCTGTCCGCCGCCGTCGGTGGGCAGGGAAAAGTCCGGAGCGGGGTCTCCGACCTTCAACGTCATCGGGGGGTACCTCCTGGGTCTGGAAACGGGACGCCGCGGACCTGCGGCTGCGTTGATATTTAGGCAGGGAGCGGCGGCGTTGCCACCCGTCATCCGTCGCCGTTGCCGTTGCCGTCGTCGGGGGGTGGGGGCAGGGCGGCGGCGGGGGTTTCGATCAGGTCGCGGAAGTGGCCGTAGGTGCGTTCGGCCGTTGCCTGCATCTTGGCCTTGAGGGCGCCGATGTCGGGAGCGCCGCCGGCCTCGGCCAGGGTTTCCTCGAGGGTGGGGGTGATCTCTCCCTCGCGGTCGGCGGTGAAGCGGCCCTCGATGGTCAGGCGCAGGATGTTCTGGACCGCCTGCCACAGGTCGAGGGCTTCCACGAGATCGTCGGCGATCGCGGCATCGAGGAAGCCGTTGTCGCGCAGGGCGCGCAGGGCGGTGCGGGTGTTGGGCGAGAGCACCTCGGGTACGTCGTTGGCGTGGCGGAGCTGCAGGTGCTGGGCGATGAAATCGATGTCGACCAGCCCGCCGCGGATGTACTTGACCTCCCAGGGGAAGTCGCTGTGGTGTTCGGCGTCGATGCGCCTGCGCATGTCGGCGACGTCGCGCAGAAGCGCCTCGGGGTCGCGGGGCCGGGTCAGGGTCTCGCGGATGACCGCTCCGACCCGCTGCCAAAGACCGTCGGCCCCGAAGACGATGCGGGCCCGCGACAGGGCCATGTGCTCCCAGGTCCAGGCCGAGCGCTCGTGGTAGAGGACGAAGGCCTCCAGGCTGGAGGCGATGGGTCCCTTGGCGCCGGAGGGGCGCAGGCGCATGTCGACCTCGAACAGGGTGCCCTCGGCGGTCTGCGCGGTCACGGCGTTGATCAGCCGCTGGGTCAGGCGCGCGTAATACTGGCTGGGCGCCAGCGGCTTGGGCCCGTCGGAGGCGTCGATGCCTTCGGGGACATCGTAGACCAGGATGAGGTCGAGGTCCGAGGTCGGCGTCATCTCGCGGCTGCCCAGCTTGCCGAGCGCCATGCACAGCATGCCGGCGCCGGGGAAACGGCCGTTGGTGCGGGCGAAGTCGGCCTCGACGACGGGCCACAGCGCCTTCAGCGCGGCGTCGGCAATGTTGCTCAGCACGGCCGAGGCGGCGCGCGGCGTGAGGTAGCCGCGCAGCATCTGCACGCCGGCCTGGAACTGGCGGTCATGGGCCCAGCGGCGAGCGATGTCGAGGGCCTCCTCGAGGACGCCGCAGCGTTCCAGGTTGCGCGAGATTTCGGCGAACAGGGCTTCGGCTGAAGGCGGCGCGCCGAAGAAATCACCGGACAGTACGTTGTCCATGATGGTCGGCTTGCGGCTGAGGTGCTGGGCCAGGCGCGGCGCTCCGCCCATGATCTCGGCGACCAGCTCCAGCAGGTGCGGGTTGGCGTAGAACATGGAAAACAACTGAACCCCGGCCGGCAGGCCCGAGAGGAAGGTGTCGAAATTGCGCAGCGCCGCGTCGGGATCGGGGTTGCGCGCCAGCTCGGCCAGCAGCTTGGGCATCAACTCGGTCAGCAATTCGCGGGCCCGGGCGCTGCGCATGGCGCGGTAGCGGCCATGGTGCCAGCCGCGCACCGTGGAATCCGCGGTTTCCGGCGAGCGGTAGCCGAACTTGGCGAGGGTGGCGATGGTATCGGGATCGGGCTCGCCGCCGGTGAACACGAGGTTGCCGGCCGAGCCGCCGTCGGCGCTCAATTGCGGTGCGTCCTCGAACAGGTGGGCGTAGTGGCCCTCGACCTGTTTCAGGTGCCGCTGCAGTTCGGCGGCGAAGGCCTCAGCCGTTTCGAAACCCAGGAAGGCGGCGAGTTCGGCGATGCCCTGGCGGTCCGCAGGCACCGAGTGGTTCTGCTCGTCGTTGACCATCTGGATGTGGTGCTCGACCCGGCGCAGGAAACGGTAGCTGTCGGCCATGTCGGCGGCGGTCGCATCCTCGACATGACCGATTTCGGCCAGAGCCCGCAGCGCATCGAGGGTGCCGGAGAGGCGAAGCTCGGGTTGCCGCCCGCCCCAGATGAGCTGCTGGGTCTGGACGAAGAACTCGATCTCGCGGATACCGCCACGCCCCAGTTTCACGTTATGCCCGGGGACCGAGATCCTGCCGCCGCCGCGATGGGCGTCGATCTGCCGCTTGATCGAGTGGATGTCCTGAATCGCCGCGAAGTCCAGGTACTTGCGCCAGATGTAGGGCTGCAGCGTCTGCAGGAAGGATTCGCCGGCCGCGATATCTCCGGCGACGGGGCGGGCCTTGATCATGGCCGCCCGTTCCCAATTCTGTCCGAGGCTTTCATAATAGAGCTCGGCCGCCATCACCGAGAGGGCCGGCGGTGTCGACGCCGGATCGGGCCGCAGCCGCAGGTCGGTGCGGAAGACGTATCCGTCACGCGTCCGTTCCTCGAGGAGCTTGACCAGATTGCGGGTCAGGCGGACGAATACGTTGAGGATCTGATCGGGGTCGGCGACACGGGTCTTCTCGGCGTCGAACAGGATGATCAGGTCGACGTCGCTGGAATAGTTGAGGTCACGCGCGCCGAGCTTGCCCATGCCGAGGATGACGAGTCCGGACTCGCGTTCGGGGTCCTCCGGATCGGCGAGTTCGAGGGCACCCGAGGCGGCGCCCTGACGGAGCAGATGAGCGATGGCGGCACTGATCGCCGCATCGGCGAAATCGGACAGCGCGCGGGTGACCTGCTCGACCGGCCAGGAGCCGGAGATGTCGGCGGCACCGACGGTCAGCGCCATGCGCCGTTTCGCAATGCGCAATTTTCGGGCCATGTCGGCCTCGCCGGGGCCTTCGCGCCGCAGGGTCGCCAAGCTTTCCATAATATCCCGGAAAGTGGCGTCCCAGCCGCGCGACAGCAGTTCCATGGCGAAGACGGGATCCTGGACAATGGCCTGCGTCAGGAACGGGCTGTTGCCGAAAACGGCGGTCAGAAAGGCCTGCGCGGCGGGGGAGGCCTCGAGGTCGCGGGCGAATGCGGTCAGGGCCGCGTCTTCGCGGCTTGCGACCGCCTCCTGCCATTTCTCCAGGCCCAAACGCAGCTTGTCCGCGTTGCCGGCGGGAGGAACACAGTTGGACAGATGTGGGAATTCGTGCATTTCCGTAAACTCTACCTTTACCCACAGTGAGTGAAGCTGTAGTGACGGTCAAGGCTGCGTGTACCTGGAGGGTTTAGTCGGTTGATTCGACGCACCTTTCGCGGTGTCATTCAACTGCTGGCGGCGCTTGGCGCCGGGCTGGCGATTCTGGTGGTTCTCGCCGCATGGCGATTGTCCTCCGGGCCGATTTCGCTCGCCTTCCTCTCGCCCTATGTCGAACAGGCCCTCAACGCCGAGGACAGCGCCTTCGACGTGCGCTTCGACGACACCATCCTGACCTGGGCCGGTTGGGACCGGACGCTTGACGTGCGGGTGCTCAACGTCCGGGTCATCGGCTCCGGCGGCGCGGCGGTCGCGGTGGTTCCCGAACTGTCGCTGTCGCTGAGCGCCCAGGCCCTGTTCCGGGGCGTCATCGCGCCACGGTCGATCGAACTCTACCGGCCGAGCCTGCAGGTCGTGCGGCGCCAGGACGGATCCTTCGGCGTCGGCTTCGGCGAGAAAGAGGCGGGACCGGATTCCGCGGCCGGGACCTTCCTGGCGAGGTTCGCCGAACCCCCGGGCGGCACCGGCCCGACCAGCTACCTGACCCGCATGGCCATCCGCGAAGCCGACCTGTCGATCATCGACCAGCAACTGGGGACGGCCTGGCACGCGCCGAACACCGAGGTCAGCCTGCGCCGCGAGGAGACCGGGATCGAGGCCGAGATATCCCTCAATCTCGAGGTGCAGCAGCGGCTTGCCCATCTGACCCTGCTGGGCGGATACCAGCGGGACACCGGCCATCTGGATTTCGGGATCGAATTCACCGACATCGTTCCCGCCGTCTTCGCCTCGGTTTCGCCGAAGTTGGAGGCACTGGCGGCGCTCGGCGTTCCGGTCGGCGGGACCCTGCTGTTCAGCATGGACATCGGCGGCACCGTCGAGGCGATCGACTTCGACCTGGAGGCGGGGGCCGGGCGGCTCGATCTGCCGGCACCGACGGACCAGACGGTACAGGTGCTCGGCATGGAAATGAGCGGGCGCTATGACGGAGAGAAGGAGACCATCGAGGTCGACGAACTGACGGCGGATCTGGGCAAGGACGGCATTCTCGTCCTGCCGGCATCCAACGGCCACAAGCTGCCGGTGCGGCGGATCACCGCCAAGGCGACGCTGGCCCTGGCCGAGAACCGCCTGACGGTTCCCTCTTTCACCGCGGAACTCGGAGGACCATCCGTGAGTGCGGCGGTCGAGGTCCGGCGGGCGGCGGAGGGAGATGCCTTGAGTGTCGCCGCCAATGCCATCCTGCGCGGGGTCCCGGCCGACGACATGGAGTCCTATTGGCCGCGGGCCTGGGGCGAGGATGCGCAAGTGTGGTGCGCCGAACACCTGTCGGACGGAGTGATCCGCGAGGCGCGGGCCGAAACGGTGCTGACCTCGACGGACGGCAAGTCTTTCTCCATCGAGAAGCTGACCGGGACCATGGATCTCGATAACTTCACCGTCAAATACCTCTCGCAGATGCCCGAGGCGCGCGAGGTCGACGGGAAGGCGACGTTCGACGCCACCCGGTTCACCATCAAAGTCCTGGCCGGCAAGTCCTACGGCCTGACCCTCCAGGAAGGGGTGCTGGATTTCCTCGGCCTCGACAAGGAGGACCAGGACCTCGACCTCGACCTGACCATTTACGGAGATCTCGACCGCGCGCTCAAACTGATCGATCACGAGCCGTTCAAGCTGGCCGGTGCCATCGGCATCGACGCCGGGTCTTCCAAGGGGCTGGCCAACACCCGCCTGAAGATGAAGTTCCCGCTGCTCGACGACCTGACGGTCAGCATGATCCAGGTGGCCGCCGCGTCGCGGATGACCAATGTCACCGCACCGGGGGTCGTTCTCGGACACGGCATCAACGGCGGCGAGTTGGAACTGCGCGTCGACAACAACAGCATGGTGCTCAGCGGAAGCGGCCGGTTGGGAACCATCCCGGGGACCCTGGAATGGCGGCAATCCTTCGAGGACGATGCCAAAATCCGCAGCACCTACGTTCTCAAGGGAACCATCGACGACACGCAGCGTACGGAAGACCTCGGGCTGGATTTCGCGCCGTTTTCGGTCGACTACATGCGCGGCCCCATCGCGGCCGAGATCGAGTGGCGCATCATGAGCGACGGCGCAGGCACCATGGACGCGTCGTTGGACCTTTCCCAGGTCGCGTTGACCCTGCCGCAGTTCAACTGGGCCAAGCCGCCGGGCGAACCCGGGACGGCGAAGGTCCAGGTGGCGCTGAAGAACCAGAAGGTGACCGAGTTGACGTCCTTCACCATCGGCGCCGGCGACCTGGCGGTATCGGGATCGGCCAGTTTCGATCCGGCGACGGAGCGCCTGCAGCGCATCGACCTGACCAAGCTCGCCTTCGGCCGCACCGATGTGAAGGGGGCGCTGATTCCGGGAAGCGACGGCGGCTGGACGGTCACCGTCCACGGCGCCAGCTTCGATTTCGCTCCGATTTTCGGCAACCTCTTCTCCATGAGCAGCCATACGGACGCCGACAAGCAGGGGCCCGACCTGAGTTTCGCCATCGACCTCGACCAGGTCTGGGTCGGGGAGCGCGAGCTCCTCTCGAAGGTGCAGGGGACGCTGGCGCGGAGCGCCGGAATCTGGCGCGCAGCCAAGCTGACCGGCACCGTCGGCAACGGGCAGCATCTCGACGTGCTGCTGGAACCGGGACAGGACCGGACGCGGCTCCTGACCGTGCGGGGTGACGACGCGGGCGAGACGCTGCGGACCTTCGGCTACTACGAGAACATGCTCGGCGGAACTCTCGAGATCGCCGGCGTCTTTGACGATTCGATGATCGGTAGCCCGCTGCGGGGGAACCTGTCGGTGCGGGACTTCCGGGTCCTCAAGGCTCCTGGACTGACGCGGCTGGTCAGCATCCTGGCGCTCACCGGTATCGTCGACGCGCTGCAGGGGCAGGGTCTGGGCTTCGCCGAGATGGAAGTGCCGTTCACCCGTCACGAGGGGGTCGTGACCCTCGACGAGGCGCGCGTGAACGGAGCCTCGCTCGGGTTCACGGCGTCGGGAAAGGTGTTCTCGTCGGCTGAAATCATTGATATCGAAGGCACCGTGGTGCCGGCCTACGCCATCAATTCGGCGCTGGCCAACATCCCGTTCCTGGGTTCGTTGTTCTCGGGCGGCGAAAAGGGCGGCGGCATTTTCGCCGCGACCTTCAAGATGACCGGACCCATGGAAAGCCCGACGGTGACGGTCAATCCGCTGACCGTCCTGGCGCCCGGCTTCGTCCGCCGCCTGTTCGGCGGGCGTGGCGATACCACGCCGGAGCCGGAGATCGACGTGACGCCGTTCCCGGAACCCGAGGCGGTGCCGGGCTTCGGCGGGCCGGAACCGCTGCCGCAGTTCCAGTTCAACAACTGAAAACCGAAGAGGTTGGTTTAGATCGCGCGCACCAGCGCGTGGCGCTTCTTGCCGGCCGACAGCTTGATCACCCCTTCCGCGTTCCGGTCGGACAGGGAGATCGCCTGGGTCTCGTTGGCGATGGCGACGTCGTTGATTTTGCCGCCGCCGCCCTTGATCAGGCGCCGGGCCTCGCCGTTGCTGGCGGCCAGACCGGCACGGCGCAGCAGGTCGAAGGCGGGAATGCCGGATTCCAGCTCGCCGCGCGGCACGTCGACGGTCGGCAGCTGGTCGCCGAGCCGGCCTTCCTCGAAGGTCTTGCGGGCCGTCTCGGCGGCGGCCTCGGCTGCGGCCTTGCCGTGGCACATGGCGGTCGTCTCGTTGGCCAGAACCTTCTTGGCGTCGTTGAGTTCGGCCCCCTGGAGGGCTTCCAGGCGGGCGATCTCGTCGAGGGGAAGCTCGGTGAACAGCCGCAGGAAACGGCCGACGTCGCCGTCCTCGGAGTTGCGCCAGAACTGCCAGTAGTCATAGGGCGCCAGTTGGTCCTCGTTGAGCCAGACAGCGCCGGCCGCCGTCTTGCCCATCTTGGCGCCGGAGGCGGTCTGAAGCAGCGGTACGGTGAGGCCGTAGAGCGTCTTGTTGTCGACACGGCGGGTCAGTTCGACGCCGTTGACGATGTTGCCCCACTGGTCCGATCCGCCCATCTGCAGCACGCAGCCGTTGCGGCGGCTGAGTTCCAGGAAGTCGTAAGCCTGGAGGATCATGTAATTGAACTCGAGGAACGAAAGCGGCTGTTCGCGGTCGAGGCGCATCTTGACGCTCTCGAAGCTCAACATGCGGTTGACCGAGAAGTGGCGGCCGAAATCGCGCAAGAATGGGATGTACTGCAATTCGTCGAGCCAGTCGGCGTTGTTGACCATCACGGCATCGGTGTCGCCGTCGCCGAACTTCAGGAACTTGGCGAAGACGGTTTTGATGCCCGCCATGTTCTCGGCGATTTTTTCCTCGGTCAGCAACTGCCGCGATTCGTCCTTGCCCGACGGGTCGCCGACCTTGGTGGTGCCGCCGCCCATGAGCACGATCGGTTTGTGGCCGGCCTGCTGGAGGCGGCGCAGCAGCATGATCGGAAGCAGGCTTCCCACATGCAGGCTGGGCGCCGTGCAGTCGAACCCGATATAGGCCGTAATCCGCGTCTCGGCGGCGAGGGCGTCGAGGCCCTCGAGATCCGTGCACTGGTGGAGGTAGCCGCGGTCAACGATGTTACGGACGAATGTGGAATGGCAGGTCGTCATGACTGTCTCGGGTTCGGTTGGATTCGGGGGGCCGCGTTCACTTGTCGCGCCAGGAGCGGCCAAGCGCGCGGCTACTTAACACAAACCTCGAGGCCAGACAACGCCGAGGCCAAACCACCCCGTTGCCGCCCGACGGCATACCGCCGGCGGAGCAGAAGTAACGACGCGATCGCCTTAGGGCGTCAGGACGTCGACCCGCCGCCCCATTTCTTGCGGTTGATCGCGACGAAACCGAGTAGGCCGGCCAGGACTACGCCCAGACCACCGAAGACGAACAACCGGGTATGGTTGTTCTCGTCCGGAGCCAGTACGGCCGACTGGCGCTCGAACTCTTCCTTGCTGTAGTGGTGGCCCGTGGTCGGATCCTCGTTCTGGGCCACGACGACGGTCCCTGACGCGGGAGCCATCGAGGCGGCGGCCAATTGAGGTGCCGGGGTGTCGGAAGGCGGAAGCGCGGCCGATGCGATCCCGCCGATCGAGAGAATGGCAACCGTCGCTGCGGCCGCCCAGGTTTTTCTCAGAGGAATCATTTTTCTCGACGTTTCCGTGATATTAGAAATGTTCTTATCGATCGTATTATGGGGACCGATGAGCCAAAACAAAATAAAAATATAAAATCTTTTTTATAGGCCGCATTGAAAGATGATTATTCATGCTGTTCCCCGGGATACTATCCCAAGACCCCTTTTTTATTATGTAACTCCGACTTATTCGCATATTAGGGGTTTCAAATAATCAATCCGGGGGGGTGGCCCGCCCCTATGGGCTGCGGACAACGGAAGACAGGCCGCGCCCAATGCCGGGCGGGCGTCCACTTGCACAGTCGGGAAAACGCCGGTGCGGCGGTCAGGATTCCTCAGCCAGCGACTTGTCGAGATAGTCGATGACGTGGCTGTTCAACTCGGCAAGGGCATTCGAGAAGAAGTGGTCGGCACCCTTGATGACCCGGTAGTCGATGGTGATGTTCTTCTGGTTCGACAGTTTCTGGACCAGTTTCTCGACGGACGCGATGGGGATGATGTCGTCCTTGTCCCCATGCACGATCATGCCCGAGGAAGGGCAGGGGGCGAGAAATGAGAAATCGTGAACGCTGGCCGGCGGGGCGATGGAGATGAAGCCGGAAATTTCGGGCCGGCGCATCATGAGTTGCATGCCGATCCAGGCTCCGAAGGAATAGCCGCCGATCCAACAGCCGCCGGCGTTGGGGTTGTGGCTCTGCATCCAGTCCAGGGCGGCGGCGGCATCGCTGAGTTCGCCCTGACCGTTGTCGAACTCGGCCTGTGAGCGTCCGACACCCCGGAAGTTGAAGCGGAGCACGGAAAAACCCCGACGCACGAAAGCCTGGTACATGGTATAAACGAGCTTATTGTTCATCGTCCCACCGTGTTGCGGGTGGGGATGAAGGATCAGGGCGACCGGCGCGTTCGTGGCTTTGGAATGATGGTAGCGGCCCTCGAGGCGTCCGTCAGGCCCGTTCAAAGTGACTTCTGGCATATTCGTCCAACGCTTGCGACTACAACGAATGCGTGTCAGAAACACCGATTCCGTGGCTGGGAAATTCGTCGGAATTCGGCGAAAACAATGCCCGCAAATCTTGATCAGAATTGTCGGGTTTACTATATAACCGGTGGTTTTGTGGGGGATTTCGGAAAGGTTTTCTGCCGCGAAATCGAGGATTCATAGACCACACCGCCGGGACGGGGCGTAGGATATAGAAGAGCCGATGTTTTTCAAGAGGCTTCGCAGCGACATAGACGCCTACATGGAACGCGATCCGGCGGCCCGGTCGCGGATCGAGGTCGCGCTGTGCTATCCCGGCTTCCAGGCACTGCTGGTCTATCGCGTGGCGCATGCCCTGTGGTGGCGCGACTGGCGCCTGCTCGGGCGGTTCGTTTCGCACATCGGACGCATGCTCACCGACATCGAAATCCATCCCGGCGCCGAGATCGGCGACAGGCTGGTGATCGATCACGGCATCGGCGTGGTGATCGGCGAGACGTCGATCATCGGCAATGACGTCACCCTCTATCAGGGCGTGACCCTGGGCGGCACCTCGCCTTCGGTGGATTCCCAGTCGCAGGTCGACAAGAAGCGCCACCCGACGCTGGCGGACGGCGTCATCGTCGGCTCCGGGGCGCAGGTCCTGGGCCCGATCACGGTCGGTGAAGGCGCCCGCATCGGCGCCAATGCCGTGGTCACGCGCGACATCCCGCGCGGCGTGACGGCGGTCGGCATTCCGGCGCGGGTCATCCTGCCGCGCGACAAGCGCAAGGCGAAGGAGATGGAATTCGTCGCCTACGGCACTCCGACCGACGAAATTTTCGACCCGGTTCTGCGCAATATCGACAGCGTCCGCGGCCAGTTGGCGACGCTGGTCGAGCGGGTGGAGGAACTGGAAGCACGGCTGAGCCGCTACGAGGGCCCGGAAGCGGCCGAAGGTGGCGACGGTCCGAAGAAAGCAGATGGTGAACCGGAGAAACTCGCGGTGAGAAGCCGCAAGAAACGGGGCGTCGCGTGAGGCGTTGCCTGCAACTTAAGGAGACCAGGCGGTGAGACTTAGCACTAAAGGCCGCTATGCAGTGATGGCGATGGTCGATCTGGCCAGCCATAGTCAGGGCAAACCCGTCGCGTTGGCGGACATCGCGGAACGTCAGGAAATTTCGCTTTCCTATCTCGAACAGCTTTTCGGCAAGCTGCGCAAGGGTGGGCTGGTCAAGAGCGTGCGCGGCCCCGGCGGCGGTTATCTGCTGGCCCGCGACGCGACGGAAACCCGGATTTCCGACGTCATCATGGCAGTCGACGAACTGATCAAGGCGACGCGCTGTACGCCGGGGTCGCCGTCGGGCTGCCATCTCAACCAGAGCCGGTGCATGACCCACGACCTGTGGGAAGAGCTCGGCAACCAGATCTACCTGTATTTGAGCTCGGTCACCGTCGAGGATATCGTCGAACGCCGGGTGCTTGGAACCAGCGGCCTGATCTTCCAGGGCGTGCAGCACGACACCGCCGCCGCCAGCTAGGTCTGGCGCCGGAGCCCGGCGGATTGATTTCATGAAAAAAGCGCCGGTCTATCTCGATCACAACGCGACCACGCCGGTCCGGCCCGAGGCAATCCGGGCCATGACCGCAGTCATGGAAAACGTCGGCAATCCGTCGTCGATCCATGGCTTCGGACGGGCGGCCCGGCGCGTTCTCGAGGATTCGCGAGACGCCGTCGCGGCGCTGGTCGGCGCGCCCGCGTCCTCGGTCATCTTCACCAGCGGCGGCACCGAGGCCAATACCCTCGCGCTCACGGGGCATCCCGGCCGCCGGGTGATCGTTTCGGCGATCGAGCATCCGTCGGTGCTGGAGGTCGATCCCGAGGCGCCGCACATTCCCGTCGACGCCGAGGGCGTCGTCGATCTGGCGGCCCTGGAAAGGATGTTGTCCGAGGTCGGGGAACCCTGTCTCGTCTCGGTGATGCTGGCCAACAACGAGACCGGCGTCATCCAGCCGGTGGCCGAGGTGTGCGAAATCGCCGCCCGCTTTGGTGCGCTGGTGCATTGCGACGCCGTGCAGGCCGCCGGCAAG
>NPIG01001095.1_pt1 | contig 15748 bp, 15 predicted proteins | sample 8637441 | NCBI WGS metagenome assembly NPIG01 (sample SAMN07420675, study PRJNA396082) | bioreactor metagenome | isolation source: sample BR6 brine-fed electro-methanogenic bioreactor BR | place: Japan: Kochi | collected 2016-06-14 | reverse complement strand
CGGGAAGGAGTCGTTCGAGACGACCAGGCGCTGGACGAGCAGGGGCAGGGGCAGGTCCGAATAGAGGACGGCGAGCCCGGTGGCGAGGCCGAGCGAAATCGCGATCGGCACGTTCATGACCAGCAGGACCACGAAAGCGATGAAAAGGATCGAGATCGTCATGGTTCTATTCCCGCGCCGTCAAATCTGCGTGAACGTCAGTGCCCTGACGGCTCTCGAGGAAATTGGCGATTTCGCAGAAGAAGAGGACGATTCCGGAAGTCGGGATCGCCAGATAGACGTAGCCCATCGGCAGCAGAAGCGCGGCCGATTCCTGGTCCATGGTCGCGCCGACCATGACGAAGCCGTACCAGACCAGCAGCCCGAAAAACAGGAGGTTGAGCAGGGTGCCGACGATTACGACCGGATTGCGGAATCGAACCGGAAGCCGCTCGACGAAGATTTCGACGCCGATGTGCGAATGCCTTCTGAGCGCCAGCGCCGTTCCCATCGCGACCGACCAGATGAACATGTAACGCGCCAGTTCCTCCGAGAACGCGAGTGCCTCTCCGATCACGTAGCGGAAGATGACCTGAAGGAAGACCATGACGGTCATGGTCACTGCGGCGGCAATGGCGGACCACTTCGCGAAGCCGACCAGAATATCCGTGAATGCCAGGAAGGTTTTCATCATGTCTCCAGTCGAAAGAGAGCAGTCCGAAGACTGCTCTCTTCCTGGTATCGTTAGCTTATTTCGTGTCCTGGATCTTCTGGATCAGGTCTTTGCCGATCTTTTCTTCAAACATGTCCCAGACAGGCTTCATCTTGTCCTGGAACATCTTCTTCTGGTCCGGCGAGAGGATGGTCACGGCCATGCCCTTTTCCTCGGACTTCTTGATGTAGTCCTGCTGCAGGGTGGCATCGAGTTCACGATTGTACTTGCCGGCCTCGGCGCTCGCCTTGAGGATGGCCGCCTGGTAGTCGGCGGGGATCTTGTTCCATTTGGCGAGGCTGAAGACCATGGGCTCGGGCGAGTAGGTGTGCCCGCTCAAGGTGATGAACTTCTGCACCTCGTAGAAGCGCGAGGTGTAGGTCTGGCCGATGGGGTTGTCCTGGGCATCGACGATACCGGTCTGCAGGGCGGTGAAGAGCTCGCCCCGGGCCATCGGCGTGGGCTCGGCTCCCAGCGCCTTGAACATCTCGATGTACAGCTTGTTTTCCATCACCCGGATCTTGATGCCTTTCATGTCGTCGGGCTTCTCGATCGGGTGCTTGTTGTTGGAGATGTCCCGGAAGCCGTTTTCCCAGGTCGCGATGACCTTCAGCTTCTTCGCTTCGTCGCCGGCGTAGATCTCCTTGGCCAGGGGACCGTCGACCACCTTGTAGACATGTTGGGCATCCCGGAACATGAACGGCAGGTCGAACACCTGGACCCGCGGCATGAAGCCCGACAGAACCGCCGAACTGGTCAACGCGATGTCGACCGAGCCGAGCTGGAGACCTTCGAGCAGGTCGCGTTGGTCGCCGAGCAGGCTGTTCGGGAAGATCTGAACCTCGACGTTGCCGCCGGTGTACTCCTTGACCAGTTCGGCGAACTTCACCGCCGCCTTGGCGTAGGGCTGAGCCTCGGGGGCGACATGCCCCAGCTTGAGGCTGATGGTATCCGCCTGGGCTGTGGCCGCCAGAGCCAAGCTCAGGGCGCTGCCGACGAGGATGGATAGCAGTGTTGCCTTTTTCATGGGTAAAGCCTCCTTGTCTTTGTTGGTCGTTGGTGTTCAGGGCATGTGATCCAAAGTCGTTGACGGACTCCGCCGGTCCGCGATCTCAATCCGCGAAGGCCGGGGAGGGAATGGCGCTCTGGTTGCTTGCCCCTAGGGCCGCGATCACGGCGTCGGTGACCATGCGGGTCGTCGCCGTTCCGCCGAGATCCGGGGTGTGCAGGGCCGGGTCGGCGGTCACCCGCTCGACGGCCCGCATCAGCCGCTCCGACGCCGCCGGCTCGCCCAGATGGTCGAGCATCATGCAGGCGGTCCAGAAGGTGGCGATCGGATTGGCGATGCCCTTGCCGGCGATGTCGTAGGCCGAACCGTGGATCGGCTCGAACATCGACGGGAATTCGCGTTCGGGGTTCAGGTTGGCCGTCGGCGCGATCCCGAGCGAACCGGCCAGCGCCGCCGCAAGGTCCGACAGGATGTCGGCGTGCAGGTTGGTGGCGACGACGGTGTCGATGGTCTGCGGCTTCAACGTCATGCGTACGGTCATGGCGTCGACCAGCATCTTGTCCCAGGTCACGTCCGGGAACTCGGTGGCGACCTCGGCGGCGATCTCGTCCCACATCACCATGCCGTTGCGCTGGGCGTTCGACTTGGTGACGACGGTCAGCAGCTTGCGCGGCCGCGACTGGGCGAGCCGGAAGGCGAAGCGCATGATCCGCTGCACCCCGGGACGGGTGAAGATGCTGACCTCGGTGGCGACCTCCTCGGGGAAGCCGCGGTGGGAACGGCCGCCGTGGCCGGCGTATTCGCCTTCAGAGTTCTCGCGCACGATGACCCAGTCGAGGTCCTTGGGCTCGATGCCGGCGAGCGGGCTTTTGATGCCCGGCAGCAGCCGGGTCGGACGCACGTTGGCGTACTGGTCGAAAGGCTGGCAAATGTTGAGCCGCAGTCCCCACAGGGTGACGTGATCGGGCACTTCGGGTGCGCCGACCGCGCCGAAGTAGATGGCATCGAAATCCTTGAGTTTCTCGCGGCCGTCGACCGGCATCATCACGCCGTGTTTCTTGTAGTAGTCGGAACCCCAGTCGAAGTGCTCGACCTCGAGGCGAAAGCCGCCATCCAGGCCGGCCAGGGCGTCGAGCACTTCGAGCCCGGCCGCGATGACCTCCTTGCCGATGCCATCGGCGGGCATGGCGGCGATCTTGTGTTCACGCATAACGTTTCTCCTTGTTGACGGCGCGGACCCGTCGGGCGTTGGGCGGGAAGGGAGCGCCGACCGGGGTTCCCTTCCCCGGGCGCGTCACCGTTGGGATCAGGAAAACGACGCCACGCCCACTCTCCGGGTTGTGAAACAGACCGAAGTTTCAATTTCCATTAATGATACGGGGCGAGGATGCGGCGATTAATCCGCTCGGAATTATACAAAAAAATGATATAAACCTGTCGGGGAGGTGCCCATGGATCTGCAAAAGCTGCGGTGTTTCGTCGCGGTCGCCGAGGAACTTCATTTCGGACGGGCGGCCCAGCGCCTTTCCATGCTGCCGTCGGCGCTGGGGCGGCACGTCCGCATGCTGGAGGAGGATCTAGGGGTTCAACTTCTGGTCAGAACGACCCGCAGCGTGTCGCTGACCGAGGACGGCAAACTTCTTTTCGATGACGCGTGCGCCCTGCTGGCTCAGGCCGAGGCTGTTGCCACGCGCTTCCGCGGGCGATCCCGCGGTCAGGCGACGACCTTGCGTCTGGGCGCGATCGACAGTGCGTCCGCCGGCCTGGTTCCCCTCCTGCTTCACGATTTCCGCCAGGAGCACCCGGACGTTTCGGTGATTCTGGTCGAAAACAAGACGATCCGGCTTTTGCCGCGGCTGTTGTCGGGCAGGATCGACCTGGCCCTTGTGCGCCCGCCGGAGAATGCGGACAAGGCGCTGGAGTTCCTGTTCCTGTTCCATGAGACCGCAGTGGTGGCGGTTCCCGACAGCAATCCGCTGGCACGGCGCCGGCGGCTTGCCATCCCCGACCTTTCCGATCAGCCCCTGATCGTACCCGACCGCCGCTCGCGGCCGCACAGCCACGACCTGACCATGAAGCTGTTTGCCGAGGCCGGTCTACAGGCCCGCGTCGCGCAGGTCGCCGAAGAGAAGCACACCATTGTCAATCTTGTCGCGGCCGACCTGGGCGTCGCCATCGTTCCCCGCTGGACCTCCCGTCTGAAGGTGTCGGGCGTGAAGTACGTCCCGCTCGACGTGCCGGGTGACAGCGGCATGAACAAACTGCCGCTCGCCGCCGCCTGGATGGGCGGCACACGCGACCCGGTTCGCGACGCAATGCTCGCCACTCTCAAGGACCGGCTTGAGGCGTACGCCGAACAGGCATGAATTTTTGGACGATCGGCAGACGACGGCTTGGTGGGGCACTATTCCGTCTCGTAATCCCAGCCGGGTTGCCAGGATTTGGTGTTCCTCCAGTCCTCCTCGAACGCCTGTTTCCAACTCTTGCCTTTCAGTAGGACGTCAAGGGCAAGTTGCGGAGCTTTGTGAGCGACGATGGCCACGGTCTTTCCGTCGTAGTCTCTTTTCAAGTCTTCCAGGAAGGAGGCGACGCGGGATTTCACGTCCTCGTAGCTTTCACCGTTGGGCATGGGGATCGTAACGGAGCGTTCTTGAAGCGGTTCAACGATCTCGGATGGCTTGCCATTGTGGTCGCCATAGTTGCACTCGCGCAGACGTGCGTCCCGGATGATTGGATAGCGGTTTCCCCACGTGAGTTTCGCGGATGTGTAGGCGCGTTTCAGATCGGACGTGAAGACGACGTCAAACAGCCTGTTTGTTGTCTTTTCAGCAAGTTCCCTCGACTGCCGCACGCCCAGTTCCGAAAGCTCCACGTCGGCCCAACCAGAGGAGATCTCCAGTTCGTTGTCCCTTGTCGTTCCGTGAACGAAGTACGCAATTCTTACCGACATGATCCTCGATCCGTATTTCCGTCATAGTACCCGCATCCCTGTTTCAAGTCGCGGTTGAACCGAACTGACGGCCTCTCATGTGAACGCAGGTCCCTTTTTCAACTTCCCTACCGCCTCTCGGCGGCGGCGTGTCAGGGCCGGGCGACGACCCTTTCCAGCAATTGCCTGCCGAACCGGAAGATTCCGGTGTTGGAAACCACCGCGAAGAGGACGATAGCCGTCAGCACGAGGCTGATCGGCGAGGTGACGAAACCCAGCAGGAACACGTCATACTGATTGTTGGACGAGATCATCGCCGCCCGGAAACTCTGGTCCAGCAGCGGGCCGAGGATGATCCCCAGCACCATCGGCGCGACCGCGACGCCGTTGATCCGCAGCAGGAAGCCGATGACGCCGAAGCCGAGGGTCCAGAAGATGTCGGTGACGTTGTTGTTGATGGCGTAGGCGCCGATTATGGTCAGCAGGCTGATTGCCGGCAGCAGATAGCTCCGCGGCACCGACACCAGCATCTGGAAGGCCTTGATCCCCGAGAAGCCGAACACCAGCAGGAAGATGTTGGCCAGGAACACCGACCCGGCGACGACGAAGAAAAGCTCCGGCGTGTTGATCATCAGGGTCGGGCCCGGATTGAGGCCGTGGATCACCAGGGCGCCGATGATGACAGCGGTCACCGCGTCGCCGGGGATGCCCAGGGTCAGCATCGGGATGAGGGCACCGCCGATGGCGGCGTTGTTGGACGATTCAGGCGCCACGATCCCCTCGTAGGCACCCTCGCCGAACGGCCGCGACGGATGCTTCACCGTCCGCTTGGCGTGATCGTAACCGAGCAGCGCCGCGATCTCGCCGCCGACTCCCGGCAGGGCGCCGACGAAGACGCCGATGACCGAGGTGCGGCCGACCAGCGGCAATAGCCTGACGACCTGGCGCAGGCGGGGAATCGTCCGCCCGACCTGCTCGACAGGCTTGGTCGCCGTTCTTTCGGAAAGCTGGAAAAGCACTTCGGAGAAGCCGAACAGCCCGAGGATGGCGACGATGATGTTGATCCCCTGCGCCAGTTCCAGCGTCCCGAACGTGAACCGAGGCGTCGCCGTTATCGGGTCGAGCCCGATCAGGCCAATGATGACTCCCAGGAAGGCGACGAACAGGGATTTCAGGAACATCCCGCGGCTGAGGGAACCGATCAGCAGCAACCCCATCAGGGCCAGCAGGAAGTAGTCGCGGTGGTCGAACCCGAGGGCGAAGTCGGCGATGATCGGCGTGAAGAAGGCGAGGAACCCGACGCCGATCATGCCGCCGACGAAAGACATCACGGTCGCCAGCCCGAGCCCGAGCCCGGCCTCGCCCATCCGGGCCAGCGGATAGCCGTCGAAGGTCGTGGCCACCGAAGCCGGCGCGCCCGGGATGTTCAGCAGCATCGCCGAACGCGATCCGCCGTAAACGCCGCCGACGTAGACCCCCATGATCAGTGCCAGGGCGTCGAGCATCTCCCACGAATAGGTGATCGACAGCAGGAGTGCGGTCGCCATCGTCACCGACAGGCCGGGGATCGCGCCGACGTAGATGCCCGCGAAGGTGCCGAGCCCGACCAGCAGGAACAGGTCGACGTTCATGAACGGCAGGAAAAAGTTCGAGAGCATTTCCATCGGCGAATCCGTTTCTTCAACGGCGGTCTTGCAGAACGATCGGCGGCCTTCCCGTGGGCGCGTGCCCTAGGGGAACACCACCAGGAATCCATACTCGAAGATCAGGTACTCGGCGGCGACGAGACCGCCCGCGGTGCCCAGCATCCGTACCGGCGAGCGGACGCCGAAGAAATAGAAGGCGACGACCAGGAACAGGAAGGTCAGCACGTGGAAGTTGACTACTCCCATCATCAGGACGTAGCCGAGGACGATCGCCAGGAAGCCGGCCATGGCGCCGACGCCCCGCAGGGTCAGACGTTTTCCCCGGGGTTCTCCCCTGAGCCAGTCGAGGGCCAGAATCCATGCCGCCAGCACTGCCATGGTCAGCGACAGGCCTAAAGGCACCGCCCGTGGCGAGACCACGTAGTCGGCCCCCTTGAGTTCGATCTGCAGCGAGGCGTAGATCAGAAACACCGCGACCACGACGAACACGACGCTCAGAGAGGTTTTTCGAATTCGCTCCATCGGGATTTCCTGTCTTCCCCCTGTGTCGCCGCGGGCGGTGCGCCGGGGGCAACTTACAAGTGTAGCGTCCACATCGACCGGGCAACCTCCGGGCGAAGAGGATGCCGCCCCCCATTGCCCGGATGCAACAGGTATTCGCGCTGGAACGCGCCGGCCGGGGTGTCATTTCGGGAGGGGAGGCGATGCCGGCCTCCTCTCCCTCCCGTCCCGTACGGCCGCTCAGGGCTTCGGGATGTTGAACTGGCTCGGGTCGTTCGCCGCGCCGGCACCGTGAAGCAGCCAGTTGGTCAGCGATTCCCAACGGTTCTGGTAGGCAACGGCCTTCTCACCGGTCAAACCGAGCGGGAAGATGCTGCCGTCCTTCAGGAACTTCTGGTACTCGTCGGAAGCCCAGGCCGCCTGGAAGGCGTCCCGCAGTTTGGCAACGATCGGCTGTGGTGTTCCCTTGACCACGTAGATCCCGTAGTACGGTCCCCAGGGCAGGAATTTCTTGTACTCCGGCCGCGCCTCGCCGAGGGCCGGCCAGTCCGGCAGGCTGTCCAGCCGCTTGTCGGAGATCACCGCCAGGACCTTCAGCTTCTTGGTCTCGACGTACTGCTTGGCGGCGGCGATGCTGACGATGCCCAGATCGACATGGCCGCCCAGCAGGCCGGCCAGGCCGGCTCCCGAACCCTTGTACGGAACCAGCGTGAAGTCCTTGCCGAGCATGGCGGTGACGACACCGGAAATACCGACCGGGCCGGTGTTCATCACCTTGATCGATTTCGGGGCCGTGTCGATGGCGTCGAGCACCTCGGAAATGGTGTTCCACTTGGCGTCGGGATGGGCGACCACCACCGGATAGGCGTCGGCCAGCAGAATGATCGGCTCGAAGTCATGGAAGCTGAGCTTCGACAGGCCGGTCGTGCGGTAGAGGTTCTGGTTCTCGGCTGCCGCCAGCAGGGTGTAGCCGTCGGCCGGCTGGGTGGCCACGAACTGCGTCGCCACCGCGCCCGTCGCGCCGGGCTTGTTCTGGACCACGATCGACTTGCCGAGTTCCTTCTCGGCCAGATGGATGATTGCCCGCGCGACGGTATCCGTGCCGCCGCCGGCGCCGAACGGGATCACCGCGGTGATGTTGCGGGTGGGGTAGTCCGCCGCCTGGCTCGACGCCACCGCGCCGAATGCCATCAGCAGCCCGCCGGCCAGCGTGCCGATCCAACCTGCCTTGCTAAAACTGGTTTTCATTGGATTTCCTCCCTTGCTTCGTTTGCCTGCCTGTCGGAGCGGCCTTGGCGATCGTTCCGGAACCGGCTTTCGCCGGAACCACCGCCCGCCGTTTCTCCACGTCCCGGTTCCAGGAGCCTTCCGCCGCTCCTTTCCGTTGCATCGCCCCGCCCCGTTAAGCCGCTGGGAGCCGGGGAACCTCCATGTCGGCGCCGAGCGAGGTCATCAGCTCGAAGAAATCGGGAAAGCTGATGGCCGTCCACTCGGCGTCGGAAATATCCGTCTGACCCTTGGCCGCCAGCGCCGCGACTGCGCAGGCCATGACCACGCGATGGTCGTTGTGCCCATCGACGCGGGCCCCGGTCAGGTCGCTGTGATAGATGGTCAGGGTGTCGTGCGTCAGGTCGAAGCGCGCGCCCATTTTGCCGAGTTCCTCGACCATCACCGCCGGTCGGTCGGTCTCCTTGACCCGCGCGTGATGGATGTTACGCAGCACCGTCTTCCCCTTCGCCCGGGTTCCCAGGACGGCCAGTGCCGGCACGTTGTCGGGGCAGTCGGAGCAATCCATCTCGAAGCCGTCGAGATCGCCGCCGCCGCGGATGCGGATCCCGTCGTCGTCGCTTCCCACGTCGACCCGGGCGCCGGCCATGCGCAAGGCCTCGAGGATCGAGCGGTCGCGTTGGAAATCCTCCCTGTCGAGGCCGTGCAGCACCACCTCGGACCCGGTGATCGCGGCCGCCACCAGCGGATATCCGGCCGACGTCCAGCAACCGGGGATGGCCTCGTCGAAGGCGCGGTAGCACCTGCCGCCGTCGACCCGGTACACGCGGTAGTCGTCGTTCGCCACCTCGACCCCCTGGCGTAGCAGCCAACCTATGGTGATGTCGATGTAGCCCCGTTCCAGCGGTTCGTCCACCACCCTGATCTCGGCACCTTCCCGGGTGACAGGGGCGATCACCAGAAGCGGGCTGATCCACTGGGAGTTGAAGCCGGAGGTCTGGCATTTCCCTCCGCGCAGGGTTCCCCTTACGGCCACGGGCGCCAGGCCCTGTCCTCGCGAGGACACGACCAGCGCACCGAGGTCGCTGAGCGACCCGAACAGGGGACCGTAGGGCCGGCGGCGGATCTGGTGATCGCCAGTCACGAAGGTGAACCCGTTGACCAGGCCGGCGGTGGCCAGGGTGAAGCTGAGCGTCGTACCCGAATTGCGGGTGTCGAGGATGTCGTCCGGGATCCTCGGATCATTGCCGACACCGGTGACCTCCCAGACCCCGTTCGAGCAGTCGATTTCGGCGCCGAACTTGCGGCAGACGTCGACGGCGGCGATGCTGTCCTTGCCGGTCGAGGGATTGCGGATGGTCGACCGCCCGTCGGCCAGGGTGGCCAGGAAGACGGCGCGGATGGTGTTCGACTTGTTGCCCCTGATCGTCGCGTGGCCCCGTAACGCCGATGGCCTGACAAAGGCTCTCATGGCCGTCTCCCGAATGTTTCCCTGCCCGGTGGTCGACCGGTCTTGATCATTGGCGTCCGGGTAAGGTTCTTTCGGCCGTCGCCCGGTTCGCAGGGTGTCAGGATGGCGCCAGCCAAACCATGATGTCCATGGACGATTTCTTTGGAACCTATGCCTTCATGTAATGGGAAAGGGCAGGGAGGAAGCTAGCGTGTCTGCCGGATTTCGCTGCGCAATACTTGCAGGAATTCCCTGCCACGGGCCGACGGCGGGTTGTGCAGATTGGTGTTGGCGTAAAGCGTCAGATGCGCGTCGTCGGCGAGCGGCCGGGTGACGCCGATCGACCGGTGGGCGCCCATCGCCGTGAACTCGTCGATCAGCGCCACGCCCAGTCCCTGCTCGGCGAGGAACAGGGCGGTTTCAGCGAAGCGCACGATGGTCGTGAACCGGAACGAGACCCCGGCGTTGCGCTGGATGGTGTCAATCATGCGGCCATGTGCGGATTCTGGGACGAAGCCGATGATCTCCTCGTTGGCAAGGTCGGTTGCCGAAATGCGCACGTGGTCGGCGAGGCGGTGATCGCGCGCGAAGGCGCAGATCATTCGGCCCACGCCGATCTTTTCGTTCCGGACCATCGGGTGCTCGATCGGGAAGACGGTCAGGACGAACTCGCCCTTGCGCAACAGCAGGTAGTCGAGGAGTTCGTTCCAGGCGACGATGTCGACATGGACGACGAGACGGGGATAGCGGTCGCGCAGCTGCCTGAGAGCCCTCGGCACGATCGAGTTCCCCAGGCTCGGCGAGCCGCCGAACCGGAACAGTTCGTCTTCGCCGGTGGCCAGCCGGTGGATGGTGAAATTGAGGTCGTCGACCTTTTTCTGGATGATCTCGACGTCGGCATACAACTTGTCGGCCTCTGGTGTCGGCACCAGCCGCCCCTTCACGCGGTCGAACAGTCGAAAGCCGACCCGGTCTTCCATGCGTTTGATGATTCGGCTGAGCGCGGGCTGCGAGATGTGCATGATCTCGGCCGCGCCGGTAACGGTCTTGGCCACCATTAGCGCGCGAAAGACCTCGATCTGATGCAGACTGACCAGGGAGTCGCGACGATGCTGCTTCCTCTCGTCCGTGGCCACTAGCTGTCCCTCTTCGTTAACCCAGAAGACGATGCCCGGGCTCGTTCTCCTACCGCCGCCTTTCCCTCGTCAAGGCATCAATACCATCCTTTCGGAAACGGCTGTCCGTCTCCGGGGAAACCCCAGACTAGCAAGCACGGCAAGGGAAGGATACGACCACCTTCCGTTGCGGGGAGCCGACGCTTGCGAGGTGTTCAGCGGTGACTGCCCTCGCCAGGATGCCGCCGCTTTAATCCTCACCCCATAGCCTCTCGGCGCTTGCCTTGGATGGGCCGCATGACCTAGGGTCGGAACCGATCGACGGTCCGGACGAGAAGCGCGCTTTGGGATACAGGGATAAACGCGCCGTCAGCCTCGCAGCGGTTTGGACCTCTGAACCTTTTGTGTTCGGTTCTCTAAGTGGGGGATGGAAGAGCAAATGACCCATATCCGCAGCATCCTGGCGACGGCGGTGATTTCCGCGTCGCTGGTCGGTTCGGCCTTGGCGGCCGACAAACCCGTGAAGATCGGCATGATGACCACCCTTTCGGGCGGCGGCGCGGCCCTCGGCATCGACATCCGCGATGCCTTCCAGCTCGCCGTTGACATGAAGGGCGGCAAGCTGGGCGGCGTGGCCACCGAGCTGATCATCGTCGACGACGCCCGCAAGGTGGAGAATGCCAAGCAGATCGCCACCCGCTTCCTCAAGAAGGACGACGTCGACATCGTCACCGGCATCGTCTGGTCGAACCTGGCCATGGCCGTGGTTCCCACCGTCACCCGGGCCGGCAAGATCTACGTCAGCCCCAACGCCGGGCCGTCGGCCCTGGCCGGCAAGGGCTGCCACGAGAACTACTTCAATGCCGCCTACCAGAACGACAATCTGCACGAGGGCATGGGCCAGTACGTCAACGACCAGGGCTACAAGAACGTCTACCTGCTGGCGCCGAACTACCCGGCCGGCAAGGACTCGCTGACCGGCTTCAAGCGCTACTACAAGGGCGGCATCGCCGCCGAGGTCTACACCAAGCTCGGCCAGGTCGACTACGCCGCCGAGATCGCCAATCTGCGCGCCGCCAAGCCCGACGCCGTCTTCTTCTTCCTGCCCGGCGGCATGGGCGTCAACTTCGTCAAGCAGTACGCCCAATCCGGTCTCAACAAGGAAATCCCGCTGTTCGGACCGGCCTTCTCGTTCGACGAGGGTGTGCTCAGCGCGGTCGGCGAGGCCGCGGTCGGCGTCAAGAATTCCAGCGAATGGAGCCGCGATCTCGACAACCCGGCGAACAAGGAGTTCGTCGCCAAGTTCCGTGAGAAGTTCGGCCGCACGCCGTCGCTCTACGCCGCCCAGGCCTATGACGCGGCTTTGCTGATCGACAGCGCCGTCGCCGCGGTCAAGGGTGACCTGTCGGACATGGGGGCCTTCCGGGCCGCGCTGCGCAAGGCCGATTTCCCGTCGGTGCGCGGCAAGTTCAAGTTCGGCAACAACCAGCATCCGATCCAGGACATCTACGTCCGCGAGGTCGTCAAGGAAGGCGACGTCATCACCAACAAGCTCGTCGGCACGGTGTTCACCGACCACCAGGACGCCTACGCCGCCGAGTGCAAGCTGTAGAGCCGGTCAAACCACATAGCCTCCGCGTCCGCCAGGACGCGGGGGCGGCTCTACAGGCAGATAACCGATGACCGCGCAGCTTTTCCTCGAGCAGACCCTGAACGGCTTGCAGCAGGGGGTGACCCTGTTCCTGCTGGCGGCCGGGTTGACCCTGGTGTTCGGCATCATGCACCTGATCAATCTGGCCCACGGCACGCTGTACATGGTCGGCGCCTATGTCGCCGCCGCCGTGACCAAGGCCTCGGGCAGCTTCCTGATCGGGGTCGTCGCGGCCCTGGTCGCCGCCGGGCTGGTCGGGGCGCTGGTCGAGATCATCGCGCTGCGCAAGCTCTACCGCCGCGACCATCTGGACCAGGTGCTGGCGACCTTCGGGGTCATCCTGTTCTTCAACGAACTGACCAAGATGATCTGGGGTGCGCAGGCACTGTTCCTGTCGCCGCCGGACTTCCTCGCCGGGACCGTCGAGATCCTGCCCGGCATGCCGTATCCGGCCTACCGCCTGTTCATCATCGGCATCGGGCTGGCGGTCGGGCTCGGCCTGCGCCACCTGATCCTGAACACCAGGGTCGGCATGCTGATCCGCGCCGGCGCCACGCATCGCGACATGGTCGGCGCACTGGGCGTCGACATCGACCGGCTGTTCACCATCGTCTTCGCCATCGGCGCCATGCTGGCCGGTCTGGCGGGGGCCATGGCCGGCCCGATGCTGGCCGTCGAGGTCGGCATGGGCGAGCAGATCCTGATCCTGACCTTCGTGGTGATCATCATCGGCGGCATCGGCTCGGTACGCGGTGCCCTGGTCGGCGCCCTTCTGGTCGGGCTGGTCGACACCTACGGCCGCGCCTTCCTGCCGATGGCCATGCGCACCGTCCTCGACCCGGCCGCCGCCGACAACATCGGCGCCTCCATCTCCAACGTCGCCATCTACGTGCTGATGGCGGCGGTGCTGATCTGGCGGCCGCGCGGCCTGTTCACGGCGTACGGGGGCTGAGCATGACCTTCGGACGCAAGCGCATCGTGAACACCGTCGGGCTGCTGGTTCTATTGGCTTTGCCCTTCCTGGCCGAGGCGGCGGGCGAGCCGTTCTTCGTCAGCATCGCCACCCGCGTCCTGATCTACGGACTGGCGGCGTTGAGCCTCGACCTGATCCTCGGCTTCGGTGGGATGGTCAGCTTCGGCCACGCCGCCTTCCTGGGCATCGGCGCCTACGCGGTCGGCATCCTTACCCACCATCAGTTCGAAGGCTCGGTCCTGCCGTTCATTCCCTGGGACTGGGAGGGAACGTCCCAGGCCCTGATCCAGTGGCCGCTGGCGATGCTGGTTTCCGGGATCTTCGCGGTGGTGATCGGGGCGCTCAGCCTGCGCACCGGCGGCGTTTATTTCATCATGATCACGCTCGCCTTCGCCCAGATGATCTACTACTTCATGATCTCGTTGCCGACCTACGGCGGACAGGACGGGCTGAACCTTTGGGAACGCAGCCAACTGCCGCTGCTCGACCTATACGACGACGTCACCTTCTACTACGTGACCCTGGCGCTGCTGGTGTTCTTCCTCTCCCTGGCGCGACGCGTGGTTGCCAGCCGCTTCGGGATGATCCTGCGCGGCTGCAAGCAGAACGAGCCGCGCCTCGTCGCGCTCGGCGTGCCGACCACCCGCTACAAGCTGGCAGCCTTCGCGTTGGCCGGTGCCGTCGCCGGGTTGGCCGGGGCTCTGGCCGCCAACCACCTGGAATTCGTCGGTCCCAGCATGATGCATTGGACGCGTTCCGGCGAGATCCTGATCATGGTCATCCTCGGTGGCGTCGGCACGCTCTACGGCGCGGTCTTCGGGGCCGCGACGCTGCTGCTGATGGAGGAGGTGCTGTCCGGGCTCACCGAGCACTGGATGTTCTTCCTCGGGCCGTTCCTGGTCTTCGTCGTGCTGTTCGCGCGGCGCGGCATCTACGGCTGGCTCGTCGGCCGGGAGGCGGCGGATGACTGAGTCGATCCTCGAAGTCATCGGCCTGACCAAATGCTTCGGCGCGGTGACCGCCAGCGACGGGCTGACGTTTTCGGTGAAACGCGGCTCCATACACGCCCTGATCGGGCCGAACGGCGCGGGCAAGACCACGCTGGTCAACGCCCTGACCGGATCGGTGGCGCCCTCCAGGGGGGATGTGCGGATCGGCCAGCGGACGGTGAACCGGCTCGGCCCGGCCAGACGGACGAAAATGGGCCTGGGGCGCAGCTTTCAGACCATCAACGTGTTTTCCGAAATGTCGGTGCGGGAAAACCTCGAGCTTGCCGCGCAGGCGCGGGTGTTCCGTTTGCAGCCTTTCTGGCGGCCGGCACAAGGGCTTGGAGCGCTGGGCGAACTGGCCGACAAGACCCTGGAGATGGTCGGGCTGACCGCGCATGCGAACCGCACGGCCGATGCGCTCAGCCACGGCGACCAGCGGGCGCTTGAACTGGGCCTGACCCTGATTGGTGAGCCGGACATCGTGTTGCTGGACGAGCCGCTGGCCGGTGTCGGGCATGACGGGATCGACAGGATGAATGCGCTGATCCGTACGGTTGCTAAGGGTCGAACCGTCGTTCTCGTCGAACACAACATGGATGTGGTGATGGGGTTGTCGGATGAAGTCGTCGTTCTGGCCGGCGGCCAGGTTCTTGCCACCGGCACACCGGATCAGATCCGCGCCAACGACACTGTCCGTGCCGCCTATCTGGGAGGGGAATGATGCAGGATCTTGTGCTCAAGGATTGCGATACCTTTTATGGCAAGGCGCAGGCGCTGCATGGCGTGACGCTGACGGTTCCTGTCGGGCAGATCACCTCGATTGTTGGCCGCAACGGGGCCGGGAAATCGACGCTTCTGAAAACGCTGATGGGGTTGCAGCCCTTGTCCAGGGGACAGCGCCTGATGGGCGGCGATGACCTGTCGGACCGCGCGCCGCACCAGCTGAACAAGCTTGGCCTGGCCTATGTGCCGGAAGACCGGCAGGTCTTTCCCAACCTGACGGTGATGGAGAACCTGGCGGTGTCCACATTCTCTCACCCCGAACTGAAGTGGAACGCGGCCAGGGTGCTGGAATTGTTTCCCCGCCTCGGCGAACGGCGCACCGCGCTCGGCGGCGTGCTGTCGGGCGGCGAACAACAGATGCTGGCCATCGGCCGGGCGCTGCTGTGCAACCCGCGCTTCCTGCTGTTGGACGAACCCACCGAAGGACTTGCCCCGATCGTTGTCGAACAACTGGTCAAGGCGATCTGCAGGATCCGGGACGCCGGTGTCGGCGTTGTTCTGGTGGAGCAGAACCTGTCCATTCCGCTGTCGATCAGCGACACGATCTATGCCTTGGAAACCGGGCGGGTCCGGTGGTCCGGACCGGCCGGACAGGTGCGCGAGACGCCAACCCTGCTGGATGAATTCATCGGCGTGTGATGCGGGTCGCTTGCGACCCCGGGCCGCGGCTTGACCTGAGCCTCCCCAAAGCACCCTCCAAGTCGCGGCCCAAAAATCTTCAATTTTCGGAGCAAGTTCATGAGCGAGAAGAGTTTCGACGTCATCGTCATTGGCGCGGGTCCTG
>NPIG01001094.1_pt1 | contig 15772 bp, 13 predicted proteins | sample 8637441 | NCBI WGS metagenome assembly NPIG01 (sample SAMN07420675, study PRJNA396082) | bioreactor metagenome | isolation source: sample BR6 brine-fed electro-methanogenic bioreactor BR | place: Japan: Kochi | collected 2016-06-14 | reverse complement strand
CCTTCGTCGAGACCGCAATGGTTGGGGAGGATTTAATGCTGCTAACACGAGATGATAAAAGCGGCATTGTCGTTCCTTTCTTTTAAGAATATGGGAGCAAAGGCTAACGAACTGCCTAGTTTCCCGCAGGGTATAGAATAGGCTTATAAAATCCGGAAAACCCGGTAGATCTTAACTGGTATTAGTTCATTTACACAAAGGCAGGCCGCCACCCGGAAGCGGCGGCCTGAAGTCTTTACATCGGAAGTCTACCGGCTAGATTCCGACGGCCTTGTACGCGTCGGCGACACGCTGAATCGCGATCACATACGCGGCAGTCCGGTAATCAGAAACTTCATGTTTGTTGGCCATGAGGTTTGTTATCCGTGCATAGCCGGCGCGCATCATCTCGTCGAGCCCCGAACGTATAAGATCCACTTCCCGGCTTCCCATTACGAAGTCATCAAGGCTGTCGGCCGGAAAGGCTTGCCCAGTCATCTTTTCAAGGATAGTCGCGGTTTTCCTGTTACGGTCCTCTTGGCGCCGCCGCTCGAGAAGTCCGAACCGGATATGGCCGAGATTTTCCACCCATTCGAAATAACTGACGACGACGCCGCCGGAATTAACGAAGAGATCCGGAAGAACCGTAATTCCCCTGTCCATGAGAATCCGGTCCCCCTCAAGAGAGGTGGGACCATTTGCGGCTTCGACAATCAGTGCCGCTGATATGCGTTGCGCGTTCTCCACCGTGATTACGTTTTCGATCGCTGCTGGAATAAGGATGTCACAGGCATCCTCAAGAACCGCTGAACCATTTTCCACATACTCGGCTCCGTCAAAGCCAGCCACCTTGCCGTAGGTAAGGATGTGCCGTCTCAAGTCTTCGATCGATAGGCCGTCTTTAGATCGTAAGGCGCCATCCCGTTCGATAACTGCCACGATCTTGCACCCGTCCTCTTCCGACAGAAATTTCGCCGCATGGTAACCTACGTTGCCAAGCCCCTGCACGATCACGCGCTTACCCCTGAGATCAGCGGAAAGTCCAGTTCGGGCTACGTGTTCCGGGTGTCGGAAAAACTCCCGGATAGCGTACTGAACACCCCGCCCGGTTGCCTCGGTGCGGCCATCCACGCCACCGCAGGACACAGGCTTGCCGGTCACACAGGCCGCAGCGTTGATATCAAGGGGATTGCGACGGCGGTACTCATCGGCCATCCAGGCCATTTCGCGCTCGCTAGTTCCCATATCGGGCGCCGGCACATTTTGGCAGGGACTGATAAGATGGCGACGCGCCAGTTCTTGCGTAAAACGCCTGGTAATGCGCTCCAACTCGTACTCTTCCCACTCCGCAGGATCAATCTGGAGTGCTCCTTTGGACCCACCGAAGGGGATATCCATGAGGGCACATTTGTAGGTCATCAGCGCAGCCAAGGCTTCGACCTCTTGTTGATTGACTTCCATGGCATAGCGGATACCCCCCTTTGCGGGATCGAAATGCTCGCTATGAACGGCCCGCCACCCGGTAAAGCTATGCATACATCCTCTTAGCCGTACCCCGAAGTTCACTTTGTAGACCGAATTACACTGCCTAATGCGCTCCTGAAGCCCTTTTTCCATCGGACAAAACATTGCCGCTCGCGCATACATACCGTCGACGCTCTGCAAGAAGGAACTAGATTTCTCAAGATCTGTACTGGTCACAATTTTGCTCCGCTTATTGCGTTCCTTTCTCGAAAAAGGAGCGCGCCTTTCAAGAAGTCGTTAACAACGTCAGGACGGCATTGCGTCCGGACGTAGATCGCTTTTTCGGGTTGGCAAGATATTTCAATATTAGTCAGTCAGAACACCCCCATCAGCAATTATTTTATTAATTTTTATTATAATATATGGCTCAAAAAATAATATATATATTTCAATAGAAAATTTTATTCTAAATAAATATAGTTATAGATAGTTTTGTGATTTTTATATTGTTGATGTGAAAGTAAAATATGTTTTTTACTAGTTTTCAAAACAAACACCAGTAAGTATAGATATTTTCCCGCCGCAACCTCCTTAGCCCAAAAAGGGTGGTTTTTTGTGTTTTCATACTCCGACGGGTGTACTTGAGGTCGATGAGAATTGCGCGAGTATCGCCTAATCGCCAACAACTGAGGGCATAACCGCACGTTGCTCGGTCGAGTTAGATTTCATAGCGTTTTTCTTTCGAATACGCCTTAACTGTGAAATCACAACAGTTCCGAGGAGAATCAGAGCAAAAGGATAGAGCCACTCCTTTGCCGGTCGGTCGGGTTGTTCGATATCGACCGCCGTGACGTAGGTCGGGTCTCCCTTCCATTCGAAACCGGCCTTTTCGAGTGCCCCCATGAAAGCTACGTCAACAAGTTCGAAACTCCCCGCGTAGCTGGGATCTTCGGCCGGAATCAACTCAACACCGAAGGTCGACATCGGGTTAGTTGTTGCAGACTGTGGGGTTTCTAAACGGTAGAGACGGAACCTCTCTCCATAATCTGTATGCACCGTCATATGGAGGCGCACTGTCCGCCCAGGACCCGGTTTAAAGGATCCATCGACAAAGTCCTGCAACGCCACGGTTTTAAACTCAGGGTAGACTAAGTCGAGGAGGAATCCCGGACGAAACAGTGCGATGGCAACTACCGCCAACACAACACTTTCCCAAAGGCGGTTTTTTACGAACATCCAGTTTTGCGTAACAGACGAGAATGCCAGAATTGCCAACAACGAAACCACGAAAACCATCAGCCCCTGCCAAAACGATTCCACACCGATCAGCAGGAGCCCAGTATTGAAGATAAATACAAACGGGAGTACGGCTGTGCGGATATGGTACTTGAAGGCTTGGAAACCGGTTTTCATCGGATCTCCGCCGGATATGGCTGACGCCGCGAATGCAGCCAGTGCAACGGGGGGGGTCACGTCTGCCATCAGTCCGAAATAGAAGACGAATAGATGAACTGCCAGTAGCGGAAGAACGAGGCCGGACGCAGTGCCGACCTCGACGATAACGCCGGCCAATAACGAAGCGACAACGAGATAATTGGCCGTGGTCGGAAGCCCCATTCCGAGGACGATGCATAACCCGGCGGTCAATAAAAGAAGGATGTAAACATTGCCTCCTGATACCGCCTCGACGATCCCCGCTAGTGCACCATTCAATCCCGTCGCGGCCACTGCTCCGACAATTATACCTGCCGTGCCTGTCGCTACGGCGACACTGACCATGTTTCGCCCCCCCGCGACCAGGCCTTCATAGATATCTTTGAGTCCATCTCGTAAAGCAAATGCCAACGGTACGCTGCCATCACTACGAATACTGACGACCACTTTTTGAATTAGGATTGTGATCATCATGAACAATATTGCGTAAAAGACAGAACTCTCCGGTGTCCAACGTTCAATCATCAGGAAATAAACAAGCATGGCGACCGGAACAAGAAAGTGAACCCCGCCAACAAAGGTTCTCCATAGAGGAGGAATCATCTCCTTTGGCATACGTGTTAGCCCTAGTTTCAAGGCTTCGAGATGCGAAATATACAGAAGAGCTATATATGAGATGAAGGCAGGGATGAACGCCGCGACAATCACGTCGAAATATGTGATGCCCACGAGTTCGGCAATAATGAAAGCGGCGGCCCCCATGATCGGCGGCATAATTTGACCATTTACGGAAGCCGCGACTTCGATGGCGCCGGCCTTTTCCGCTGGCATCCCGATACGTCGCATAACGGGAATCGTGAATGTCCCAGTCGTCACCGTATTGGCGATTGAAGACCCAGAAATCAAACCCGTCATGCCTGAGGCAAGGATTGCAGCCTTTGCAGGACCTCCCCTGTAACGTCCCACCAACGCAAACGACATTTCCAGGAAATATGCCCCAGCACCGGCCTTATCGAGAATCGCGCCGAACAGTACAAACAAGAAGACAAAAGCTGTCGTCACACTAATAGGGATGCCGAAGATAGCTTCGAGATCCAGCCATTGGTACTGTCCCAAACGGCTGAACCCTACTCCTTTGTGTGAGAGCAAATCCGGCATACTTTGGCCCCACATTGAGTAGAGCAAAAACAATATAGCGACTATGACCAATGGCAGTCCGATACTTCGTCGCGTCGCCTCAAGAAGAAGTGCGATGCCTGTCCAGGCCAAAATCACCTCAAAAGGAAACGTAAAATCTTGACCCAAAAAAGACCATGCGAACTCCAGCATCCTCCCCGGCCGACTGTCTAGTTCCATTCGAAAAACGCTTACGTACATAGCGCATGAGAATGCCAATAGAGCGATTATCAAGTCTGTGTTGGGAAGTCCGGATTTCCCAGAACGTGCGAAGGTCTGACGTTTTGAAAATGGATAAATCAAGAAACACAACAAAAGCGCAAATGCCAAATGGACACCGCGCGCAGCCACACCGTCGACTATCCCCCAACGGAGCATGAATGGGAACGGCGACGCTATCCAAAGTTGAAAAAGCGACCAAGCCGCAGCTAATAAGGCAACCGCCGCGGCAACGCGAGGCGCCATTTCGCGTCGCCTCCCCTCCATTTCATCCAGCTTTTTCCGCAAATCTGCGGCTTGTTGCTCTTGTTCTAGGGTAGACACTGACATTCCAAAACCCCAATTAGTCCATTGTGCAAATGAGATCAGCGGCCCAACATCGTAATATTTTATAAATATTAAAATTAAGTAGTTTTGCAAAAATCCATCTAGATCTAATTAAAAATTTTTATACAAACATGACGGTTTTATTATAACTCTGGCGCCCATAATATTCAGGGCGCCAGAGTATTTTAATGTCTATCTCAAGCCTTTCTCTTTATAGTACTTCAAAGCCCCCGGATGAAGCGGTGCCGTTAATGCTTCCGTTGCCATTTCTTTTGCCTGGAGGGATTTGAATGCCGGATGCAAGTTCCGAAAATCTTCCAGATTCTCGAAGACAGCGCGCACAACTTCATACACAACCCAATCTGGCGTATCAGCTGAAGTGATGAATGTTGACCTCGGTCCAAAAGTAACGATGTCCGTTGTCATAGTGCTGTACGTGCCATTTGGAATGGTAACCCAGGAATAATACGGATTCTTCTTGAGAACCTTGTCCGCAATTGCATTTTTGAACGGCACCAACTTCGCTTTACACCCATCCGTCATCATCGAAACAAAAGCTCCCGGGAAACCCGTCGTGCTGATGATGGCATCGATCTTGCCGTCACACAGCGCCCCAGATTCCTCGGAAGTACTCAAGTTGGTAGTCAGTTTGAAATCCTTTGCTGGATCCCAGCCGGATTCCTCGATTAGATAACTAACTGTTGCGTGGTGCCCTGAACCAGGGTTACCGATATTGACGACTTTACCCTTAAAGTCTTCCCACTCCTTGATATCGACTCCGTCGCGGACGATGAGATGGACAGGCTCAGGATAAACCGAGAACAATGCTCTGATTTTCTCGAATTGGCGCCCTTTGAAATCGCTGGTGCCGTGGTAGGCATGGTACTGCCAGTCGGATTGGGCAACGCCGAAATCAAACTCGCCGTTGCGGACGTTTTCGATGTTATATATGGACCCGGCAGAGGAGGGAGCTGAGCACCGAATGCCGTGTTTCCGGCCTGCCTTCCGCCCTTCGGCCGCCTCTTTATGAATCAGACGACAAATTGCGTTGCCAACAGCAAAATAGGTTCCGGACGGTCCGCCAGTCCCAATACTAATAAAGGTCTTTTTGCCAGCGGCTGCTACCGAACCCGTGCTGATCATCAACCCGATGGCTAGGGCCATGCCCACGCTTCCCATTAGGACGTTTTTTCGGTTCATTGAATTAACCTTTCTTTGCTCACTGTTGTTTTCGGCGGATTTTTTAATATTCAAAACTGACAAGCGTTCCGCCTAACTTATCGCTCGTCGATATTGACGGCATCTTTTCAGCGGTTTTTTTATTGGCGACATATCGTTAGAGCGAACAACATTTTGGAACTTTCCTTCACACGGTTTTTTATAATGTTCCTACCCATATCATGCCCCGCGGTCAGCACGACGATTGCCGGATTATCTGACGCTTCCAAAACTCCGAAGACGGGTCAGTGCCATTGATCGCTCCCTCACGCAAAACCGCACACTTTACGATGCCGAAATTCCAAAATGCATATTTCAGTTTGGAGCGACCTCGAACTTGACCTTGTCGAGGTCGGCGATCAGGCCGGCCGACTTGGTCTCGTCGAGCTTGATCATCGGCGGCCGAACGGTGGCCCAGGCCTCGTCCTTGTGGAAGTGGGCCATCATGCGCTTCAGCGCCGGGATCATCGGATAGGCCTGGATGGTCATCCGGACCTCATGGATGCGCGCCTGCAGCGCGTCCGCCTCGGCGGTCTGCCAGTTGTCGTAGACCTTGCGGATGCCGGCCGGATTGACGTTGCCGGTCGCCGTGATGCAGCCGGCGCCGCCGGCCCGCAGGCCCTGCAGCAGGAACACTTCCGAACCCGGGAAGACCGTGAAGCCGGGGAAGTTCTTCAGAATCGCCTCGGTGTTGTTCCAGTCGCCGCCGCTGTCCTTGAGGCCGACGACGGTCTCCGGATACTCCTTGGTCAGCATGCCGATCAGGTCCAGCGAAATCGCAACATTGGCCTGCGGCGGGATATGGTAGAGGTAGATCTGCAGGTTCGAATCACCGACCTGCTGAATGACCTCGGAGAAGCTGGCGAACAGGCCGGCGTCGCTCATGTTCTTGTAGTAGAACGGCGGCAGCATCAGAACCGCGCCGCACTTCAGGTCCATCGCCTGCTTGGTCAGCTTGATGCTGTCGGAAATGCTGCAGCAGCCCGTGCCCGGCATCAGCTTGTCGGCCGGAACGCCGCCGGCAACCGCGGCCTCGAGAAGCGCCATCCGCTCGTCGATCGACATCGAGTTCGCCTCGCTCGTCGTACCGAACGGGGCCAAGCCGGTGGCACCCTGCGCCAGAAGCCATTTGCACAAAGAAACGAACTTTTCCGTATCCGGGGTCAGGTCCGCCTTGAACGGCGTCAAAACCGGAACGAGAACTCCACTAAACCTCTCTTTTGCCATTCTCTCTCATCCATTTTCGAGTAAAGCCTGGATAGTCGAGGGGCCGGATCGGGAGGTCTGTCGATCCAACCCGTTCGACCACCCAGTTAAGCGTCATATTGAAAGCGGTCAGCTTTGCCGCGGCCGACGCGTAAACAGTCTTCCCTTGACAGCGCCAATATGTAGATTTCCGTCTCTCCCGAGGAGCCAACAAGGATCTCAAGTAGAATACCAGGGGACATATAGTTTTTTTCTAGGTGCTGATTTGCGGTCATGCTGACAACCCCATGTTTTCTTCAATTGCGCTCATCAACTGCTCGATGTCAGCTTGGTCGTTCCAAATATGAGGTGAGATACGTATGGTACTCCCCCGCATGCTCACGAACACATTTCTGGTCTCGAGTTTTGACAGAAAACCCTCGTGGACCTCGTTCGCCATACGAATACCAACCAGGTGACCGCTACGACTGCTCGCCGGCGGCGCAAAGAGTCCCAACTTTTCACTGCGGGCTATAATTTCTTCGGTGATTTCAGCGATGGTCGCATGGATTCTGGGGACGCCCCATTTAAGAATATAGCGAAGCCCTTCCTCAGCCATCGGAACGAGTACAAAATTGGCCCGTTCGCCTACATCGAAACGCCGAGCACCTTTGTGCCATCCTTCCCGATAGTGGAGAACGTTGTCACGCCAATCGTGCCCTAACTGGCAATCCTTTCGGGCGGTCCAGCTGGTTTCGAGAGGAACTCCGTTTTGACGATGGGGAGCAACATACAAGTAACCCAAAGAATATGGGCCAAGAAGCCACTTATAGCCGGCAGCTACTAGGAAGTCGGGAGCCACCGCTTTGACATCGAATGGAAGAACTCCTGCTGATTGGGTCAAGTCCAAAACCAACGCAGCATTTACCTCACGGCACCGATGACCGATAGCCACAAGATTTAGAAGAGAACCGTCACACCAATGGCAGTGGGGGAGGGAAACGATGTCAGTTTGCCTATCTATCTCGGCCAAAACCGCCGTTGTCCAGCAGCCATCTACAGGTCTAGGAACGGCAACCAGTTTCGCACCGGCCTTACGGCTCTTTTCGATCCACGGCAATACGTTGTTCGGATACTGATTTTGGAGAACAACGACTTTTCTTCCTCTGCCGATTTCGAGATTCGCCGCGGCTGTGGCGATACCGTAACTGGTCGCAGGAATAATTGCGACGTCCTCAGCTGTTGCGCCGATAAGCTGCGCAAACAAGCCTCGAAGAGACTCTGCGCCGTCGGCAAAATCCTTAAATTTAATAGTCCACGGTTTACTCGTCTTCTTTAACGCAGCTTCGCCAGCCGCTCGTATCGATGCCAAATTGGGCGAAAAATATGCAGCATTGAAATAAGCAATGCCCGGCGGAAGTTCGAAAACCGCTTTTTGACAGGGTATCATTGTTTTTTCTCTCGCGCGGCCTTCCGGGACGGATCAAGCGTTTGGCTTGAAATTCTATTCTCGAAATTGATACCCCTCATTTATGCGCATTGCAACCTTTTATTGGGTTTGGTTTTAGCGAGTTTGACCTGCTCCTCATAGGGTCCCGCAGTTAGTATGAGTGTCCGTCACCAGGAGAGGCGGGCGATGAAGAAGAGCAGGTTTGCCCAGGAACAGGTTTTGGGCGGGCACCGTCGCTTCGGCAACCGACGGCTCGGCATTCTGTTGGCGCGGGAGGGCGTCCACATGAACCACAAGAAGCCGCTAGGCGATTGCTCGGTGGTAGCCGGCGGCCTCAAAGCCGACCGTTACAGGCCGGTTCATCCTGGCTAAGGCGCCAGGGATCGATCTTGGGACGGGGCTGGCTGCTCCGGCCATAGCTGAAGGCCGAAACACGGGAACGGATCACCTTGCGCACCGTGTTCTGCGAAACCTTCATCGTGCGCATGATCTCCTTGTTGGATTTCCAGTGAACAAAATACGTCCGCCGGATCCGCGCAACCATCTCCACAACAAACATCCCCCATCACCTCGTCCGTCCAAAACGAGGTGGATTGCTACATCAAAATCAGGGGGGGTAAATTCTGGACGTTGATTACCCCGCCAGCGGTGTCAATATTCCACGCCGATTCACATGCTACGGTGGCGAACTGACCTCGCGGACGGTGCTCGACTAGACCAACCGGACCGTGGTCGACTGGCACTACATCGCCCCCTACAAGCCGATCCAGAATGCCTTCGTCGAGAGCTTCAACGGCCGCTTCCGCGATGAAAGTCTGAACGAGGAGGTCTTCGCCAGCTTGGCCGAGGCGTGGGTTGTCATCAAGCGCTGGCGGCAGGACTACAAGGCTGTTTCATAACACCCATCTGTCTATGTCGTTGAAGCGAAGAGATTTTGCTGATCGGGATGCGATCCCGCGGGGTGTTTTGGGTTCTTTCGGGCGCAATGGACGATCCGCAGAGCGGCCGGCCCGGCAAGTGCCGATCGGCTGAAGATCCACGGACCGTCCGGCAAGGGGTGAATGCCCTCGATCTTCCCTGCTTGGGCGGCAAGTCTGAGCGTCTTTGGCGTGACGCCGAGCACCTTCGCGGCATTGCTCAGATTGAGCCACGGTTCCATGCCATCCGACTGTGGGCGGAAGACCGGGATTTTGTGGTGTGACCGGAGCGCGGTGACCCGTTCGCGTATCCAGCGATTGCCATGTCCGGTCACCAGGCCGTTCCGGTTGAGGATGCCGGCAATCAGATCATCATTGGCAATGAGCACCAAGTGCCGGACGGCCGCGATGATATCGGCGGAGGTACTGTTGCGCTGCCCTCGGCGCCGCTTCGGTAGGCGCCGTTCGGTATGCACGCCACCGATCCAATGGATCAGAAGCACGATCTCGGATGTCTCATCATCGATATCGGCGATCACCTCGTGGATGAGGGTGCGCACGATGCGCTTCTTGAGCCTGGCATCCGTTGTCGGCGCCGACCAGACAGCCCGCAGGTCTCCACCAAGTGCGGTGATGTCCGGCAACGACAGAGTGGATGGTTCCGGCTTCGCGGCATCATGCTCGGCAATCCGGCTCTCGATCTCGTCGACACGGGAAAGGGCTCGGTTCCACCGCAACTCCAGTTCCGCGGCGACCAACCGATTCTCGGGGTCCGCGGCGTCATATTGCCGGAATGCCCGATCGGCGCCGTAGCGGGCGGCCTCGAGATCGCGCATCAGCGCATCGCGAACCTGATCGCGGCGGTGGGCGGCTTGGGCCGCGGCTTCGGCAGCGGCGGCAATGGCGCCGGGTTCGACAACCTGGAAAAGCGCTTCCTCAATGGCGTCGTCGACCCGCAGCCCACCGAAGGCGATGCACCGCGGCTCGCCATTGTCGAGCAGATCCCGCCAGCAGGAATAGCGGGGAATGTCGTGCCGGGTCCCGGTGTAGCGGACCGTCAGTTTGCGGCCGCACCGCCGGCAGCGGACAAGACCGGCAAGCAGGGCATCACCATGTTTGGGCGCTCCGTGATGCCGGCTCGTAGGCACATTGTCGCTGACCATCTTGCGGATCGCCTCTGCCCTTTCCCAACTGACGTAACCTTCATGGGCTTCCGGGATCAACGCCAACCATTCCTCGCGCGCCTTGCGGCGGCGGCGTGAGCGAACCGTCGTCGCCCCGTATTCCGATGCAGATCCCGTCTTACCATAGGCGTAGGCGCCGCCGTAGATCGGGTTTTCGATCATTCGGTTGATGGTCGCATAGTTCGGCCGGCGCCAGACCACGTCACCATTATTGTGCCTGGCGGGCAGATCAAGTCCCTGTTCGAGGAACCACATGAGGGCCTGTCGGGCGCTGCCGAGTTCCGCCACCTTGTCGAACACAAGGGTGATGGCCTCCTGGACACGCCGGTCGGGATCCTTTTCCAATCTGTCGCCGACCTTCACGAAGCCGACCGGAGCGGCCACGACGAGTTCGCCACGCCGCGCCTTCTCGTAACGGGCCGACAGGGAGCGTTGACGCAGTAGATCGAGCTCGTACTCGTTGAGGCTCCCCTTCAATCCCAGCAACAGCCGGTCATTGCCCTGCCGTGGCGCATACACCGTATCCTGGTCGATCAATACGGTATCGACGGCCCGGCACATCTCGATCAACTGCTGCCAGTCGCGGCTGTTGCGGGCGAAGCGCGACACTTCCCGCGCCGCAACTGCCCCGACCCGGCCGAGACAGACTTCGGCCACCATGCGATCGAAACCGGCCCGCGTGACACCACCGGCCGCCGAACGGCCGAGATCGTCGTCGACCGTGTCGATGTCGGACCAGCCGAACGTCATCAGACGCTCACGCATCGCATATTGAAGAGCGCTGCTCTCCCGATTGTGCAGAACCTGATGGGCCGAGAACTGCCGGACATACAGGATCGCCTTGCGATCCAAGTGGTGGGGCTGGATCTTCTCATGCGTCATGATGCGCCTCCTCCCCGCGTGCGGCTTCTTCGCTCGCGACATGGTCGAGGATCAAGCGCACCATCAGCTTCGTCAGCTTCAGTCGGGCCTCTTCCGGCAACGCCTGCCATGGCGGCGTTTGCGCGATCTCTGCGTCGCACGGGTTGGAGAACAGATCGAGTTGGTAAATCTTTGGCCGGCGCGGCATGAGCATCTCCCCGGTTCCTGTCGTGGGAGTCCCATGCTGCACCGGAATCGCGCAATCGCGATGAAGCTGTGGAAGCGGCGGCCACGTCCTGGAGCAATGTCGCCAAGGCTCTCAGGGCGGCATGGTCGACATGGGGAACAGCCGTGATGCGCCAACTCGCGCCGGCCGCGGGATCGAACATCCAGGCAGGAACCTCCAATCGCCGAGTGGATGCTTGGCCAGACAGGCTGCAACGGAAAACCGCCGCACCATGCTTCTCAAGCACATCATGGATATAAACTCGGCGACCGGCCCAAGGATGCCACGGATAGAGAACCTCCCGATACTCGGTCCCGTGGGTGTTCCGTCGTCGCGTTGTACAACCAGGTGCGGCCCCACTCGGTCCACGACGGCCTCACTCTCGAGGCCGTGCGTATCCGATCCGCGGGCGATCGGCTGCGCAACCCCGACCAGCTCCGCCGATCGCCCGCTACCATCCAGGCGGCGGAGACGGTATGTACAACCAGGGCTCTCATTATCAACGAGGGACCAACGGGGAGCAGGTCAGTTTCGATCCTATTTGCCCAAACCTCTCTGCACAGCACAACGCAGACCGCGGAGTGCCAACCGCCTAGGAACAGCTCGATCAAACACCAGTATCAAGTCAAATGAACTAGGAAATCGCGAGGGGATTCATTCATTTCCAGCAGGTGACCAAACGAATGAACGACGTATTTATGGCGTTTTACGTGAGTTCAAGGGGCCACAAAACCGGACCGCGGCTGATCTGACAACACTTCCCCAATCAATCGGATACTATTCTCAAATGCACTGCGATTTACTCCGCACGCAAGCATAATTCGGGCGGCATTTACTGCGGAATCTCTGCCGACAGCAAACGCCTCGCCCGGATAAACGGCAACTCCTCGTGCCGCGACATGATTCATGAACTCGTCAGTACGCCAGGGCGGAGGAAGTTGCAGCCAAGCGTGCGGGCAGGGCTGATCCGGAATTCCAGGCATTGCCCCCAGTATCTGTTGTACCAGTTTCCGACGTATTTCGAGCTCATCTCTCGTTGCGCGGGTAATTCTGTTGATCGTCCCGTCGCGAACCCACAGAGAAATTATTTCTGCCATTAATGGAGGGGTCATGAATGTTGGGGCGCGAAGAGCATCAGCAATTTAGCCAACCATCCTGTCAGGGACGACGATAAAGCCGACACGAAGGCCTGGCGCCAGAACTTTTGCCGTTGTGGCAATCAGATAAGCATTTGTCGGAGCGAAGGTGCCAAGTGACGGTAGAGGCTTTTCGATAAGTGGACTGTACGGATCAAGTTCCAAAATCGTGACGCCATGACGTTCGGCGATTTCTGCAATGTCACGTCTTCTCTCAATATCCATTGAGACGGCTGTCGGATTTTGGAGTGTTGGTCCGCAGACAAGTACTTTGACGGGATGGTTCTGGCAAGTACTAGAGAATGCGTCGGGAAGAATTCCTTTTTGATCCATTTTTAAGCCTATCAATCGCAGTCGGAGATCCGAAGTGATTGCCTTCAGGCCTGTATAGGTGAGTTCTTCAGTCGCAATAATGTCGCCGGCTTCGGCCATGCCAACTAAAATTGCATTCAGCCCTTGATGCGCCCCGCTGCAAATAATGACGCGATCGGGATCGACGGGAGCTGTGAAAACACGTTCCAACCAAATCGCTGCGGCCTCCCGATGAACAACAAGGCCACCTTCATGCTGATATTCCTGAAAACGACTCAGGTTGCCTCTTTGTGATAGTTCAGCCAAGCTCGAAACCAACTCGGTAGCAACAGCATGAGTTGGGGACGAATAGTATCTAAGTTCGGCTATTCCCCCATCCGATCGCAATCCAAGACCTTCCTGCCGATTGTTCGAAAGGTCTCGAACATAAGTTCCACGTCCTTGGGTCGAGTCGATTAAGCCATACTGCGTCACAACAGAGTAAGCTCGTAGGATTGTCCCTGGGGTCACTCCTAAGGCTCGCGACAACTCTCGATGCGTGGGAAGACGCGTTCCCGGAGTTAGTTTGCCGCTGTCAATGTCGTCAACTAATGCCTTTGCGATCGCCTTGTAAACCGGCCGCCGCGCCTCTTTCAGACAAGGCCGCCATTGTACAACTGCAATATCTGACGATCGCTTATTCAAGACAAACTCCTGCGCTTCCGGTGAAATCTCAACACTTCATTCCACAACGGTCTATGCACTGCGACGAACCGCTCCGCTAGGACGCCATCCATCTGACCACGAAATCCCGATATGCATAATCTCCCATCATTCTATAAGTATCAATTAATCCATGCAATTTGCTGCAATGGCATCACCTCACCACTCAGTTTCGAATCACACGCGGTTGGGAAGTCAAACCCATTCAGTAAATTCCCGCAAAGTATGCGTTCCTTTTGGGAATGCTTGATCGTAGCCAAAAATGACCCGCCATTCCAATGAATAGCGGGTCAAAGTGGGGCTAAGTCACTTTAAAGTATACGAGATCAGGATTAGCCAAAAACGCCTTTTAAAATTCCAGCTTGACGGCATTTTTTCCCAACTCGATCCATCAGAAAGTCAACCTCGGTCCGGTCAGCGTCATTCAGTTTGGGAGCCGGAGGGCGAGCTAACGGCGAGGTCAGTAGACCTCTCTTGAAAAGTATGTACTTGCGGATGGGCACTCCGATTTTGGGTTGCAACTCATGGCAAATCAGCGGCAAAAAGATTTCGTAGAGATCGCAGGCAAATTGTTGATCGCCTTTATCAATGGCGTCAGATACGCCGACCAGCATTTCGGGATATGCGAATCCTGATGCCACACCATCGGCGCCACGCATAAGGGCGAGAGGCGCAAACAACGCGCCGCGTCCTGACAAGATACTGATGCGGCGAATGCCCTCCTTGGCGCATAATTGGCGGACACGAGCCAACTTGCCGAGGCCAGGATTGTCCTCGCTTTTCAGCACCACAATTTGTTCAAACTCTGCAATTAATCGGCAAATCAACGGCACAGAGAGAATAACGTCATTCGCTGGCGGGTAATCCTGAAACATTACCGGAACATCGGGGCCAATAGCAGCGAGAATCCGTCTAACATCGGCCGCAATTTCCTCGTCGGTACGCAAGCTCGGCGTTGGCGCCAACATCAGTCCGGCAGCACCTGCAGCCATCGAAGTATCGGCAAGTGGAGCGAAGTCACGGAGCTTGAGATTGCCTGTACCAACAACCACCGGAAAACGGCCACCCACCCGTGCAATAACTCGCTTGAGAACCCTCTCACCTTCCTCAGGAGCTAGCTTGGCCGCTTCACCAAAGACACCAAGAGAAACCAAACCTCCGACACTACAAGCGGCGTACCAGTCGACAAGTCGATCAAGTCCCTCATAGTCGATTTCTCCGTCATCACGGAATGGTGTGGGACAAATTGGAAAAACACCCCGGGTCTCAGTGCTCAACAATTGCGCCATATCTCTAAACACCTCTTCAATGAATGCAATCACCGCAATAGCTGCGCAGCGTTACCCAAAGGCGATCTCCGCGACCAATCGCCGCGCCAAACTTATGAATAGACCCCATTTCGAAAGGATGCAAATATTTTATTGATAGCATTTATTTTGTCGAGTTCGTTACGAAACATGTGCGACTGATGGTTCCCGTATTCTCCGCTGCACCGGTCTGAATTTACGCCGCCGTCAACGCCAGGGAAATAAGTGTCGAACGGGCAGGAAATCAAATCGACTTCACGTTTGAACAGTATAAATATGTCCTAAAGTTGCTTGTTCGTTTGACATCGGCGCCCATGGGACAGATTGAGGGATTGGCATAAGGGCGATGCGGGTATCGGACTGTAATCGAGCCAAACGGTTTATCTGGAGAAGTCGGCCATTATGACGGTGGATGCCATTGGATCAGATCTTTAGCCGTATTCGAAGAAAGACCTCGAAATTGCAAACCGGCATGTCCTTGCTGACTCTCCGCGGGCACGTGCGGGAGTGTCCGTTCAAGATCGGCCCTGAATCCCTAAACAAGTTGCACATCAATCAACAAACCAACGGCGAGCTCTCGGGACCGTGCCGCACTGGAGCCTCTCCCTTTTGAACCTGGTCGACGAAATCGGGGGAACAGGCCAAAGCCGTTTCTGGAGTGGGCCCCTGGGGGCG